>Ga0136612_10000334_pt1 | contig 16024 bp, 13 predicted proteins | sample AntDryUQ224A2306_2_FD_106644 | JGI IMG/M metagenome (GOLD analysis project Ga0136612, IMG submission 106644) | Polar desert sand microbial communities from Dry Valleys, Antarctica - metaG UQ224A (23.06) | ecosystem: Environmental > Terrestrial > Soil > Desert | place: Antarctica: Dry Valley... | reverse complement strand
CGGGCATATCCGCCAAAGCTTCCATCATCGTCTTATAATGTCTCTTGTCCATCGTGTACACTCCTCCTTCAGGATAGTTTGAGACAGTGTACGCGACGGACCCTGACTTTGACATGACCCTGCGCCAGAGAGCTATCCCTGCGTAAGAAGTACTACCTATGGTAAGCTGGTAGTACAAGACCTTAAGCAAAGGAGTCGGACGTGAAGGAACGAGTCACAGTGGTAACCCGCAAGGGGCAGATCACCATACCTGCCGAGATCCGCAGGGTCCTGCATATCAATGTGGGCGACAAGGTCGTGGTCTCGCTGGAGGAGGACGGCGTGATGCTGAAGCCGAGCGTGGGCGTCGTCGCCAGGACTGCCGGCGCGCTCAAGAGCGATTCACCCCTGCTCACGCCCGAGCAGGAGCGCGAAGCCGCCGAACGCGCCGTCGCCGAGGAAGTAGTTAGCCGCATCGAGGATTAGTTGGCCGCCTCGCTCGCCTTCGTTGACACAAACGTCTTCCTGCGACACCTGCGCCAAGATCACCCCGACCACTCTCCTAGGGCGACTGCCTATCTCGAGCGCGTGGAGCGCGGCGAGCTACGCGTGAGGACGGCCGACACCGTCGTCTTCGAGGCCGTCTACACGCTGCAGAGTCTGTACAAGCAGCCGAAGGCGGCGACCCGGGAGGCGCTGCTGCCGCTGCTGGAGCTTCAGGGGATCGAGTTGCCGGGTAAACGGCGTCTGCGCAGGGTGTTCGACTATTACGTAGATCACAACATCTCCTTTGCCGACGCCTACCACGCCGTGCTGGTTGAGAGCCTGGGACTCGACGGTGTTGTCAGCTTCGACAAGGGGTATGACCGGATACCGGGCTTGCGGCGCTGGGAGCCGTAGGTGTTGTCGCCATGGGATCAAGCAAAGACCAGTGGTTAGGCGGCGGCTTGTTCGGTCCGCCCCCCCCACTCCGAGCCTTTGATCTTTGCTGCAACCCAACGACGAAACGGTAGTTGACTCCGTGTTTGCGGTGTGTTATAGTTGAGTGGCGAGAATAGAGCATCGCCCAATCCCACCGACTCCTTTCGTGCAATCTGCCAGGTCCGTATAGTGTGCCTCGAAACGTACCTATTCCAGAGTCTTCATTGCCTGATTGGCTCGTAGCATAGCCCGATTGGCTCGCAGCGGCTTTCCCGCTCAACTCTTTACATCCCGCCAAAAGCTTTCCCAGCAACCAATCCATTACTTTCACCAAGAGGAATATCCACGTGGACAAAGACGTAACCAACAACCAGCCCGGCCAGTCCGGCATAGTGGACCGAGAAACCACCACGGCGACTATCGAGCCGCCGACGGAGATGCAGCGGTCCGATAGGCGCCCAATGAACCGCTCCAACGTTCGCCGACAGGACAACCGGGGCGATAATCGAGGCGACAACCGGTCCGGCTACCGAGACAACCAGCGCCGCCGCCAGCACCAGTCAACCGACACCGACCTGGCCAACGCCCCTTCAGTCGGCCTCCCCGAGCTCAACAAGCAGACCACCGAAGAATTGCACAAGCTCGCACGCGAGGTCGGCATCACCTCCCCAACCAAGTTCCGCAAACACGACCTGGCTTTCAAGATCCTCGAACGCCAGTCCGAGGCGGCCGGCTTCCAGCTCAAGCAGGGTATACTCGACATCATTGAGGACGGCTTCGGCTTTCTGCGACAGGTGCGATACCTACCCGCCCCCGACGACGTGTACGTCTCCCAGTCGCAGATTAGACGCTTCGGTCTCCGCACCGGCGATCACGTACTTGGACAGGTGCGGGCGCCAAAGGAATCCGAGAAGTATCAATCGCTATTGCGCGTTGAGTCGGTCAACGGGGTGGACCCCGACGTGGCCAAGCTGAGGCCGCACTTCGACAAGCTCACACCTATCTTTCCTAACAAGCAACTCGTGCTCGAGAGTGAGCCGAAACTTATCGCCAACCGTATCATTGACCTGATTGTGCCCATCGGACGCGGCCAGCGTGGGTTGATAGTTTCCCAGCCCAAGTCGGGCAAAACCACCCTGCTCAAGTCAATCGCGCACGGCATCACAGAGAACTACGAAGACATGCATCTGATCATGCTGCTCATCGGCGAGCGGCCCGAGGAAGTCACCGACATCCGCCGATCCGTCAAGGGCGAGGTCGCGGCCAGCACGTTCGACGAGCCCGTAGAGGACCACACGAAGGTCGCCGAGATGGCGCTCGAACGGGCCAAACGTCTGGTCGAGATGGGCAAGGACGTGGTGATACTCATGGACAGCATCACCCGGCTGGCCCGGGCGTACAACCTTGTTGTGCCCGCCAGCGGCAGGACGCTCTCAGGAGGCATGGACCCCGTCGCCCTCTATCCCCCTAAGAAGTTCTTCGGCGCAGCCCGCAACCTCGACGAGGGCGGCAGCCTGACGATCATCGCCACGTGCCTTGTGGACACCGGAAGCAGGATGGACGACGTAATCTACGAAGAGTTCAAGGGCACTGGCAACATGGAGTTGCACCTGGACCGCAAGCTTCAGGAGAAGCGCATCTTCCCCGCCATTGACATACAGCGCAGCAGCACCCGCCGCGAAGAGTTGCTTGTGCCCGAGCAGGTGCTTCGCCAGACGTGGACGATGCGCAGGATGGTTGGTATGCTGGGCGGCACAGAAGGCACCGAGCTGCTAATCCAGCGGCTGAGCAAGACGGACACAAACGCCGAGTTCCTGAATACGCTCAAGAAGGAGGTACTGTAGGCTCCGTCCACCACCGCCGTCCGGACCCACGTCGGTCCGCAGTTCGAGCGTCGTCCAACGGTACGCCTACAGACCTTGCCCATTCCTGACCACACCAGTACGGCCGCCGGAAAGTCCCCCGCGCTCCCTGCCGCGCATCGCGCCCTCGCCTGCGCCGTGTAGCCAGGCCTCGGGAACGCACTGCCGATTCCCGGAACCGCGCGCCACGAGCCGTGTACATCGGACGTGTGCATATACGCGGCGCTAGTTGCGGAGTCGGTGGCGCTTCAGCCCTGCCAGCATCTCGGTGAGCGTCAGGGCGTTGTGGATCGCCCCGACCGTCGCCCTCGCCCTGCTCGCCACGTCCGCCCCGTACCACACGTTTCCAAGCCCGTCTGTTGTATGGGCGTCGCTGTCTATGCTTAGCGTGCAGCCCGCCACGAGGGCCTGGTGGGCGTGGGTGTCGCGCAGGTCCAGCCGCGCGGGATCGGAGTTGATCTCCAGTATCGTCCCTGTGCGTGCGGCCTCGGCGATCAACGCGTCCATATCGAAGTCCCCACCGGCCCTCCCTCCGACGATCCGCCCCGTGGGGTGTGCAAGCACGTCCACGTAGGGCGAGCGTATGGCGGAGAGCGCCCGTGAGGTGAGTCGGTCGCGCTCCTGTCGCAGGCCCGTGTGGACGGAGGCGACGACGATGTCCAGGGCGGCCAAAGTCTCGTCGGGCAGATCGAGCGAGCCGTCGCCGCGCACCTCCAGCTCGACTCCTTGCAGCAGCCTGAACGGCGCGAGCTCCTGGTTGACGGCTTCGATCTCCACCCTTTGGGCCGCGAGCCGCTCGGGGCTGAGGCCGTTCGCCACGCCCAGGCTCTGCGAGTGATCCGTCACGCAGAGATACTCGTACCCTCGCGCGCGGGCGGCCTCCGCCATCTCGCGGATCGTGTGCTGTCCGTCGCTCCATGTTGAGTGCGAGTGCAGGTCGCCGTGCAGCATCGAGACTTCGATCTCCACGGGTACCTCGCCGGCGGCCGCCGCGTCCACCATATCCGCATCCTCGCGCATCGTGGGCGGCACGTACTGCATCCCAAGCCGCTCGTAGAGAGCGCGCTCATCCTCGAAGGTCTCGAGCTCGCCGCCGGAAGTCAGGCCGAACTCGGTGAGCTCGTAGCCCCGCTCGCTCGCGAAGGCGGCCAGCCGGGTAATATACTCGCGGCTGCCGGTCCAGTGGTGGAGGACCGCTCCGAAACTCCTCGGCTCGCAGACCGTCAGCGTAACCCGCGCCCCTGTGTGCAGCCGAGCCGCCGCCGCTCGCTCGCCCGTCGGCTCGACCTCGGCGACGGTCGGCAGCGTGCTGAGCAGCGACAAGATCGAGTCGGGACGCGAGTGTGCGACGACGAAGGCTACGTCGCTCACCGCTTCGCACCTCCGGCGGACGCCGCCCGCAGGCGATGAGTGAGCCAGGCCGCCCGCCTGCACCTCCAACTCGGCCAGGAGCGACAGCGCGAGGGGATGCGCTGTGCCCAGGGGTATGAGCGCGCTGGGAGGCTGGAGCGAGCGCAGCCCCTCGACTATCCGCTGTGCACCACGGGAGCCGAGCCCACTCACCTCCGAGAGTCGCCCTTGTTCGACGGCCTCTCGGAGCGAGTCGAGCCCCTTCACGCCCAGCTCTGCGTAAAGTTGTCGCGCCCGCTTCGGCCCGACGTCGGGTATCTGCAGTAGGTCGGCGACGCCGGGCGGTATCTCGCGCACGACCTCCTCCCAGAGCTTGAACGTGCCGGTGTCGAACAAGTCCTCGATCTTCTGAGCGATAGCCTTGCCCACACCCGGGATGGCGCCAAGCTCGCCCCGCTCCTTGAGCGCGCGGGCGCTCTCCGGCTGTTGCGCCAGCGAGTCGGCGGCGCGGCGGTATGCGATCACCTTGAACACGGGGTCGCCCCGGATCTCGAGCAGATCCGCGAGTCGTCGGAATCGGTGTGCGAGTTCGGTGTTGGTGAGGATTTCGGCGTGGGACAATTGGAGGCTCCTTACCTGTGCTTGTATAGGATCGGCGCCTATCCTGCGTTCATTCTGGTACCCGCTTCTGTCGAGTTCGGGGGAGCCTTGCTATAATACCTTATTGGCACAACCCCTTACGAGAGGAGTTTTTTTATGAGGGAGAAAGCTTGAGTCACCTGTCCGAAGTCGCCACAAAAGTCGTAGACAACGTCGAGCGCGTCATCGTCGGCAAGAACGCCGAGGTGAAGCTTTCGCTCGTGGCCATGCTAAGCAAAGGTCACATACTCGTGGAGGACGTTCCCGGTGTGGGCAAGACGGTGCTCGCAAAGTCGCTTGCACGGTCCCTGGGGTGCAGCTTCAAACGAATACAGTTCACGCCCGACCTGCTTCCCAGCGATGTTACGGGTGTTTCGATTTACAATCAGTCGTCGGGGGAGTTCGAGTATCGTCCCGGCCCGGTCACCGCGCAGGTCGTGCTTGCAGACGAGATCAACCGTGCAACGCCCAAGACGCAGTCCTCGCTGCTGGAGGCAATGGAGGAGCGGCAGACCACCGTGGACGGCGTCACGTACCCGTTGCCGGAGCCGTTTCTGGTGCTCGCCACCGAGAACCCGATCGAGTACGAGGGGACGTTCCCCCTGCCGGAGGCGCAGCTCGACCGCTTCCTACTCCGCCTGTCGCTGGGGTACCCGGACAAGAGCGACGAGGTAGCCATACTTCAGGATCAGCACCGAGCCCATCCGCTCGACTCGCTGGAGGCTGTCGTGAGCGCCGCCGAGTTCGTCCAAGCACAGGAGGAGGTCAAGGCCGTACACGTTGACCAGATGCTTGTCGAGTACATCGTGAGCCTTTCAATTGCCACGCGAGAGCACGAGGACGTGTATCTTGGCGCGAGCCCGCGCGGCTCGCTCGGTTTGTATCGTGCTTCCCAGGCCTACGCCGCAATGGCGGACCGGGACTATGTGACGCCGGACGACGTGAAGGCAGTCGCTGTGTCGGTGCTCTCGCATCGTTTGATATTGAACGCCTCGGCGCGCATGAAGCAGTCCGACGCACGGAGCGTTGTTGCGGATGTGCTGAGTCGTGTGCCGGTACCGGGCGCCTGGGCTGTCTCCGGCTCCCGGTCTAGATAGGCCGGGCCCGCTCTTGAACGCGGCTGCCGTTTTACTCCTGGCCCTTGTGGTGTTGATCTCGGCTGTCACCACCGGGTGGCGCCTACAGTATCACCTCGCGTGGCTCCTGCTGTCTGTGACCGCATTCAGTTTCCTTTGGACGCGTTTGGCGTTTCGCGGGCTGGCGGTGCTGCGCGACAACCCGCAAACGCGCATACAGGTTGGCGACGTGTTGAAAGAGCGGCTGGGGCTTCGCAATATGTCGTTCATTCCGAAGCCCTGGCTTGAGGTGCATGATGCGGGCAACCTGCCGGGGCGAACTGCCGGCAACGTCGTTAGCATTCCCTCGGCCTCTGAGCGGCGCTGGCGACGACGCACGCTTTGCACGCAGCGGGGGGTGTTCACGCTCGGCCCGCTGGTCGTTTCGGCGTCAGACCCGTTCGGGCTCTTCGAGCGCTCGATCCGCGTCGGGGAAACGCACGAGCTGCTGGTGTTTCCGCAGGTCGTGCCGCTGCCCGATTTCGCGCTGCCTGCGTTGCAACTGCCCGGCGGCGACATCGCGCGCCGACGTACGTTCGACTCTACGCCGACCGTCAGCACGATCCGCGACTATGTGGCCGGCGATAGTTTGAACAAGGTGAGTTGGAAGACCACTGCGCGCCACGGCAAACTCATGGTCAAGGAGTTCGAGCTCGACCCTGTGGCCGATGTGTGGCTCGTGCTCGACCTCGATCAGCGACGACACGTGATTCAGAGCACGCCGGACCGTACAATCGCGCCCGACGGGGAGCGGCACTACCTGAACTCCAGCGTGGAGTACGCCGTGACGGTCGCCGCCTCGGTCGCTTCGCAACTACTACATAACGGGCGCAGCGTTGGGCTGCTCACGGGGTCGAACGGACGGCAGATGATACTGCCCGACCGGGGTGTTCGGCAAACCTGGAAGATCCTTGAGGCGCTGGCGGTGGCTCAGTTGCGCGACACGGACGGCCTTCGAGAATTGCTGCTCACTCACCAATCGTTTTTCGGGGGCAACCAATCGGTCGTGGTGGTCACGCCCGACACGAGCGGCTCCTGGAGGGCCGGGCTCGAGGTGTCCAATGGACGAACTCTTCCGGCCACGGCGATCTATGTAGACGCGGTCAGCTTCGACCCGCGACTGCCGCGTTTACTACCACAGGATAGGGATAGGTCCGGCCGATTCGCCTCGTTTACACTGCGCAACGGCGACGATCCGGCCGTGGTGCTGAGCAGGATGGGGGATCGTTCCGCCGGAGGAGAAATCAGGAGGAAGACTAGTTGAGTGTGAAGTTGAACCTGGCTCGTATCGTCGCGGGTCTATTACTCACTGTACTGATGGTCAGCCTGGCCCGCTCTATCGAGCAGGCTGGGTGGACGTCCGGGCTGTACATACTAACTGCTATCGCCGTATCGGGCGTTGTGATAGGAGTGATACTGGCCGGCAGCGAACTCGCGTCCTGGAGGGCCCACATACTCGGAGCCGTCGGTGGCGGCGTCATCGTGATGTGGCAGACGGGTAGGGTGCTCATGGAGAGCGAGGTGACGAACGGTTCGCGATTCGCCACCGTATGGATGCGCCTGAGAGAATGGCTTTCGACCGTGCTCGAAGGCGGCACAAGTCGGGACGAGTTGTTGTTCGTGTTCACGATGGGGGCCATAGTCTGGTTCCTCTCATACAACAGCGCCTGGTTTGTGATTCGCTACACGTGGGCGTGGTGGGCGGTGTTGCCTGCCGGGATTGTGATGCTCGTCAACCTCGGCTACGCGATCCGGCCCAACTACACGCCGTTCATTACCTTCTTGCTCTGCTCGCTGATGCTGGTCATCCAGACTCAGTTTATGCGCAGCAGCGCTCGCTGGCAAGAACAAGGGCTGGGGTACGACCGAGGGCTCGGCGCCAGGCTGTTCCTTGTGGGCGCCGCCGCCTCTGTCTCACTGATGTTCCTCGCTTGGCAGGCGCCCAGCAACAGCCTCGCAGTTAGCGCACGCGCCGCATACGAGAGGATCGAGCAGCCGTGGCAAGTAGTACACGACCGCTGGAAGAACGCGTTCGGCTTTCTCTATCCCAGTGCGAACCGCCCGCCCGCGACGAGCCTCGGCGGAGGGTTCACAAGTTTCGACGACAGCTTCAAGTTGGGCGGTCCCCTCAGCATGGGCAACCGCCGCTTGTTCACCGCCATCACCGACATTGGTCAGTACTGGAAGGCCGTGTCGTACGACACGTACGCAGGGGGCCGTTGGACGAGTTGGGCCGACGATTCTGGATACGCCGACGCGGGCCGTATCACTGCGCCGAGGTTGCCCGGTCGGCAGCTTGCCGCGCAAGAAGAACTTCCACCCGGTATTGACAGAGTGGACCAGGAGGTGACCGTCGTACAGCCGGTGGGCCGCTCACTCTTCGCCGCCGACACACCCATCTTGGTGAACCGTATGGCTGAGTGGGAGGTTGGACTACAGACGAAGCGCGTCAGCGTGCCCGTCAACGGCGAACTCACGGCGGAGCAGCTCAACTCTCGCGGTGCGGAGCTGGAGCGTCTGCGTACGCTCATTCGAGAGATCGGACCGGCTAACGTCCGCCGCGCCTCGCCCGACGGTGTGACTATCGTGCGCCCGTCGCAAATGACCCTACCAGACTCTGCTGCTGCGCCGGACGCCGAGGCGTCGCCTGAAGCCGTGCAGACCGCCGAGGCCGAGCGCGAGTTGCTGCGCGAGCGGCAGAATCTGCTGCGAATAGAGTTCCGAGGTCTACAGGCGCGCGGCATCGAGGGACGGTACGTGTGGCAGCGCAACCGCAGGCCGACGATCTCGTACACTTACGTGACGCCGAACACGCAGGACCAGGTCTCGCTTGTATCCTCCCAGCCGTTGAGGGCGGGCGATAAGTACACGGCCGTTTCAATTGTGGCGAGCCCAACCGACCGGCAACTGAACACCGTAAAGGGTAAGCCGCCCGCATGGGTGACCGAGCGCTACCTCTCGGTACCCGAGACTGTGCCGCCGCGCGTGCGCCGCCTCGCGCTGGAGATTACCGCGAACGCCGATACAACTCACGAGAAGGCCTCGGCCATCGAGGATTACCTGCGGGTGATGAAGTATCGCGAGGATATGCCCTACACTCCGGCGGGCCGTGACTTTGTGGACTACTTCTTGTTCGATCTCAAGGAAGGATACTGTACTTACTACTCCTCGGCGATGTCGGTGATGCTGCGCTCGATAGGCATCCCGTCTCGTGTGGTGACTGGGTTCGCGCCCGGCACGTACAACGACCGAATCGGTGAGTACGAAGTGACCGAGGCTCAGGCGCACGCGTGGCCCGAGGTGTATTACCAGGGCTTTGGCTGGGTCATCTACGAACCCACCCCTATCCGCGACGAGGTGAGCCGCTCGGACGCATCTGCGGCGCCGGGAGATTCTGTGGGATCGAGCCTTGATCCTGCAATGAAGGACGTGGACGAGGCGTTCAACCGCCGGGCGGTTTCCGGCGCGGCAGACCTGGGCGGGGTCGGCGGTTTGCCGCTGGCGGTGCGGCTCGTCGTCGCCGTGCTGATCGGCCTGGCTGCGGCGTTCGTGCTGATATACGTTGCGGGTGTAGTGCGGCTGAGGGGGCTCACGGGGGCTTCCCGCCAATATGCGAAGCTGACCCAGGTAGGCACGGCCATTGGAGTCGCACCCACCTTGACGCAGACGCCGAACGAGTACGGCGCCAGGTTCGGCACAAAGCTGCCGCGAGTGGACTCGTCCGTTCGCCGGATCACGTCGCAATACGTGGCGGAGATATTCGGAAGGCGCCGTCCGGACGCGGACGAGCTGCGCGGCGAGTGGCGCACAGTCGCCGCCGAAGCGGCACGAACCACCCCCTCGCGATTGAGCGTAGTCCTACGCACCTGGCTGGCAAGCGTTCGACAGGGGAGACCCAACAAGGGATAGCCGCTTCGCCGTCGTCCGACGACGATTGCGCCGTGGGCGCGCCTGATGATCTGGGTGCACCAACGGCGCTTCGACTTGTTCGCCGCGTGCTGTAACGGATTGGCAGTGGGTGGTTGCACAATCGCCGGCGGTCGCAGGTCCTGCGGTAAGACTTGGCGAAGGAGCCAGGCATGCGAGGAATGGTAGAGACAGCCGTGCAGAGTGCTCGGATTGTAGTGTGGGTTCAGCACGCACTGAGGCGGTTCGGCGCCCCTGCGCCGTGAATGTGCGGGTAGCCGGTCGGGTGTGTGGATCCCGACCGGCTCTTGGGGAGCGTCGCTCCCGGCGGGAGCGGCTACTTACGCTCCCGTTGCTGCTTGTAGAACTTCTTCGTCTTTGGGAGTGGTCGAGCTTCCATCGCCTCGCGCTCGCGGGCCGAGGCCTCCCGATACGCCTCAAGCTCTTCCTCGAGGCCGACAAGGTCGTTGTAGATGGTTGTGTCGCGCGCAGCTTCGGGCGCCCGCATCAAGCGGTGCAGCACCCGCAGTTGGGTGCTGTGCTCCGAGCCGCCGGCCTTCTGGGCAAGTGTTATGTACTTGTCGAGCATTTCCAAGGTGTGTGGCTGGGCCTGTTTGTCAACCAATCGCAGTTTCAGCCTGACGAGATTCTCCGCTATGTTCACGTGTCTGAACCTCCTATCTCCGAGCGGCCGCTCTTCGCTTACATGCGTCCTTCCCTCGGACGCATATCTACCTGGGCTCTCCCTTCATTGTATCAGTCCCCGCCGCAGGTGCGCACGGGTCCGATTAGGGAATCGTGTTGGTGCGACGTAAGCAGCGTGTTGAGCGATCCTGGCTGCCCGCGTCTGGCGATGCAGCCGACGGTGGCGGAGCGGCGCCGGTTTCGCGCACAATGACTCCAGTGATAGCTACTCTCCACCACTCTCCAACTGAGGATCTGCTCGGCCGCCGCACGGCGAGGTCCGGCGACGCGCCTCGGCTGCTGCTCGTCAAGCTGGCGGACCTCGGGGACGCCGTGATCGTGTCCACCGCGCTTAACGCGACGCGAGAGACCCTGCCCGAGTTCGAGGTAGACCTGCTCCTGGGCTCTGCGGGGGCGCCGCTCTACGTTGGGGATGCACGCGTGCGACGCGTTCACTCGTTCGACCGACGGCTCATCGAGGGTTGCAGAGTCCTGTCGCCCCTTTCGCTCTATGCCTGGGGCCGGCTGCTCTGGGCGCTTCGGCGGGAGCGTTACGAGGTCGTCATACTCGCCCACCATCTCACCACGCTGCTTGGGGCGCTGAAGCTGGCGTCGGCGGCGCTGGCGACGGGCGCGACTGTGCGGGCGGGCCTCGACAACGGTCGGGGTTGGTTCCTCAACCGGCGAGTGCCGGACCGAGGCTTCGGCGTGAAACGCGAGGGTGAATACTGGACGGAGCTTGTCTCGGCGGTAGCGGGTCGCGAGAGCCGCACTTCGCCGTCGCTCGCAATCCAGCCGGCGGCGCTACGGAGTGCGAGGGCGTTGCTCGAAGCCGAGCGCGCGACTCGCCCGCTGATCGCGCTGCATCACGGGCTCGGCGGGTGGATACCGTCGAGAGGGTGGACGGTTGAGGGTTTCGCCCAAGTGGCCGCCCTCCTGCACGAAAGGACGGGCGGGACGGTGCTGCTCGTCGGAGGGCCGGAGGAGCGAGAGGCGGCCCAGGCCGTGGGGGGGCTCTCGGGCGTGCATACGGTGGTGCTCGCGGGACGCACCGACGTGCCGACGCTGGTCGCGCTGCTCTCGCTCTGCGACGTGTTCGTGGGGACGGACACAGGCGTGATGCACGTCGCCGCCGCTGTGGGCGTGCCGGTAGTCAGCCTCTGGGGTCCGACGAACGAGGCCGCCTGGGGGCCGCTCGTCAGCCCGGGCGGAAACGCAGCCGTTTGTCTACGCGCGCCCGACCGCCCGACCCCGTGGGTGTATGTCGGACGCTCGATGGGCGACGTGCGCCGGCCTTCGGACCTGGGATCGCTCGACCCATGCGTCGTCGCCGAGGCGGCGCTGAACATACTGAAAGAGGTGGACCGATGAGCAAGGGCAACCTTATCGTGGGACAATCTGGCGGATGCACCGCCGTCATAAACTCGAGTCTCGCCGGAGTGGTAGAGGCCGCGCTCTCTAGCGACCAGGTAGGCGAGGTGTACGGCATGCGCCACGGAATCGAGGGCCTGCTGACGAGCGACGTGATAGACCTTCGCCGCGAGCCCCGAGATGTTTGGCGCTCGATTAGGCGAACCCCCTCGGCGGCGCTGGGCTCGGGCCGATACAAGCTGCGGGACGAGGAGTTTCACACGATTCTCGAAGCACTCCAGCGGCTCGACGTGCGTTACTTCGTCTACATCGGGGGCAACGACTCCGCCGACACCGCCCACCGGGTGTCGCTCGCCGCGCGGCAGGAGGGTTACGAGCTGTACGCGGTTTCCGTTCCGAAGACGATTGACAACGACCTACCGCACACGGACCACTGTCCTGGCTACGGCAGCATCGCCCGCTTCGTCTCGACCGTGACGCAGGAGATTGGGCTGGACACGGAGGCCATGCGTCGCGTTGATCCTGTCAAGATACTCGAGGTGATGGGTCGGGACGCGGGCTGGGTCGCGGCTTCCGCAGCCCTGGGCCGTCGGCGGGAGAGCGACGCGCCTCACCTGATCTACGTGCCCGAGCGCCCGTTCTCGCGGGAGGGTTTTCTGCGCGACGTGCGGGAGTGCTATGAGACCCACGGGTACGTGGTAGCCGTGGTGACGGAGACGGTGCGCGACGAGAGCGGCGAGAGCGTCGCCCGGACCGATCCGGTGTTCAGCCAGGACTCGTTCGGGCACAGATACCTCACGGGCGCGGCATCCTACCTCTGCGACCTCGTTGCGCGCGAGCTGGGCCTGCGTGCGCGGTTCGACAAGCCTGGCACAATACAGCGCATGTCAATTGCAATGGCGAGCCCGGTGGACCTCGACGAAGCGTATACGGTGGGTCGTCACGCCGCGGTCTCGGCGCTCGCCGGCGAGGACGACCGGATGGTCGGTATTGAGCGTGTGAGCAACTCGCCGTACGTTAGTCGCCCCGGCCTTGTCGAGCTCACGAGCGTCGCGAATCAGCAGAAGCTCCTGCCCGAGGAGTACCTGGACCCAGGGCGTGCGCACGTATCGCCGGCGTTCATCGAGTACGCACTCCCGCTGATCGGCGGCGAGGCGACGACCTTTCCACGGCTGCACGGCTTCCCGGTAGGATGAGCGTCCAGTGGCGGTGTGCCTCCCGACCGACGCTCGTCCGTGTGCGCCGACGACGCGGGTCGTTGTAGAATGACGTCGGTCCGCACCGGTTCGCGGTCTTCGCTGGACATAAGGCGACGCTGTTGAGTGAGCCGGCGGACGGAAAGTTTGATCTGTAGTAGCGAGGGACGAAATGGACAACGACCACACAGGTGCGGGTTTGGCTACGCTGATCGAGCAGGCAGGGCTGCCCGACCAGGCGATTCAGAGCGACGAGATACCCTGGGTGCCGCAGGGCGAACGCGTGTGGTTCAAGCCGCTGCGCTTCGACCTGGCGAGCGGGCGTTGGGTCAACCTCATCCGGATGACCGGCGACGGCAAGGTGAACCGCCACAGGCACACCGGCGGACAGGTGCTCGGCTACTGCATGCAGGGCAGTTGGCGATACCTGGAGCGCGAGTGGGTAGCGCGGCCCGGGACGTTTATATACGAGCCGCCCGGCGACATACACACGCTCGTACTCGACGAGGGCTCCGACGAGATGATTACGCTCTTCATCCTTGAGGGCGTCGTGCAGTACCTCGACGACGACGACAATGTTATCTACCAGGACGACGTGTTCAGCAAGATGGAGCGCTACCTCAGCTACTGCCGGGCGAACGGTGTAGAACCGCTGGACCTGCGGTACTGACGCCCCCGTCTTTCCGGCTAGACGGGAGGGTCGCACTCGTGACCGGCGCCGCTCGCGGGCTCGGCAGAGCGTGCGCAACAGCCCTTGCGGAGGCGGGCGCCGATCCCTCGCTGCTCGACGTGCTGCCGATGGACGACGCGTGCGCCGAGGTGGAGGCGCTCGGACGCCGCTGCGGGCGGCAATCCGTAGACCTGCGGGGGCTCACGCCTGAGCGAGCGGCGGACGTTGTCTCGGCGTGCGTCGAGACGCTGGGTCGGCTGGACGTGCTCGTGAACTGCGCTGGCGTCATCAGGCGCTCTCCCGCGCTGGACTACTCGCCCGAGGACTGGGACGTGGTGGTGTCCGTTGACCTGTCCGCCGCCTTTTTCCTCAGCCAGGCGGCAGGGCGTTACTTCGCGGACAGGGGCGGCGGGGGCAAGATAATCAACATCGCCTCAATGCTGTCGTTCCAGGGCGGCGTGCACGTGCCCGCGTACGTCGCAGCGAAGAGCGGGCTGGCCGGGTTTACCAGGGCGCTCGCAAACGAGTGGGCGGCTATAGGCGTAAACGTGAACGCCGTAGCGCCGGGCTATATGGACACGGACCTGACCGCCGTGCTCCGCGAAGATCCGATCGTCGCCGAGCAAACGCTGGCCAGGATACCCGCCGGCCGGTGGGGCCGCCCGTCCGACATCGCGGGCGCGCTGCTGCTGCTTGCCTCCGACGCGGGGGAGTACATCCACGGCGCGATCGTGCCAGTGGACGGCGGCTGGCTGGCCAGGTAGCCGCCGTCGCGGCGTGGGGCTTCGCAGAGTTCCTGCAGGGTCGCTAGTCTTCTGAAACGCGAGTGGCTACCTGGGCAACTACTCATTCTGCGTCTACTTGAGGAATGTCCAGGTCTTCCCGTCCCATAGCCAGGTTTGACTCTCCGGCGTCGCATACTTGTCCCCTGGGGTCGAGTAGGCTACCACCGAATGGGTCGCATCATACGCCGACACCGTACCGACCTCGGTGGGCGAATTATCTCTCCGAAGCTGGGTCCACTCCACGCCGTTCCATATCCAGGTCGCTGGAACTATATTCCCGCTTGAGTTCAAGCCTGCGAACATCACCACCTGCTTTCGGGAGCCGTCATAAACGAGGTTGGGAGACTGTTGAGGCCTCGGCGACTCGCTGGATTGCTGCTCGGTCCAGGTCTCACCGTCCCACGTCCAGGTATCGTTTTGATGTCCCCCTCGCACCTCGCCATATCCGCCGAAGAGCACGGTCCGTCCTCGGGCTGCGTCGTAAACCCTGCCTGCGTCCACCCGCGCGATGGGAGCGACGTCGGTGCGTCGCTGGGACCATTTGACGCCGTCCCAGATCCACGTGTCGTTCAGCTTCTCCGTGAGGCTCATACCGCCCGCGTAAATCTCTCCACCGAACAGCACGACCTCTTGCGTCCTCGAATCGTATGCCATAACTGCTGCGGTGCGAGGCGAAGGCGAGACGGCCAAGCTTAGATGCTTCCAGGCGGCGCCCTCCAAAATCCAGGTGTCGTCACGCATCTCACCGTTCTCGTCCACGCCGCCGAAGAGGACCACCTGTTTTCGCGCCGCGTCGTACACCACACTCGCGCCGCTCCTAACTGGCGGCGGGCCCAGCTCTAGTTTTCGCCAAACGTCTCCATCCCAGGTCCAGGAATCCTCCCGGTTGGTGAAATCGCTCGCAGCTTGCCCTCCGAACAGCAAGACCTGTCGGCGGGAGCCGTCGTAGACAATATACGCTCCCCTACGCGGCGGGTCCGCCTGCGGAACGTTTCCCGGTGTCGGCGTCGTGTCGGGTAGGGCGGTCGGGACGGCGCCTCGGGTAGATTGAATCGTGGGAATCGCGGTTGCGGCGGCGGTTGGGGTGGTCTCTCGGGCGGCTTCAGCCGTAGGAATGGCTGTGACCGCAGCGGCGATCGCCGCGACCGTGGGCGAGGCAGCGCCGGCCGTTGTGGAGGCGCCGGGGTTAGCGCCTACCGCCGAAGTCGGTTCGTTCGGCGAATCTGTCGGCGAGGCGGGAGAGGAAGACCCTCCCGACGCCGCACAGCCCGATGCGAACAGCATCGCAAAGGTGAACAACCACGTCGCTCGGGAGATCCATTTTCCCATACCTGTAGGACTTACGCGGTTGGGTGGAGTAGGTAGGTAGGATGTGCGAGGTATTGGCGTATCGCGCCCTTGATGACGGCGATCTTTGCTTCATACCAGCTTATACCGGTCCTAAGTCTGTGCGCCTCCAGCCGCAACAACGCCCGCAGCGAGTAGCCCAAGTGCGCCCTCTGCCCCTCGGCGCTCCTGAGTTGGCATCGCTCCACACCGCAGCACT
>Ga0136612_10000333_pt1 | contig 16062 bp, 13 predicted proteins | sample AntDryUQ224A2306_2_FD_106644 | JGI IMG/M metagenome (GOLD analysis project Ga0136612, IMG submission 106644) | Polar desert sand microbial communities from Dry Valleys, Antarctica - metaG UQ224A (23.06) | ecosystem: Environmental > Terrestrial > Soil > Desert | place: Antarctica: Dry Valley... | reverse complement strand
GAGTCGATCACTCGATCGTGAAGCCTGCGCCAGGCCTCGCAGGCCCGGCCGACGGCGGGCACGGCGGCTTCCCAGTCGCCACCACGAACAGGGTCGGTAACCCGCCCCACCGCCTCGGTGACCGCCTCCCAGCCGACGCCGGGGTCGTAGGGCTCGCCGTCCGGGAAGGCGAGGAGCTGGGCGAGGCGCTCCGTTTGGGCGCGAAGCTCCTCTTCCGGGACACCGCGCTCCTCGAGCAGCCGGCGTAGGTCGTCGGCCCAGCCGGTCAGCAGGTCGAAGATGAAGCGGCACTCTCCGTCCAGCACGAACTCCGCGAGCTCGAGTGCCGCCTCCTCGTCATGCGCGGCGATTGCCTCGCTGAGCTTGTCCCAGGTCGAGCGCCGCTGGTCCTCGAACGAGCCCATCCGCGCCTTGCGGCCGGTCAGCTCGGAGTGCTCGACGGCGTGGGCCATATCACGGCTTTCGCTCGGGGCGGCACCGACCGCCTAGTCCGACACCTCCACCGCCATGTCGGTCGGACCGCCGGGCTGGAAGCCGACGATGTCCTGCGGGCAGGCGGAGAGGACGACAATGCAGTCCATTACCGCCTTGAACGTCGCCGCGTCGCCGGCCTTGCTGACGCACGGCTCCAGGTCGAAGCGCCCGCCCTCCTCCGAGTAGACCCGGAAGTTCGCGAACACGTTGATCGGCTGCGGCGCATGGGTGATGTTGATGCCGTGCCTCTTGGCCTCGGCGAGCAGGTTCTCCTCGCAGGAGCCGTGGCCCTCGCCGCCGCCGAGCTGGATGTAGCGGGCCTTGTCGCAGGCCGCCGCCAGGCAGTCGTGCCGGCCCGGCGACGTGTCGTCCGTGAACTCGACGATCGGGCGACGCTCGTTGGTGACAAAGGTCCAGCCGACCTCCGGATAGATCTTTCCCTCCGCGACCCGGGTGTGCTGGGCGCTCAGGAACTCGTCGGGGTTCTCGGCGTTGAAGGCGAACAGGTCCGCAGCCTGGCCGCCCTCCACGTCGATGACGCTGAAGCTCTGGCCCTCCTTGAGCTTCGCGCTCCAGCCGGTTCGGGCGGGAATCGGGGTCCTGGTTACCTCCATGGATCTCTCCTTTCAGCTCGATTTCGGGGCGCCGGTCCTCTCGACCTCGACTACCCTCGGCTTCCATTCATCGGCTTCGACAAGCCTCTTGACGTGCGCGGCGATCTCGCTCAGGGGCGCGACCCAGACGTCGCCGCGCTCTTGCATGTCGCGCAGCATCCCGACGAGCACCTCGAGGCGGGACAGGCGGGCGGAGATGCTCGGGTGCCAGACCGAGATCCAGAGGCCGCCGTGCCGGTAGGCGGCCTCGAACTCGGCGCGGTAGACCTCCTCGGCGACCGCCGGCGCGCGGATCTGCATCATGTACTCGAGGTCGGGGACGTGCGCGTAGTGGGTCCAGTCGTCGTTCGCGGTCTCGCTCGGTAGCTCGACCAGGTCGCCCTTCGGCGTGCTCAGCAGGTAGGGCTGGTCGTCCCCCATCAGCGAGGCGTCGTAGACGAAGCCGTGGTCGAGCAGCAGCTCGGGCGAGCGGTCGGAGATCGCGTAGAGCGGGGCCCGCCAGCCGACCGGGGGCGAGTCCATCAGCTTTGCGGCTGCCTCGAGGCCGCGCTTCAGGATCTCGAGCTCAGTGGCGGCGTCCTGGTCGTTCATCACCTCGTGCAGGTAGCCGTGCAGGCCGACCTCGTGGCCGCCCTCGAGCACCGCCTCTACGAGCTGCGGGTAGGTGTCCATGCAGTAGCCCGGGAAGAAGAAGGTCTGCTTCACCCCCATCTCCTCGTAGAGGCGCACCAGGCGCGGCACCGCCACCTCCTCATATCCAAGCCACGAGAGGGTCGAGAGGCGCTCCGGGGTCTTCTCCTTGTAGGTGAGGCGAAGCATGCTGTCGATGTCGACGTCGAAGCTGAACGACGCGGCGCAACGGGCGCCGTCTGGCCAGGGGACCGGGTTCTCGATCCAGTTGCCGCGATCGTTGCTCTTGTGTGCCACCTTTCCTCCTCTACTGTGCCGTGTAGCCGCCGTCGATCGGAAGCGCGGCGCCGGTCACATAAGACGCCTCGTCAGAGGCCAGATACAGCACGCCGCTCGCGACCTCTTCGGACTCGCCGCCGCGGCCGAGCGGAGTCATCTCGATGTTGGCGGCGACCGACTCCTCGGGCTCGGATGCAGTCATCGGCGTGAGGATGAGCCCGGGCAGGACGCAGTTGACGCGGATTCCCTCCGGGGCCAGCTCCACCGCAGCCGCGCGCGTCATCTGCACCACCGCTCCCTTGCTCGCCTGGTAGGCGAAGTAGCCGCGCACCGCGTTGACCGCGAAGATCGAGGAGACGTTGACGATCGAGCCGGCGCCGGCGCGGCGCATGCTGAGCGTGGCGGCGCGCATGCCGAGGAAGACGCCGGTCTGGTTGACCGCAACCACCTCGCTCCACTCCTCCGCGGAGCAGTCGGCGACGCCGCTGAAGCTGACGATGCCCGCGTTGTTGACGAGGACGTCGAGCGGGCCGAACTCGGACTCGGCGGCGATGATCGCGAGGTCCCACTCGCCGCTGAGGGAAACGTCGAGGTGGCGGTAGATCGCTTCGTGGCCGGCGGAGCGCAGGGCCGCGGCACGCTCCTCACCCTCGGCGTCGCGGACATCGGCGAGGACGACCCGCGCTCCCTCGCGGCAGAAGAACTCGGCCTCCGCGGCACCCTGGCCCCGGGCCGCGCCGGTGATGAGGGCGACCTTTTCTGACAGGCGTCCCGGCATGTCTACGCTAGTCCGTGCCACGGAAGAAGGGCAGTCCCAGCGCCGCCGGCCACGGCGCTCCGCCACCGCGCTGGATGCGCAGCAGCGCCAGCAGGTAGACCATGAGCAGGGTGCCGATGTAGGGCAGCGCGCTGAAGAACTCCGGAGTGATCGACCACCCCTCCACCTGGGCGACGTTGCCGAAGGTGCCGAGGCCACCGAAGAGCAGTGCTCCCGCGATCAGCGGCAGCGGGCGCCAGCTCGCGAAGATGACGACGGCGAGCGCGATCCAGCCCTGGCCCGCGGTGACGTTCGGAAGCCAGGTGCCGACGATGCCGAGGGTGAGCGACGCCCCACCGAGCCCGGCGAAGGCGCCGCCGACCGAAACGTAGAAGATCCGCCAGCCGTTGACCGAGAGCCCGGTCGCGTCGGCGGCGCCGGGGTCCTCGCCGATCGCGCGCATGTTGAGCCCGTGTTGGGTGCGGTAGAGCAGGATCATCGCCCCCACCGGGAACAGGAAGGCGAAGTAAGAGATGCTCATCTGCTCGAAGAAGGCCTCGCCAAAGAAGGGGATGTCGGAGAGCAGCGGGATGTCCCAATGCGGGATCGTCGCGCTGGCGGTTTCCTGGACGTAGTCCTTCCCGATCAATCCGGTCAGCCCGAATCCGAGGAAGACGAGGGCGAGGCCGCCGACCACCACATCGGCCTTGAAGACGACCACCGCGAGGGCGAAGATGAGCGAGGCGAGCGCGCCGGCGATCATGCCGGCCAGCATCCCGAGGACCACCGCGTCGGTCTGCTGGACGCCGATGAATGCGCCCAGAGCCCCGATCAGCATTGCCCCCTCGATGCCGATGTTGTAAATGCCGACGATCTCGGCGAGGAGCTCGCCGGTGGCGGCGATCAGGACGGGCGTCGCCGCCATGATCGCGGTCGCGATCGAGGCCGATACGAGCCCGTCCCTCATTTGGCGGCCCCCGCGACGCTCGGCAGCGCCGCTGCCCGCTCGGCGCGGCCCGGGTTGACGATCCGCACGTGGCGCAGGCCCTGGCCGATCGCGGCACAGATCAGGGTCAGCCCGTACATGGCGAAGACCAGCTCGCTCGGCGCACCGGTGATCGTGAGCACGTTGCCGGCGATGGAGATGATCGCGAAGACGAGCGCCATCACCAGGAGCTGCGGCCCGAAGCCGCCCGCGAGCACAGCCACCACCACACCGGTGTAGCCGGTGTTGTTGGAGAGGGCCGGGCCGTAGCGCTGGACGTTGGTGAGCATCTCGGTGACCCCGGCCAGGCCGGCGGCGACCCCGCCCAGGGCGAAGACGATCAGCATGATCCGCTTGGTCGGCATCCCAGCGTAGGTGGCGGCCTTCGGGCTCGAGCCGATGATCGACATCTCGTAGCCGAAAACGGATCGGCGCAAGAACAGCCAGACGAGGCCGCCAAAGATGACCGCGAACACGAAGCTGATCGGGATCAGGTAATCGCCGACGGGGATTGACTCGAGGATCGTCTGCTCGGGGACCGACTCGGACTTGACCGAGCCGGCGGAGGCCTGCTCGCCCCATTTCGACCCCGCCCAGTAGATCACCCAGGAGGCAGCGATGAAGTTGAACATCAGCGTGCTGATGATCTCGTTGACGTTCAGGTAGACCCGCGCGATCGCCGGGACGATGCTCCAGGCTGCCGCGCAGACGGCTGCCGCAACGAACATGAGCGGGATCAGCAGCGAGCTGCTCATGTCCGGGAAGAGCTCGCCCATCGCGAAAGCGCCCCAGGCCCCGAGGAAGAGCTGGCCGTCGCCGCCGATGTTCCAGAGCCCGAGCTTGAGCGGGATCGCCGCCGCCAGTCCGACCAGCAGCAGACTGGCGGTCAGGGTGAGCATGTACTCGAAACCGGCCGGCTGGCCGAAGGTGCTGTTCCAGAGGCCCTCGAAGAACTGGCTCGGGTCGGCGTCGGATACGAGCAGGGCGAAGGCCGTGGAGAGGACGACGCCGATCGCGACCGAGCCGACCCGGTAGCGGACGCCGCCGCCGGGCTTGGCGCGGCGCTCGATCCGCCAGGCGGGCAGGGTGCGCAGCGCATCGATCACGCCTGCGCCTCCGTCCTCGCCCCGCCGCGGGCGCTCCGGTCGACTCCACCCATCGCGCGGCCGACCGCCTCGCGGTCGACCTCGCCCTCGAACTCGGCGTTGATCAGCCCCTCGTACATGACCACGACCCGGTCTGACATCTCCAGGATCTCATCCAGCTCCTCGGCAACGAAGAGCACGGCGATGCCGCGGTCGCGGGCGTTGAGGATCGTCTGGCGCAGGTAGGCAGCCGCCGAGACGTCGAGGCCGCGGGTCGGGAAGGCGAGGATCAGGACCTTGGAGCCGACCTCCATCTCGCGCCCGGTGAGCAGGCGCTGGGCGTGCCCGCCCGAGAGGGCGCGGACCGGCGTCTCCAGGTCATCTGCCGACAGCTTCACCGCCGCCACGACCTTCCTCGCCATCTCATGGGAGGCGGCCTGATCGAGCAGCGGGCCACGGGTGAGCTGGTCGGCGCCGTAGCGGCGCATGATCGCGTTGCGCCAGATCGTCTCCGAGCCGGCGAGCCCCGTTCCGAGCCGGTCCTCGGGGACGAAGCCGACTCCGGCCCGGACGAAGGCGCGGCAGGAGCGGCCGGCAAGGACCTTGCCGGCGACGTTGATCCTCCCCGCGCTCGGTGCCCGCAGGCCGGCAAGCGCCTCGGTGAGCTCGCGCTGGCCGTTGCCGGTCACCCCGGCCACACCGACGATCTCGCCCGCGGCCAGGGTCAGCGAGAGGTCGCGGACGGCATCGTCGCCGCGGTCGTCCTGGACGGTCAGGCCCGCGACCTCCATGACGGTGTCTCCGGCCTTTGTCTTCTTGCGACTCGCCGTCGGCACCTCGCCGCCGATCATCAGATTGGTGATCATGTCCACGTCGGCGTCGGAGCGCTCGAGCGTCTTCACGTTCTTGCCGTGGCGCATGACAGTGATCCGGTCGGCGATCGAGAGCGCCTCGCGCAGCTTGTGGGAGATGAAGACGACCGACTCGCCCTCGTCGCGATGGCGGTGCATCAAGTCGAATAGCCCCTGAGTCTCGGCCGGGGTCAGGACCGAGGTCGGCTCGTCGAGGATCAGGACCTTCGCCCCCCGGGTCAGCGTGCGCAGGATCTCCAGGCGCTGCTTGTCGGCGATCGAGAGCTGCCAGCCCCTTGCCTCCATGTCGAGCTCGAGCTTGTACTGCTTGCCGAGCTCATTCGCGCGCTCTACCAGCGCCGAGCGGCGCCGGAAGAGGCCCGGGACCACATCCCAGCCGATGAAGAGGTTCTCGGCGGCGGTCAGGGCCTCGACCAGCCGTGGGTGCTGGTGCACGACGCCGATCCCCAGCGTCAGGGCGTGCTTTGGCGACCGCAGCGTCACCGCCTCGCCGCCGATCAGGATCTCGCCCTCGTCGGGGGCGAGCACCCCCGAGAGGACGTTCATCAGCGTCGTCTTGCCGGCGCCGTTTTCTCCGAGCAGGGCGTGGACCTCGCCCTTGCGCAGGTCGAGGTCCACGCTGTCGTTGGCTTTCAGGTCGCCGTATCTCTTGGTGATGCCGCGGAGGGCGACGGGCGTCTCATCGCTCATGCTCGTCGCCAGCCGCGTGCAAATCTGGTACGCGGCTGCTCAGCCGGCCTGGATCCCCTCGACGTACCACTCCCACTCGGCGTAGAGGAACTGGTCGCTCAGCTCCTCGCCGGCCGGGACCCGAACCTTGCCCGCGTTGTCCTTGATCGGACCGACGAACGGGTTCTCGGCGCCGGACGCCAGGTCGGCGAACGTCTGCTCGACCTGGGCCTGGACCTCCTCGGGGACGTTCGGGCCCCAATCCTCGAACCTGAAGGAAGTCTCCGGGTCGAGGAACTCGAGTTGCTTGGAGACGAACTCGCCGTTCTGGATCGCCTCGAACTGGCTCGTGTAGTAGTCCTCGAAATCCCAGACCGTCGAGACCAGTGCGTTCTCCGCGCACTGCTCGCCGTTGGTCCAGAACTCGCCGATCACCAGCGCATCGCCCTTGTCCTTGACGACCTCGCAGTATCCCTGGTCGTCGGTGTAGGACCGGATCACATCGGCCCCCGCGTCGAGCAGGGTGGACACAGCCTGAGAGGTCTTGGGCGGGTTGTAGTAGTCGTTGGTGACGACCGTCCTCACATCGCACTGTGGGTTGACGCTGCGGCAGCCCATGGTGAACGCGTTCACGGCGCCGGTGATCAACGGCAGCTTGTAACCGAGCACGTAACCGACGGTGTCGCCCTTGGTGCTGAGCCCGGCGGCGACGCCGGCCGTGTACTCGATGATCCAGAGCTTCGGGAACCATCCCGTCGTGTTCTTGCCGAGCTTTGTGAACGGCGCCGTTTGGATGCAATAGATGTCGAGATGCTTGTCGCAGACCTCGGTGAAGACCTCGCCATGACCCACGGTGTCGACGAGGACGTTGGCGTTCTGGGTTGTCACGAACTGTTCGAAGACGGGCGCCGCCTCGTCGGTGTAGGGCACGTTGTCGGCGTTCAGGACCGTCGCCGAGTCGCCGAACGCCTCCTCCAAGGCATTCTGGCCGGCCTCGTTGGCGACGTTCCAGCCGGTGTCCTGGATCGGGCCGTACCAGACCCAGCCGGAGGTGATCTCGTCGAGACCGCCGCTGCTGCTGCCACCGGTGCTGTCGCCGCTGTCATCGCCCGAGCTTCCACAGGCGCCCGCCAGCAGCGCCAGCGGCACAGCCGCGAGCAGCAGCGCCTTCGCTCCGAACCTGCCCTGGCGACCACCCCCTCGCACCTCGCCCCGACGGCCTTTGCGTCTGGTCCGCTGCGCATCTCGGGTCGGCAGTCGCCGCATCTCTGTCTCCAATCGTCCGGGTTGACGAGCGGCAAGCTAATCGAAGAAATAGCTTCCTGTCAAGCTAGCCGGAAAGCATTCTCAGCAGCGGCATCGGTAGACTGTCACGCCGATGGCGAGAGGGAGCGGAGCAGCTACTAAGCGCGATCGCGCTCGCTCCACTTCCAGCAACTCCAACGGGGACCACGTTGAGCGCATCGTCCACGAGTGGGCCGAGGTCCTCCCCGACCTCGACACCGACGCGATCGCCCTGATCGGCCGGGTGATGCGGGCGTCCTGCCTGCTCCAGCTCGAGGTCGAGCGCTCGCTCGCCAACTTCGACCTCACCATGAACGAGTTCAACACGCTGAATGCCCTTCGGCGGGCGGGCCCCCCGCATCGACTCTCGCCGAAGGACGTCGGCGTTTCGCTCTTGTTCAGCTCGGGAGGACTGACGAAGCTGCTGGAGCGGCTCGAGACCCGCGGCCTGGTCGCACGCGAGCCGGACCCAAACGACGGGCGCGGGGTGCTCGTCTCGCTGACGCCCGCCGGCAGGGACCTGCAGGACCGGGCGATGCGCGCGCACCAGGTGAACGAAGAGGAGCTGCTGACCCCGCTGACGCGCGCCCAGCGCGAAAACCTGAACTCCATCCTGCGCGACCTCCTGATCGCCTTCGAGGCGAGCGCCGGCAGGATGAGGCCCGGAGCGGCACGCGTCGCCGCCACGGCCACAGGCGACTGATGCTCGGTGGACGGGCCGCTCCCTGAAGACGCCTTCGACCTCGAGGAGATCCTCGCCGGGCTGAAACGGTGGGTCGGGATCTCCAGCCCCACCACCGACCCCGAAGGGGTGAACCGAATGATGGACGAGGCCGAACGGGCGATGGAGCAGATCGGGGCGCGGATCGATCGCCACCCCGGACGGGACGGCTTCGGCGACGCCCTGATCGCGCGCATGCCCTGGGGCGAGGGCCCGGGGATCCTGATCCTCTGCCACCTCGACACGGTCCACGCGCCGGGGGCGTTCGAGCGCGACCTCAGCTTCCGGCGCGAGGGCGAGCGCGCCTACGGGCCGGGAATACTGGACATGAAGGGCGGAACCTTTCTCGCTCAGCACGCCATGGGGAAGATCGCCGAGTCCGAGGGCTCCACCCCGCTTCCGGTCTCATTCATGTTCGTCCCCGACGAGGAGGTCGGAAGCCCCTCGACGCGCGGCCTGATTGAGGCTGAGGCAAAGCGGAACCGCTTCGTGCTGGTCCCCGAGCCGGCCCAACCGGGCGCCGACGTGATCACCGGCCGCTGGGCCTTCCAGCGCTTCGTCGTCCGCGCCCGCGGCCGGCCGGCGCACGCGGGAGCGGCGCTTGCCTTGGGGCGCTCGGCGATCCGGGAGATCGCGGAGCAGATCGTCGCGATCGAGGAGCTCTCGGAGCCCGAGCGCAACATGACCTTCTCGGCGGGAATCGTCTCCGGCGGGAAGTTCGTCAACGTCGTGCCCTGGATCTGCGAGACGCACGTGCTCGCGATCAGCGAGGACCCCGGCGATTTCGACCGCGTCCGCAAGAGAATGACGGGACTGCAGGCGCGGAACGAGGGCATCACCCTCGAGGTCGAGCCCGGCCCCGTCCGGCCGCTCTTTATCCCCTCGCCCGAGAGCCTGAAGCTCTATGACCACGCTCGCGCCCTCGCCCGCGCGATCGGCTTCGACCCCGAGCCCGGAATCGTCGGCGGCGGCAGCGATGGCAACTTCACCGGAGCGCTCGGGGTCCCCACCCTCGACGGGCTCGGCGCCGACGGCGCCGGCTTCCACACCCAGGACGAGCACGTCCTGATCGACTCCCTGATCCCCCGAGCGCGTCTGCTCTCAGGCCTGCTGCGGACGCTGCGGTGATCACCCGTTGGTGGAGGGAGTCGGGAGCAGCGGCGCGATCGGTCGGAGAGGCTGGCCAGGTAGCCGCGGCCGCTACCCGGCGTCGCGCGCGATCGGGAGGGCAACGCAGCGAACTGCGCCGCCCATCGAGCTGAGGCGCTCGATGTCGACCGGAATCGGCTCCATGCCGTACTTCTCGAGCTCGCCGATCACACGCTCGAAGCGCCGGTCGATCAGATGCTTCTTGGCGTCCACGTTCATGCCCACCGAGGCGAGGTGCTTGGTCTCCTGCTCCGTCAGCTCGATCACCTCCCAGTCGGCGATCGGCTCGGGAAGCTCCCCGCCCAGGGCCGGTATGTAGGCCATCGCCAGCCCCTCGCGCAGCACGCACATGACCCCGAGCAGGTGCAGCCAGGTGCCCTGCACATCGACCGGGTGGACCTTGATCCCGAAGGGCTCCAGGTAGCGGGTCAGCCAGCCGCGGCCAGCCTCGTTCGACGTCAGCTCGGTGGTGCCGCAGAGGACGTTGTTGGCGTCGATCATGATCAGGTCGCCGCCCTCGAGGAAGGGTCCCGGACCCTCGTCGCCGGCCGGGTGCGGCCGGGAGCGCGGGCAGGCCACGTGGCGGACCTCGGGGTCGGCCTCGATGCTCGGCATCAGGACGTCGCGGGTGGCCCAGGTCTCCTTGCGCCTGAAGGGTCGCCTGAAGGTGGTCTCGATCACGTGCTTCCCGAGCACGTAGGTGGGGTCGGCCGGATAGAGGAGGCTGTGCCCGCCCTGGAGGTACTCGAGGTACTGCACCTCCTCGGGGAGGAATTTGCGGGGACGAACCACCTCGGCGCCGTGCCCGCGGAAGGCCTCGGCGATGCCCTCGACATCCTCGGTGATCCCCTCCCACAGCTCGGGCGCCTGCTCGCGGAGGCTGACTGAGTTGCCGTCGGCGTTCGACAGGAGCTCGGCGACGGCACCGGTGAGGTAGCGGATGTTCGGGCTCCAGGCGGGATAGGCGAGGTCATCGGTGCGCCCGACCATCACCACTCGGAGAGTCCCGTAGTCGCTGAAGCAGCCGATTTCGAACGGCTCGGCCCGCTCCGCGGCGGCGGTTTCGGCTTGTGCGCCAGTGACTTCCACGTGCTCGACCAGGCATCTTGACAGATCGCTTTCCCGACAGTAATCTGCCGCGCCATCGACGCGCCCCCCGAATCCTTCGGTCTTCGGGCTCAGGTGGCTGATGCGCCCGAGCTGAGCGTCGAGCAACTGGGCGGAACGTTGAGCTCCCTGGTCCGCACCCCGAGCGTCAACCCGGGGATGAGCGAGCTTGCGATGGTCGAGGAAATCGAGCGCCAGCTCCAGGGGACGCGGTGCGAACTGACCCGGGTCGAGTCGATGCCGGGACGGCCGTCGCTGGCCGCGGTCCTGCCCGGCCCGGGGGACGGGCCCCGGCTGGTCCTGAACGGGCACATGGACACGGTCGCGATCGACGACGAGAGCCGCTGGTCGGTGGACCCGTTCGGGGGCGAGATCCGAGACGGCCACGTATGGGGCCGCGGCTCGGTGGACATGAAGGGCGGCCTCGCCGCCCAGATTGCCTGCGCCCGGTTGTTGAGCCGGCTCGACGACGAGCTGCGGGGCGACCTCGTCCTGCACTTTGCGGCGGGCGAGGAGTGCGGCGAGCCCGGCACGCTGTCCCTGATCGAGGCGGGATTCGTCGGTGACTGCGGGATCACCACTGAGCCCACCGGCCTCGACATCGCAACCGCGGAGCGGGGGACGGTCTGGTTTCGGATCCGGATCAAGGGCCGCTCGACCCATGCCGCCACCCCGACCGCCGGGGCGAACCCCATCCCGCCGGTCGAGGACGTGCTCGCGGCCCTGCGCCGCTACTCGGAGGAGATCGCCTCGCGCACCCACCCGCTGCTCGGGCACCCGATCTGCACCGTGACCATGGTCGAGGCGGGCGCCGAGCACAACGCGATCCCCGACGGCTGCGAGCTGACGATCGACCGCCGGATGATTCCGGGCGAAACCAACGAGGGCGTGGAGGAGGAGATTCGCGAGGTGGTCACCGATGCCGTCGCCGGCCACGACGGGATCAGCGCCGAGCTGGTGCCGATATACCATCCCTTCGAGGCGGCCGAGATCCCCACGCAGAGCCCTTTCATCGAGACAGTCGGCCGGGCGGTGAGCGAGGTCACCGGCGAGCCGGCCGAGATCTTCGGCACCCCCTACGGCAGCGACGTCCGCAACCTCGTAAACGACGCGAAGATGGAGGCGATCACCTTCGGTGCCGGCGACATCTCGCTCTGCCACTGCCCCGACGAGCGCCAATCCCTGGAGCAGCTTCGCCAGGCGGCCACAGTGATAGCGATGGTCGCAATCGAGGTACTCGGGCCGCATAGCCGGGATCTCCTATGAGCACCAGGATCGGAGTGGACGTTGGAGGCACCTTCACCGATCTGATCGCCTACGACGCCAATAGCGGCGAGGTGGCGCTGTCGAAGAGCGCCTCGACGGCAGACGCGCCGGAGCAGGCGGTGATCGAGAGTGTCGCCGCCGGCGTCCCGCCCGAGGTCATCTCCTCGGCCGAGTACTTCCTGCACGGCACCACCGTCGGGCTCAACGCGCTGCTGACGCGGTCGGGCGCCAAGCTCGGGCTGCTCGCGACCGCCGGGTTCCGCGACGTGTTGGAGATCCGCCGCGGCAGCCGCGAGCAGATGCTGAACCTTTGGTGGCGGCCTCCGGAGCCGCTGGTACCGCGGGAGCTGCGCATCCCGATCGGCGAGCGGATACGCGCCGACGGCACGGTCCAGGCCGAGGTCCCCGACGAGGACGTGGCGGCGGCCGCCGAGGCCTTCGAGCGCGTCGGCGTCGAGGCGGTCGCCATCACCTTCATCAACGCGTACTGCAACCCCGCCAACGAGCTTTCAGCCGCCGAGGCGTTGCGACGGCACGGCTTCAAGGGGGAGATCTCGCTCTCGCACCGGGTCTCTCGCGAGTACCGGGAGTTCGAGCGCACTTCAACAACGGTGATCGACGCCTACGTGCGCGGAATCGCGGGCGGTTATCTGGAGCGGCTGGGCGGCGGATTGGGTGAGCTGGGCTGCTCCGCCACGACGCTGCTGATGCGCTCCGGCGGCGGAGCCATGACCTTCGATGAGGCGGCCCAGCGCCCCTTTGAGACGATCATCTCCGGGCCCGTTGCGGGCGTCGAAGGAGCCGCCGGCCTCGCGCGGGAGCTCGAGATCGACCAATTGATCGCCGCCGACGTCGGCGGCACCAGCTTCGACGTCTCGGTTGTGGTGGACGGCCTGCCCCAGACCATGAACCAGGGCGAGGTGATCGGCTTCCCTGTCCAGGCCCCCTGGGTGGACGTGCGCTCGATCGGCGCCGGCGGCGGCTCGATCGCCGAGATCGATGCCGGCGGCCTGCTGCGGGTCGGGCCGCGCAGCGCCGGAGCGAACCCCGGGCCCGCCTGCTACGGCCGCGGCGGCATCGAGACGACCGTGACGGACGCCGCCTTCGCGCTGGGCATGCTCGGCGAGGGATGGCTCGCGGGAGGGCTGCAGCTGGAGAGCGGCCGCGCCGAGGCCGCTCTCTCCGCGCTGGGCTCGACCCTGAAGATGAACGTGCAGGGGGTCGCCGAGGGGATCATGCGCGTGGCCTCGGCCCACATGGCCGACGCGATCCGCGAGATAACGGTCGAACGCGGGCTCGACCCCCGCGACGGGGCGCTGATGGCTTTCGGCGGGGCCGGCGGCCTGTTCGCGACGCTGATCGCCCGCGAGTCCGAGGTGCCGACGATCGTCATCCCTCCCTTCACCGGGAACTTCTCGGCCTGGGGGCTGCTCGGGGCCGACGTGACCCAGACCACGGCCCGGACGATGCTGGCGCCCCTCTCCGATGAGAGCACCGACGAAGCCGGGAAGGTCCTCGCGCAGCTGCTGGACGAGCTACGTGAGCGACCTGGCGGCGGCGAGAACCGCGCGAGCGCGGAGGCGGCCCTCGACCTGCGGTACCAGGGCCAGGAGTACAGCCTCACGGTCGGGATCCCGGTCGCCGAGGGGGCGATCAGGGCGGACAGCGGCGGGATCGCCTCCGCATTCGAGCAGGAATACGAGAAGATCTTTGGCCACCGCATGGAGGAGCGGATCGAGATCGTGGCGGTGCGGGGAACGCTTCGCACCTCGATGCCGGAGCGAGTCCGCCCGCCCGAGCCCGGCTCAGGCCACGGAGCGCGGACCGCCGGGATGCGCGTCTACTCGTTCACGGCGGCCGAGTGGGTGGAGTTCACGCTACTCGAGCGCGAGTCGCTGGCGGTCGGCACCAGGCTCGCCGGCCCGGCCCTGATCGCCGAGGAGACGGCGATGACCTACCTAGACAGCGGCTTCATAGCCAAAGTCCACTCCACCGGCGCCTTGCTGATCGAGTCCGAGGAGAGCGCGAATGACTGAGCGCGTGGACACGATCACCACCGAGGTTGTGCGGCACAGCCTCCACTCCGCCGCCGAGCAGATGAGGCGGGCGCTGATGCGGACGGCCTTTTCGCCGATCATCTACGACGTGCTCGACTTCGCGGTCGCAATCTACGACCGCGACAGGCGGCTGCTCTCCCAGGCGCCCGGCCTGCCCAACTTCCTGGGCACGATGGGCTACTGCGTCGAAGGCGCGGTCGAGGCCGTCGGCGAGGAGGGGCTGGTGGACGGCGACATCATCCTCATCAACTACCCCTACGTGACGGGCTCGCACCAGGAGGACATGGCGGTCGTCTGCCCCGTCTTCCTCGACGGCGGGGAGCTGATCGGCTACACCGCGGTCAAGGCCCACTTCCTCGACATCGGGGCCAAGGACTACTTCTGTTCGGATACCACCGACTACTACCAGGAGGGCACCGTCTTCCCGGGGGTGAAGCTCTACCGCGCCGGCGAGCTCCAGGATGACATCTCGCGGATGGTGACCGCGAATTCGCGGGTGCCGAGGGACGTGGCCGGCGACCTCAACGCCGAGGTCGCCGGCGCCCGCACCGGCGCCGCCGCGCTGCGACGGGTGGTCGCCCGGCATGGCACAGAGACCTTCGACGCCGCCGTCGAGGAGATGTACGACCGCGGCGAGGCGGCGGTGCGCAAGTTCATCTCCGAGATCCCGGACGGCACCTACGTCGGCCACGGCGAGATGGACGGCGACGGAGTCGTCGCGGGCCGGATCCCGCTCGAGCTGGTGGTGACCGTCACGGGCAGCGACGTGACGGTGGACTACACGCGCACCCCCGACGCACGGGCAGGCCCGGTCAACAGCCCGCTGCCCTCGACGGTCTCGGCCACCCGGGTCGCGATCACGATGCTGGCCAGCGCCTCCGACCCCGGCGGCGAGGGCCACTTCCACGAGGGCCACTTCCGCCCGATCCACGTCGAGACGCGGCCGGGATCGATGTTCCATCCCGAGCCTCCTGCCCCGGCGTTCTTCTACTACATGTCCGACTACCAGGCGATCGAGGTGATCTTCAACGCGGTCGCCGAAGCGCTGCCCGCGGCAGTTCCGGCGTGCAGCGGCGGCGACGTCACCACCCTGATCTGGTGGGGGGAATTCGCCGACACCGGCGAAGCCTGGGCCGACGGCTCGGGCAACCCGGTCGGCCACGGCGGGACCGCCGTGGACGACGGCCCGAGCGCGATCATGCACCACGGCGAGGCGGGGACTCGGATCACGCCGGTCGAGGTCTGGGAGGCGAAGAACCCCTGGATCTTCGAGCGCTTCGAGCTGCGGGTGGACTCCTGCGGGCCGGGACGCCACCGCGGCGGCCTCGGCGTCGACATGTTCTTCCACATGCTCGACGACTGCTGGCTCACCTGCGGGGTCGAGCGCACGGCGAACAACCCCTGGGGCCTGCTGGGCGGCGGCGAGGCGCAGCCGAACCGCGCGGGCGTCCGCCACCCCGACGGCAGCCGCGACGTCCTCACCAAGGCGACGGGGATAAAGATCCCCAAGGGCTCGACGTTCGAGCTGTCGACCGGCGGCGGCGGAGGCTACGGCGCGCCGTCGGAGCGCGACTCCGAGGCGATCGCCGCGGACGTCCGCGCCGGCTACATCACCGATCAGCACGCCCGCGAGCACTACCCGCAGTACCGGGCCGACCAGAGCTAGGACCCAGCCGCCGCTCACGCGTTGAATGGGAGGAACTCGACCGCGACGTCGGCTCTCTGAGACGATCCCGAAACGGTCAAAGCAAGGCGCCGACCAATTGGCGCTGTGGTTGCGGCGCTCAAATCCTCCTCCGCTGCTCGCCTCTCGGCTCATAACCCGGAGGTCGCAGGTTCAAATCCTGCCACCGATTCGGCTCTGCCACGGCCGCGGTACCACTTTGGTACCGACTGCTGCGTCCGATCCGTCCAGATCGCCGACATCCGGGGACGGCGGGGACAGCGGGGACGCGTCCGGACGTATCAGCGCAGGCTGAACCTCGGCTGGGGGCCGAAAGGTCGCTGGCTCAAATCCAGTCGCCCCGATTTAGCAAGCGACCTCCCCTCAGGAAGGAAGTCGCAGGAGCTTGCCGACCGAAGCCATGACCTTCATGGGAATCCGCTCTCGGCG
>Ga0136612_10000332_pt1 | contig 16090 bp, 19 predicted proteins | sample AntDryUQ224A2306_2_FD_106644 | JGI IMG/M metagenome (GOLD analysis project Ga0136612, IMG submission 106644) | Polar desert sand microbial communities from Dry Valleys, Antarctica - metaG UQ224A (23.06) | ecosystem: Environmental > Terrestrial > Soil > Desert | place: Antarctica: Dry Valley... | reverse complement strand
TGCCGGGCTACGCGTCACGGTCCTCGGCACTCCCGCCGAGGAAGCCGGTGGCGGCAAGGTCGACCTGATCCGGGCCGGGGCGTTCGACGGTGTGGACGTAGCGATGATGATGCACCCGGCGCCGTACGACGAGCCTGGGTCGGTCGGTCTCGCGATCGAGGAGTGGTCGGTCGTGGTCCACGGCAAGGCCTCGCATGCCAGCGCGGAGCCGCAGCTGGGGCGCAACGCGCTGGATGGTGTCGTGGCCGGCTACTCCGCGATCGCGATGCTGCGCCAGCACCTGGCGCCCTGGCAGCAACTTCACGGGATCATCACGCATGGTGGGGATGCCCCCAACGTGGTACCGGAGCGTGCCGCCGCGGCGTACTACCTGCGGGCGGCGGACATGGCGGGCTTGGACGACCTGCGTGCCCGGACCCGCGCCTGCCTGGAGGGGGCGGCGACGGCAACCGGCACCACGGTCGAGATCACACCGGTGGGTCACGTCTACGAGCCGGTCCGGCAGAACCCCGGGCTCGTCGCGGCCTTCGCCCGCGCCTGCGAGTCGATCGGCCGCCCGTTGACCCTGGACCCGAAAGGCCCGCAGATCAGCGGATCCACCGACTTCGGCAACGTGAGCCAGCGAGTCCCGGCTCTGCACGCCGATCTCGCCGTGCACTCCTGGCCGGTCGTCAACCACCAGCGCGAGTTCGCGGCACACTGCGTCGGGCCAGCCGGTGACCGCACCCTTCTTGACGGTGCCAAGGCGCTGGCCCTTACCGCGCTGGCGTTCGCCGAGAATCCTGGGCTGGTGACCGAGTCGGGCTGACGGCCAGCCCGTGCACCCTCGGCGGACCGCGTCGCGGACTGGGGTGTCCTCGGGCCGCGACACGCCGCCCGTCGTCACGACACGCCAGCCATTGGCGCACTGACCTGCGCCGACGCAGAAAGTGTCAGGAGGCTCCGCGATCCTCTTGCATGTGACCCTCCCCGGGCGTACGTTCTCCTCTACATCTAGTAGTTACACCGGTGTAAGTTTCCACAGGTTGTGGTCACTTCCCCACAGGCACCAGCACGTCGTCCCCAGGCGATCCACAGGAATGGGCGTTTCGATGCACTGTCCGCACTGCCGATCCACCGAGACGCGGGTCCTCGACAGCAGGGTCAGCGACGACGGCGCGGCGATCCGGCGGCGCCGCAGCTGCCCGGCGTGCGAGAAGCGGTTCTCCACGGTCGAGCAGGTGCAGCTGAGTGTCGTCAAGCGCTCGGGTGCGGCGGAGCCGTTCAGCCGCGACAAGGTCATCGATGGGGTGCGCAAGGCGTGCAAGGGCCGTCCGGTCGGCGAGGACGACCTGGCCCGGCTCGGCCAGAGCGTCGAGGACACGCTGCGCGCGACGGGCACCGCCGAGGTGCCGGCCCCCGAGGTGGGCCTGGCGATCCTGGGGCCGTTGCGCGAGCTGGACGAGGTGGCGTACCTCCGGTTCGCGAGCGTCTACCGCGCGTTCGAGTCCGCGAGCGACTTCGAGACCGAGATCGCGATGCTCCGCGCCGAGCACGAGGCGGTCGGCAGCGCCGCCCAGACAACCGCTTGACCGGGGCAGAGAACTGTCCGCCCAGACGTTGGTACAAAGGACGAGACGAGGAGACGCAATGACCGAGACGGTGAGCGGACGTAACGCGACCCGCGGCAGCCGGGCGGGGGCGCATCGGGCACCCCTGACGGGCCGTGGCCTGACAATCGAGCGCGTCTACACCACACCCGGCGTGCACCCGTACGACGAGGTCACCTGGGAGCGTCGCGACGTCGTCCAGACGAACTGGAAGACGGGGGAGTCGGTCTTCGAGCAGCGTGGGGTGGAGTTCCCGGACTTCTGGAGCCTCAACGCGTCCACGATCGTCACGACCAAGTACTTCCGCGGCGCGGTCGGGTCGCCCCGTCGCGAGTCGAGCCTGCGCCAGCTCATCGACCGGGTGGTGCTGACGTACGTCGACTCCGGCGTCCGGCACGGCTACTTCGTCACCCAGACCGACGCCGACATCTTCGAGCACGAGCTGACGTGGATGCTGCTGCACCAGGTGTTCAGCTTCAACTCGCCGGTGTGGTTCAACGTCGGCACCTCGAGCCCGCAGCAGGTGAGCGCGTGTTTCATCCTGTCCGTCGACGACTCGATGGACTCGATCCTGAACTGGTACCGCGAGGAGGGCCTGATCTTCAAGGGTGGCTCCGGTGCCGGGCTCAACATCAGCCGGATCCGCTCCAGCAAGGAGCTGCTGCGCTCCTCCGGCGGCACCGCGTCCGGCCCGGTGAGCTTCATGCGTGGCGCCGACGCGTCTGCCGGCACGATCAAGTCAGGGGGTGCTACCCGCCGGGCGGCGAAGATGGTCGTGCTCGACGTCGACCACCCAGACATCGAGGAGTTCGTGCAGACCAAGGCGCGCGAGGAAGAGAAGATTCGCGTGCTGCGTGACGGCGGCTTCGACATGGATCTCGGGGGCCGCGACATCGTCAGTGTGCAGTACCAGAACGCCAACAACTCCGTGCGCGTCAGCGACGACTTCATGCGCGCGGTCGAGCAGGGCGAGTCGTGGGGGCTCACCGCCCGCACCAACGGAGAGGTCCTCGAGACCATCGACGCCCGCGAGCTGTGGCAGCAGATCGCCCAGGCGGCGTGGGCGTGTGCCGACCCCGGTCTGCAGTACGACTCGACGATCAACGACTGGCACACGACCCCGGAGGCCGGGCGGATCAGCGCCAGCAACCCATGTAGTGAGTACATGCACCTCGACAACTCCAGCTGCAACCTGGCCAGCCTCAACCTGATGCGCTTCCTGACCGACGACGGCGCGTTCGACGCGGTGACGTTCGCCAAGGCGGTGCAGATCATCGTCACCGCGATGGACATCTCCATCTCGTTCGCCGACTTCCCCACCGAGGCCATTGCCGCCACCACGCGCGCGTACCGCCAGCTCGGCATCGGGTACGCCAACCTCGGCGCGCTGCTCATGGCGTCCGGCTTGGCGTACGACTCCGACGGTGGCCGGGCTCTGGCGGCGAGCATCACCAGCCTGATGACGGCGACGGCGTACAAGCGTTCCGCCGAGCTGGCGGAGGCCGTGGGGCCGTACGACGGCTACACCCGTGACTCCTCGGCGCATCTCCGCGTGATGCGTAAGCACCAAGCGGCCAACGACGCGATGCGCACGGTGCATCAGATGGACCGCGACGTGCACGAGCTTGCATCCGCGATGTGGGACGAGAACATCGCCATCGGCACCGAAAGCGGCTGGCGCAACGCCCAGGCCTCGGTGATCGCTCCCACCGGCACGATTTCCTTCATGCTGGACGCCGACACCACCGGCATCGAGCCGGACTTCTCGCTGGTGAAGTTCAAGAAGCTCGTCGGCGGCGGCTCGATGCAGATTGTCAACCAGACGGTCCCGGCGGCGCTGGCCAGGCTCGGGTACGCCGAGGAGACCGTCGAGGCGATCGTGGAGTTCATCGCCGAGCACGGCCACGTCGTCGACGCGCCTGGGCTGCGGGCGGAGCATTACGAGGTGTTCGACTGCGCGATGGGGGAGCGGGCCATCAGGCCGATGGGCCACGTGCGGATGATGGCGGCGGCTCAGCCGTTTATCTCGGGAGCGATCTCGAAGACCGTGAATGTTCCGGAGTCGGCGACGGTCGAGGACATCGCCGACATGTACTACCAGGGCTGGAAGCTGGGTCTGAAGGCGATCGCGGTGTACCGCGACAACTGCAAGGTCGGTCAGCCGCTGAGCGACGCCAAGGCCAAAAAGGGCAAGGCTTCAGAGACGACGGCCGATGCCGAGCCGACGACCGTGGTTGTCGAACGCCCGGTGCGCAAGCGGCTGCCGAAGTCGCGCCCGTCGCAGACGACGTCGTTCAGCGTGGGCGGCGCCGAGGGCTACATGACCGCCGGGTCGTACCCCGACGACGGTCTGGGTGAGGTGTTCCTCAAGCTCGGCAAGCAGGGCTCGACGCTGGCCGGGGTGATGGACGCGTTCTCGATGGCGATCTCGATCTCGTTGCAGTACGGGGTGCCGTTGGAGACGTACGTGTCGAAGTTCACCAACATGAAGTTCGAGCCGGCGGGGCTGACCGACGACCCGGACATCCGGATGAGCCAGTCGATTATGGACTACATCTTCCGTCGGTTGGCGCTTGACTACTTGCCGTTCGAGACGCGGGCCGGGTTGGGCATCTACACCGCCGACGAGCGGCAGCGGCACCTGGAGACGGGGTCGTACGAGGTGGCGTCGGAGGACTTGGCCGAGGTCATCGAGTCCGAGTCGCTGAAGTCAGCCGACGCGCCGACGGTCGAGGCCGCCGTCGCCGAGGACTCGTCGCTGGACGTGGACGAGATCGTGGCGGAGACGGCAAAGCCGGCCCCGGCGACCGCGCACACATCCGCGGAGCTGTTCGAGGCGATCACCGGGGCGTCGGTGGATGCGCCGTTGTGCTTCACCTGCGGGACCAAGATGCGCCCGGCCGGGAGCTGTTTTGTCTGCGAAGGCTGCGGCAGCACCAGCGGCTGTAGCTGACAACGCAGAGCTGATGCCTCGTCGTTCCTTCGGGCTTGGCACCCGATGAACGCACTTCAGAAGAACGCCTACACGCTGGCGGCGGGCGTTCGGCGAGGCCGTGCCGCGGCCATGGCGATGCTGAGCTTTCCGCGCGCTAGTACATCATCGCGAACGCCGTCACAGTGATGCCGCGGACGAGCCGCGCTCCCCCGCCTGAATTGTCGCGCAGTGCATTGTTCTAGTACGGTACGCACTATGTGGTTCAGTGTGGACCCCGATAGCCCCGTTGGTCTGGCGGACCAGATCGCCAACCAGGTACGCGGCGCCGTCGTGTCGGGGCAGCTCAAGCCCGCAGACAAGCTGCCTCCGGCCCGGGATCTGGCTGCTGGGCTCGATGTCAACATGCACACAGTTCTTCGCGCCTACGCGGCGCTGCGCGATCAGGGACTCATTGACCTACGCCGCGGACGCGGAGCCCAAGTGCGAGCGACCTTGAACCGTGACCTGGTAGACCTCAACCAACAGATACGAGCTCTGGTGGACGCGGCCAGCCGCCTGGGTATCACGAGGACCCAACTGCTCCACCACATAGAGACGGTGTCGACATGACACAAACACGGCGCAAAGCACTATCAGCCATCGTGATCCTCGCGAGTCCGGTGGCGGCTTTGCTGACCTACCTGATCTGCCGCAACCACGTGCCCGCGAGGATTCCAGACCCATGGGACTGGACGGGGGGGCTGTTATCCGACGGCGACGGTATCCGCACCAGTTTGTTCCTACTTGCGAACCTGCCGGCTTGGGTGATTCTGGGAGTCGCGCTGGTGTTGACGGCCGCCAGTAGTGGCAAGAAGCGGGGCACGATCCTTACTTCGGCTGTCGCGGGTTCGATGGGTCTCTTCTTCTGGATGAAGAGCCTGCTCATCTCCTACGGAGCGCCGAACGAATCTGCCGTACAGCCGCGGTTCTGGCAAGTCCTGTTGACCGTCATCGTCATGGGCGCGTACGGCAAACTCCTCGAGACTGTGCTGCCCATCCCCACACAGCCGACCAAGGTTCTACCAGCATCGAATATCACCCTGCAGCCAGGCCAACGAGTCATGTGGTTCGGTCAGGCGATCTCTACTTGGAGGCTCTGGGGCGGGCTAGCCCTCGTTCTTGCGTCGGTCCCTGTAGCCGTCGTTAGCCCCTCAGCATCTATCGCCGTGGTGATAGTCGCGGGCTGGCTCCTGTGGGGATGCATTGCCAAACTGCGCATCAATGACCGCGGGGTCGCCGTCGTTTCCGGCCCGCTCGGATGGTCCAAGTTCAGCGTGCCGCTAGCACATGTCACTTGCGCAAGCACGCGAAACTTCGAGTCCTTGCAGTACGGCGCGGGGAAGCGCGCGGCCGGTGAAGGCGATCCCAGGTCGCTCCTCATTCGACCAGGTGACGCTGTCGTCATAGAAACAAGGGACCACCTACCGATCTATGTCAGCGTCGACCACGCCGAGGAAGCCGCCAACGTCACCAACGCACTCATCGATCGATCTCAGCTGGCCCCCTCCCCGCCAACTTAAGCGGACCAGAACCGGCGTGCGGTCCACCGGCCCGAATTCAGGCATCAGCTACGCCGTCTCCAGGTCCTCGATGGCTGTCCTCACAGGCATTCGTGTCCCGGCGGTGTGGCGTCCTCGCCGAGCTGGACGAGGCGGGCCTGCACGAGAGGGTCGTGCTGCAGATCACGAATAAGCCCCACTGGCCCGCCGACACAGGTCCAGGTGTCGTCCCAGAGGGCGGAGACGAGCCAGCTTCGATCGACCGGGAAGAACAGATCGGGTAGCACGCCGTACTGAGCCCGCATATGGCCGGTGCGCCATCCGAGGGCTTGCGTCGGTCCGGCCTCCACGAGGACGTAGAACCAGTCGGAGTAGAGGCTGACCTTGGGGACGTTGTCGAAGACGACGTCGTGGGCGCCGGTGTCGAGAAAACCGAGCCACCACGGCTGATCCCCGGCCTGGTTGGCCAGGTGCTCGACGACGGTGTGTTCGTGTACGTCGATGGGGGCGGGTTCGTCGTCGAGCTGGTGGAAGGTGGCGTACGCATCGAAGATCGGCGGGATCGCCGCGGTGATGGTCCGGTCGATGGTGGTGGCGTAGGTGATCCAGGTAACGTCGCTCGCCGTACCGACCCGCCAGCTTCGCCCGTCTCTGGTGACTTCCATTTCCGGCCCCTCCTGCTCCGATCCAGTCATCGCTGACGGCGGTGAGTTCGTCTCAGGCTCCGTCGGGGAGCATGTTGCTCACAACGCCGTGCATCTAGGGTGCGCCGCCGCGCGAAGGAGGTATGCCGCGGACCGGTTCGTAGCCGGCGGGCTCGGAGAAGAGCACGCCCTGGCCCGCGGTCATGTCGGGCAGGCGCTGCTCAAACCTCGCGACCTCCTCGGTGGGCATGGTGCCGGTGAGACGGCAACGGGTGGTGCGCACCTCTGCCGGCTCAGGGGTGGCGCCGGCCGCGACGAGCTTGGCCAGCACTGACGGCAGCGCGTCGGCGGGGATCTCGAGGTCGAACCGGCTGACGGGTGCGCACACCATCGTCCCCGCCTGCCGTAGCGCCTGGCGAAACGCCACCGTGGTGAGCCTGCGGAAGTCTCCGGCCGACGGTGTTGGGGCGCAGTACCGCGAGTGGATGACGCTTATGCGGTCAGCTCGTCGTCTGCGGTGATTCGGCGTACGTAGCGGCCGTGGGCGGCGAGGCTGTCCTTCGACGGTTGCTCGCGGCAGGCGGTGACAGCCGGCCGAATTCTACGGCCAGTTGATACCGCCAGGTATCCCTTGGTATCATCCGCCCCATGGCGATGACACTGAGACTGACGCCTGAAGAGACGCAAGCCCTACGAGAGACAGCGCAGCGGGAGAGGCGCTCCATGCAGGAGGTTGCACGTACGGCCGTGGCTGAATACGTGCATCGGCGGACTCAGCGACGCACGGACATGCTTTCACGCATCGTCGATGAGGACAGCGCGCTGTTGAAGCGCTTGGCCGAGTAGTGACCGACTTCTTGACGGTCGAAGACCTCTGGGCGGCGGCCGAGGCCGCGCTTGGCCGTCCGCCTGAGGTCGGTGACTGGGGCCTCCTCGAAGGCGCCGTCGGTCGCCCGCAAGCCACCGTGTTCGGCGAGGACGCATACCCAGGTCTGGCCGGGAAGGCAGCTGCTCTGCTGCACTCGATGTGCACGACGCAGCCGCTCATCGACGGCAACAAGCGCACTGGCTGGGTCGCGATGCGCTTGTTCTACCTGCTGAACGGACGAGACATCCGAGTGGCCGAGGATGAGGCGTACGACTTCGTCCTCGACGTCGCGGAGGGGCGCCTGGTTGGGGTGGAGAAGATTGCTGAACGACTGCGGCTCTGGGAGGTTCCGGCTGCGTCAGCCCGGACATGAGGACACAGCGCCCTGCGCCATTAGTGCCAGGTCTATATCCGAACGCCCCTGCACGCCGATGGACTTCAGCCAGGCCAGTTCCCCACGCTTAACGATCGCCTCGGCGTGGGCGCGCAGCAGGCTGAGGACGTGGTCGCCCGGCTGGCCGCCGAGAGCTTCGATCACGATCGGCACTTCGGAGGCGGACACGGTGAGGTGGTACTCGTACTCCTGGCCGGACGGGTGGCCTGACAGGTCCTGGCCGCTGATCGTCAGAGTGCCTTCGTCGTCTACCTCTGCCCAGACCGCCAGCCCTCCAGCGTCGTAGATCTTCACGCGGTCAATGGTCGCAGCCGGTTGACGAGGCTGCCAGACAAGCTCGCCGGGGATTGCTTTGCCACGCACCGCCGCCACGTTCGGTTGCCTTTGGTCATTAATCTGTCTAGTCTGTCCAGACAGGGAGGTGGGCCCGATGCTTAGGCAGTGGCAACTTCAGGACGCCAAACAACGCTTCAGCGAACTCATCCGGTCCGTACGCAGCGAGGGCCCTCAGTTCGTGACGCGGCACGGCCGCGCCGTTGCCGTCGTGATCGACATCGAGGAGTACCGGCAACTCAAGGGTGAAAGGCAGGACTTCAAGGCATTCCTCAGGGCGGCTCCAGACCTTGGGCCCCTGCCGATCGAACGTCCACGGGAACCTGCCCGCAGGGTTGAACTGAGCTGACCACCAATGGCGTTCCTGCTGGATACCAATGTGATCAGCGAGTTGCGAAAGCCAACCCCGGACCGGGGTGTTGACGACTGGTTCGCGGAGGCCGACCCGGAGGGATTGTTCCTCAGTGTGCTGGTCGTCGGGGAGCTTCGTCAGGGGGTGGGCTTGACGCGACGCGACCGTGCTCAAGCAGCGCTGCTCGAACGGTGGCTCCAGGAGCTGTTGGATTCCTTCCACGACCGGCTCGTGCCGATCACGGCCCGCATCGCCGACCGATGGGGCCGGCTGAACGTACCCAATCCGTTGCCTGTCATCGATGGTCTGCTGGCTGCAACGGCACTCGAGCATGATTGGGCCCTGGTGACGCGCAACGTGTCTGACGTTGCCTCGACAGGTGCCCGGCTCTTGAACCCCTGGTTACTGAGCAACGCGTGACCAAGCCCCCGTGTCGTCTGGTCGGCTCGCTCCTAGTTCAGTCAACCTGCCTTGCCGAACTCCGCCCACCGAGCCGCGAGCCTCTCAGGGTCTGGCCGCTCGCGGCGGTGGGCCGGCAGCAACAGTATTCGTCCGTTCATCTCTTGAAGGCCATGTCGCAGCATCGGTCCATCGGTTTCGTGCAGCAGATCATCGTCGATGTGGACCGTGTAGTCGGGCGAGATCCCAAGGAGATTTCCGTCGAAGGCTGCGTGATGGATCTTGCACATGCTCAGCCCGTTCGGCACTACAGGATCCCCGCCCTCGGCGCGGTCACCGATGATGTGCGCCGCGTCCAGCAACCGGCCATGCCGAAGCGAGCAGACGGCGCACTGCGTCTGGTACGCGCGCAGCACCCGGCCGCGGAACTCCGCCTGGTGCAGGCGAAAACGTGCGATGCGCTCGGCGTAACGCCGCTCGGCGATGGAGTGCTGGCCAGCGTGCGACAGGAAGCGCAAGGACTCGTCGACGGCGAGTACGAACTGTCGAGCGGCGACGTCGTCGCCCACGACGTACACCGGGAAGATCGGCACATATACACCGTTCTCGATCTTGCGCAGCAAGATGATGGGCAGCTCCAGCTCGTACGCGGCCCGCAGCTTGGTGTTGTCGCCGCCGACTGAGCCGGTGCGGTAGTCGTAGCGGAACAGCCCGCCCTCGACCTCCGCGTCGGCGTACGGGCCGTCGGGCGACGACACCACCGCGAGACTCGCGGCCAGGTCGCGCGGGTTCCAGATTCCTCGGGACTGGTCGATGAGCCGGCGCGGTTGGCCCAGCACCGGAAATGCGCTGAGCTGATCCCGAGTCACGACGCCCTTCTCGGCCACGACCTCCGCGAGTGCGTCGAAGATCTGTTGTCGGAGTGCCTGCTCCAGCGCCAGCTCCACGACGGCAGCTTGCCACGATTGGCAAATTCGAGAGAGGCGGCGGCGCAGCGGTCGACCTACAGCCTGAGCGGCCGGTGAGCTTGACTGATACGGCTCATGCCGCGGTTGGTGGGTCGAGGTCGATCCGCACGGTGAGCAATTGGGTGCTCATCGCCCGGACCATGGCCGCGTTGATCCGCCGGCCGATCTGGCGCTGTCGTGCCCAGGCGTCGTCGTCGGGCAGCAGGGTTGCGGTACCGGTACGCCAAGCCTTCCGCCCGACCTTCACTCGGACCCGCGGATCGGCCTGGATGTTGCGGACGTACGCCGACTGGTAGCCGTGTTCGGTGACGATCCAGAACTTGTCGCCGTCGAGCCCGTTGCCCACCGGGGTGCGTCGTGGCAGCCCGCTCGTGCGGCCGACGGTCTCCAGCATGGCGTAGCCGGGGGCAATGCCCAGGTCGATCGCCTTGCGCACAAAAGGGTTCACCCACCGGGTGACAGCCTTGCCGATGCGTTGCTTGTCTAGAGACAGCACGAGAGCTCCTTACCCTGTCCGGCGCCGACGCCGGAGTACGACGGCGACGATCGCACCGTACGCAAGGTGGTCAGCAACCTGTGGCGCCATTGGCAGCTCCCTTATCCGAGGGAAGCGGCGCCCGATCACACCCAGGTCGAGTGCGGCGATTGCCGCTCCGGCGGTGGCGCCGGCGAACACACTCGGACGCGGCGGCAGCACGCGTACCAGGACGACGGCCCAACCCAGCGACACCGCGGCGTGTACGAACGCTCCGGCGACGAGAAGGGCGCCTCGGCGCTCGGCCCGCGGCATGGCGAGCGAACCTGCGGCTAATGCGGCCTGCAACGGGTCCCGGCTGGTCAGCACGGCGTATGCGGTCGACGGCGCACCGCTGAGTACCGCCGCCCATACGCCCGCCACGACCGCGGCTCGATCCCGCGTGTCAGCCCTCACGATCGGGATGTTTGCCGTCGTCGGCATGCACGGAATCCCAGCGGGTCCGCAGCGGGCTGTCCAGCGCTGGCCAGTCGCTGGAGCCGGTGCTTGGCCAGCGGCGCCCACGCGACAATGACGCGGTGACCGAAACGCCCGATCGGCCGTCCTTCTTCCCGTACTACCCAAGGCGGCTTCCTCTTGACGAGGGGCTGCGCGCCACGAGCTGGTCGACCCTGGTACGGGCAACATGTGCAGACTCATCTCGTGATCACGGCCGAGGAGTACTTGTTCTACGTCGACACCGCGCTCGACGGGATGGTGGAGATCGTCTGCGAGCTGGGTGACGACCTGGCAAACCGCCGCCCCGGCATCCCCGGCGCCAATTCGCCGTACGCGATCCTGACCCATTGCCTGGGCGTGATGGAGTATTGGGGCGGGCATGTGGTCGCCGGTCGACCGAGCGATCGGGACCGGGACGCTGAGTTCGTGGCCACAGGTGCAGTCGGCGACTTGGTGGAGCGGGTTCGCCAGGCGCGTCAGCGGGGTGCGCAGCTGGCGACCGACGTGGCCGGCGCCGATCCGTCCGCGCCGCCGCGCAACCCGCCGATGGATTACGAGGATCTGGCGACGACCACCCAGGGCACTGTCCTTGTGCACATCTATGAAGAGCTCGCCCAGCATCACGGCCAGACGGAGATGACGCGTCGTGCTGCGCGTCGATGACTGAACGGGCTGAGTAAAGATCTCCACGGCCTCGAACATATGTTCCCCAAGATCGGTGGCGCACCTAGATTGAGGGGTGTGAGGACATCGACGATCGACGAGCAGCGCGGCCCCGGAGGCGGCGCTGTCGTCGCGCACCCGTTGGCGGCTTGCCTGGAGACCGTACGGTCTGCGCTCGCCGGTGTCGTGGACACGCCGTGCTGGTCGCTGACGCCGCAGCAGCTGGCTGCGCTGCTGCAGGAGTCGGCGGGTGCGCTGGCCGGACTGAGCGAGCTGCGGTTGCGGCTGCTGGCCGCGGCGGAGGCGAGTGACCTGGCGGTAAGCAGTGGCGCCACCTCAACAGCAGCGTGGCTGGTCCATGGTGAGCGGCAGAGCAGGGCCGCGGCCGGGGCAGACGTCCGGATGGCGCAGGCACTGGACCGTAGTTGCGAGGCCACCCGCCGAGCGCTCGCCCGTGGCGAGGTCAACACTGCACAGGCCATGGCGATCACCACCGCCGTGATGCAGCTGCCGGCCTGCGTCGGGGATGAGGACCGCGCTCGTGCGGAGGCTTGGTTGCTGGAGCAGGCCCGCGAGTTCGGGCCGGAGGAGCTGAGGACGTTGGCGCGGCGGATCTGGGAGGTCATCGACCCAGATGCCGCCGACGAACGCGAGGGCAAGGTGCTGGAGGCGGAGGAAGCCGAGGCGCGCCGGACATCGACGCTCGTGATGCGGCGCCGGGGTGACGGGGCGACAGATGGCCGGTTCCGGGTACCGGACGCTCAGGCCGACATGTTGCGCACCTGGTGTGAGGCGGTTTCGGCGCCGCGGCGTGACCACCTGCAGCAGGACCCGGACACCGCAGCGGAGGACGACGTGCCGTACCTGGTGCGGATGGGGCGGGCGCTCGGGGTATTGGCCGAGCACCTGCCGACCGACGGGTTCTCCGCTCAAGGCGCACTCCCGGCGACGGTGACGATCGACATCGACTATGCCAAGTTGCGTGACGAGCTCGGGGCGGCCGTACTGTCGACCGGCACGCGGCTGTCCGCCGGGGAGGCGCGCCGGTTGGCCTGCAACGCCGGGCTGCTGCCCATCGTGTTGGACGGCAAGTCCCGCATTCTTGACATGGGTATGTCGCAACGGTTGTACGACCGATACGCCCGCATTGCTCTCGGGCGCCGCGACGGCGGGTGCATCTGGCCCGGTTGTGACCGGCCCCCGGCGTGGTGCGAGGCGCACCACGTTGTCGCCTGGTCCGAGGGCGGACCGACCAACCTAGACAACGGCTGCCTGCTCTGCGTCGTCCATCACCACCTTGCACACAAGGGGGAGTGGCAGGTGGTTATGGCCGCTGATGGTGTGCCCGAAGTGATTCCGCCGCCGCGAATTGATCTGCTGCGAAGACCGCGCCGACATGCCAGGTTCAGCCGAAGCCGCGGACCCGACTGAGTGGGGTGCGGGACGCAGTGCTTGCCCAGTCAGCTGCCGTGGTACACGGCTTCCACGTTATGGCCGTCCAGGTCGCGCAGGAACACGCCGTAGTAGCCGGGGTGGTACTCGGGCCACTCCCGCGGAGAGTGGAGCACCTCCGTGCCCGCCGAGACGGCGGCTTCGTGGACCGCGTCAACCGAGCGGCGGTCGGGGGCACGGAACGCCAGGTGCAGCTCGCGGGCCTCGGAGCCGGCGGCTGGACTCAGCCAGAAGTTGGGGATGCCTTCGGGGCCGGACAGGCCGACGACGAAGCTGTCCCCAGCCGGGAATCGCATCATCTCGTGCATGCCGATCGGGGCGAAGGTCTGGAGATAGAAGGCGAGCGAGGCCTCGACGTCGGCCACCTGGACACCGATGTGATCGAGCATGCCTGGAGATTAGCCTGGCCGGCCGGCTGGCATCCTGGATCCGTGACCGAGCCCGACCCTGACACGCCGCTGTCCCGTACCGCCGCCTCGCAAGCAGTGGAGGCGATTGGTTGGCGATACCTCCTGGGCGCGCTGAGCGTCTCGGTGCCGGTGCGCTCACTGGCACACGGCAACGAGGTGGCTGGCGCCGCAGTGGCGGCGAGCGGCAACGATGCCGACGCCCACCTACGCGTGGATGTGCGCCCCGACCGCGTGGAGTTGTCACTGCAGACCAGGGTGCTCAGCGCGGTGACCGTCCGGGACGCGCAGATCGCTCATCGCATCGCCACAGCCGTGGCCGGACTCGGTTTGCGACCTGCCCCGGCGACGTCAACCGAGTCGCCTCGGCCGGTGCAGTCGCTGGAGTTGGCCATCGACGCCATGGACATCGCGGCCATCATCCCGTTCTGGAAGGCGGTGCTGGCGTACGTCGACCAGCCCGGAGCCGATGGACCCGAGGACGGGATCGTCGATCCCGCCGGACAGCTCCCCACCATCTGGTTCCAGCAGATGGACGCCCCACGTCCGCAGCGCAACCGGATCCACTTCGACATCACGGTGGCCCACGACGAGGCCGAGGCGCGAGTACGCGCAGCTGTCGACGCCGGGGGGCGGCTGGTGGACGATTCGTACGCCCGGTCGTTCTGGGTCCTCGCCGACGCGGAGGGCAACGAGGTGTGCGTCTGCACGTGGACCGATCGCGACGAGCGCGCCTAGCCGGAGGTTTCGGACACGGCCTTCAGCCGGGTGAGACCCTTCTCGAAGTCCGGGCCGACCATGGCGTCCATCGACTTGAAGACGCCCATAGCCTTCGTGATGAGGGTCTTCTTGCCGGTCATCGTCCAGGTGACCCGCGACCTGGATCCGTCCGGCTCGATGGTGAACATCGCGTCGTGGCGCGCCTTCCACGGTTTCTCGAAGACCAGGTCGATCTGCACCTTGGAAGCCTCGGTGGCGTCGGTGATCGTCATTTGCCCTTGACCCGCCTTGCGGTTGCCCGACCAGCCGTAGATCGCGCCGGCGCCCGACTCGGCGCCGCTGTAGGTCCGCCTGAGCTCCGGGTCGACGTCCTCCCACGGGGACCAGCTCGTCCAGTTGTGAAAGTTGACGATCTGGTCGTAGATACGCGCCGGTGGAGCGTCGATGGTCACCGAACGCTCGACGATGAAGGTGTCGTCTGCCATGGCCAGGATCGTAGTCCCCCTATGACGTGGCCGAGCCCGACGGTTCGGCGACCCAGCGCATCGGGTCGCCCCAGCCGAGGTCGGTGATACCGGCTTTGTCGAGCGCGAGAGCGACCAGAGTGCGTCGGTGAGCGGCGAACGTGAGCACGTGCGCGATCATGCCGCCGTAGGTGAAGACCTGTGCGGGGGAGCACAGCGCATCGACGAACGTGTCGTCGAGGCGACCCTGCTCACCGACCTCCCGCACGTGAGCCAGGTACGTCGGGCCCTCCTCGCCGAGCCGTGAGCGAAGCGAGGTCACGCTCTCGTGCTCCTCGACCGACCAGTCGTAGTGGCGGCTCGCCATCGCCGCGTTCCACATCCCCATCTGCCCGACGAGCCTGGACAACAGGGAACGCAACGTCTGCGGGTCGTCGTCAACGGAGATCTCGATCGGCGCGTCCAGCTGTGCGTCGCTCAGCCTGGCGGCTCGCTCGATCATCTCTCCCACCAGCCAGATGTGGTGTTCGACCATCTTTGTCAGCAGATCCATGCCAGCAACCTTTGTTCGGGCGGGCAGTCGAAGACTCCCCGGCGGATGGAAATGAACCTCACTCGGCGCAGCGAGCTGGGTCCTGGTAGGCCGCATCCGCCACTGGTGTGGCGCAGAGCCGAAGGCCTTGGAGAACGCGCGAGTGAACGCCGCATGAGAGGCGTAGCCCGCCTCAACGGCGATATCGATGATGGGGTGTTGCGTGGTCACCAGTCGGTACGCCGACCGCTCCAGCAGGATGCGGCGGCGAAACCTCGTCGGTGGCTCGCCCGCCACCGAGGAGATAACCCGGTCGAAGTGGAACCGCGACAGATGCAGGCGGGCGGCGAGGTCGTTGCCGGTGGCGTCGTGGTCGTCCAACACTCCTGTGAGGACGTCGACGAAGGTGGCGAACGTGTCGGTCGAGGCGTTCACGGCGGTATCGCCTCCGAGCCCACCGACCCGCCTGGGGCCGAGCGTTGCGCGATCCGGCGTGCCATGTCCCGCACGCGCCGCGCCAGCGGTACGCCGGAGTCCAGAAGCTGGCGCATCTGGTCCGCGTTCGGGCCGGTGGCCAGGTCAGCCACGGTCACGTCGTGGTCCGGACGCGAGTCGACGGTGATCACGTCCCCGGCACGGATGGTCCCCGGTATCAGCACTTTCAGCATGGCGCCGACCCGACCGGTGGCGTTGAACCTCAGGTGGAATCGGTCGATGCCCATTCGCATGGAGAGGTTCTCGCACGGGGTGCGTGGCATCCGGACCTCGAGCAGCACGCCGTCACCGACGCGCCACCGGTCACCGATCAGGGCAGCACTGACGTCCAGGCCGGTCGTTCGCAGGTTCTCCCCGAACAGAC
>Ga0136612_10000331_pt1 | contig 16093 bp, 16 predicted proteins | sample AntDryUQ224A2306_2_FD_106644 | JGI IMG/M metagenome (GOLD analysis project Ga0136612, IMG submission 106644) | Polar desert sand microbial communities from Dry Valleys, Antarctica - metaG UQ224A (23.06) | ecosystem: Environmental > Terrestrial > Soil > Desert | place: Antarctica: Dry Valley... | reverse complement strand
AGCGTCCAGCGCGTACGGGCCGTCGGCCGGGTTGCCGATGTTCAGCGACTTCGCGATCCCGGTGGGCTTGACCGGCGTCACCACGTCAAGGCCCTCGGCGAACGCGGTGGCGATCGGTGCACACCCGGAGGACTGCGCCCCGAAGATCTTCCACGGGGTGGCCGCCACCAATCCCGCCGCGACCAACTCCCGAAAGGCCTTGTCCACCTTCGTCAACAGCGAGCCGGAGGCGACCGGGATGACGACCTGTGCCGGGATCCGCCAGCCGAGCTGTTCGGCGATCTCGTACCCGACCGTCTTGGAGCCCTCGGCGTAATAGGGCCGGACGTTCTGGTTGACGAACGCGGTGTCCTCGAACTCGTCGGTCTCCTGCAGTTCGGAGGTCAGCCGGTTCACGTCGTCGTAGGAGCCCTCGACTGCGACCAGCCGGCCGCCGTAGACGGCGGTCTGAACGATCTTGCCGGGTTCGAGGTCGCTCGGAATGAAGACCGTGGACTCCCAGCCTGCCCGTGCCGCGTGTGCGGCGACTGCGTTCGCCAGGTTGCCGGTCGACGCGCAGGCAAGCCGGCGGAAGCCAAGTCCCCCTGCAGCCGTGGCGGCCATCGACACGACCCGGTCCTTGAACGAATGCGTCGGATTGGCCGAGTCGTCCTTGACCCAGACCGACGTCGTCCCGAGCTCAGCGGCAAGGCCTGGAGCGTTGATCAACGGGGTGAGGCCGGGATTCAGGCTCACCCGCGTTTCGGGGTCTTGGCCGACCGGGAGCAACCCGGCATAGCGCCAGATGTTCTTCGGTCCCGCCTCGATCTGCTCGCGGGTGACCGAGGCGAGGATCGCCTCGTCGTACCCGACCTCGAGCGGGCCGAAGCATGCAGCGCAGGCATGGATCGCAGCGAGCGGATATTCAGCGCCGCAGTTGCGGCAGACCAGGGCGGTCGCCGGACAGACGGCAATGGATCGGTTCGAGGTCAACGTCACAGAGGTCTCCTCATCTTTCCCGCGGGTACGGGCCGGAGTTGGCACCTGTCGCAAATCGCGATGGTTGCCGGGGCTTCAACGGGCCGGATCCCTCTGCCCCTCTGGATGAGTGGTGCGAGGTGAAGTCTAGCTAACGGCTCAACGGCTCCGGGCCAGCAGGCGACGGCGGCGCGGGAGCGCGATACTCAACTTTTCCTCGTCTATGCGCAGTCGGTCCGCGAGGGCCCCTCGGACATCCTCGGGTGTCACGCCGTGTCGGCTGAGGATCTCGACGGCGAGGGCGTCGGGTACGGCGACGATCCCGGCTAGCAGATGTTCCGTGTCGGCGAGAGTGAGTCCACGCCGTTCGGCGAGGCGCCCGGCAAGCTCGAGAGCCTGCTTGAAGCGAGGCATTACATTCAGGCACTCCGGGGCAGGTGGCCGTTGGCACATTGCGAGGCAGTCGTCGGCCTGAACGATCTCGCAGGTAATTCCCACGTCGACGAGGGCGTGGGCAGCCACACCGTCGCGGGCTTCCAACAGGCCGAGCAGCGCATGCTCGGTGCCGACGTAGCCATGGCCCAGCGCGCGCGCCCGCTCACTGGCGTGGTTGAGCGCGCGGTACGCGGCAGGTGTCCAGCGGCCAGGCCATGCGCCCGGTTCGCTAACCGCGTCGACGTAGCGTTTCTGGGCTGCCTGCTTGCTCGTACCGAACAGCGTCCCGATTTCGGTCCACGAGAGTCCGGCAGCGCGCGCCTCGGCGACGAACCGCTCGATCAAGGCGTCGCCAGTGGCCGTCAGATCGCGGCCGAGCGCGATCGCCGCTCGTAACCGAGCGGAGACAGAGTCTTCCTCAGCGCGAGCACGCACCATGGCCGAACACTCATCGAGACCGGGGAGGGGCTGCATGCGTCAACCTTAGGTTGTTTTCTCCGGAACGGCTATCTGCGTGCATAGGGCGTGTTCACGATCTTCCAACCGGCGGGCGTGCAACCTCGGCGATCAGGGCGGCCGTGCGTGCGGCACCGTCGGTTTCGACCGGACGGTAGTCAACGGGAGCCCCGATCTCCTTCTCGATCGCGGCGGCGATGTCCGCACTGGTGTCGGTCGCGTAGTTCATGTACCGGCCGGCCCGATGCCGGTCCAGGCGGTGTCGGACGTGGAAGTTCTGCTCGAAGTGGTGGGCAACCGGAAATACCGGAACGGCCGCCGACTGCGGTCAGCTCCATGCAGGTGGTCAGCCCGCCCTGCACGACGGCGAGGTCGGAGGCGGCCAGGTGCTTGTACAGCTCCGGAACGTAACCACGGATCTCCAATCCCGGATGGACGGGCAGCGAGTCGATGTCGATCCGGGGCCTGCCACGACCACCGTCCGCAGTCCCTCCCTGCTGTGTACGCCGAACTCGCTGTCTCAGGAGGTCGGTACGGCGTTGGGCGCCCAGGCCGGTGAGACACGGTTGCGCGAGATAATCCAGGGCGCTGGTTTCGGCAGGGTCCGTCGGGTCGCCGAGACGCCGTTCAACATCGTGCTGGAGGCGCGGCCATAGTGGCCCCCCGGTTGAGCAAGATCCTGAGCGGCTCGGGTGGAGCGCGACTGCACCTGAGCCGCTCCCGATCATGAGGGCGACTTGGGTGCGCACGACAGAATGTCGATTGTGACCGTCTCGATCGTGTACTCCGACCTCGACGGCACCATGGTCGGGCCGCAGGGTTCCTTCTGGCTCGACGCGGACCGGAACCTCACCGACGAACCTGGCAAGGCGCTGCTGGCCCTGCACCGGGCCGGCATTCAGCTCGTCCTGGTCTCCGGCCGAACGCGGTCCCAGCTCGTAGAGGCAGGCCGGATCTTCGGTGCTGACGGTTTCATCGCCGAACTCGGCTCGGTCGTCGTCTGGTCGGGCTGGCGCGAACACCGGGTCCTGCCCGGGGAGATGCCTGCCGCCTTCGACGGGCAGGTGCCGTTCGAGGTCATGGCGCAATTGGGCGTTCCGGACGAGCTGTTCGCCCGGTACCCCGGCCGGCTCGAATGGCACGCGCCCTGGCACCGCGGCCATGAGGCCGACGCCATGATCCGCGGCTCGGTCGACGTGGTCGAGGTCGAGGCGTGGCTGGCCGCCCGGGGCTGGGGCTGGCTGTCGCTGCGGGACAACGGGACTCTGCCGATCGGTCGCACGACCGGCCTGTCGCCAGAGGGACTTCCGGCGCACATCTACCACCTCATGCCACGAGGCGTGGCCAAAGGCCTTGCGGTGACCTGGGACCTGCAGCGCCGTGGGCTCACCGCCGACCAGGCGATCGCGATCGGGGACAGCATCAGCGACCTGGACATGGCGGACTCGGTCAGCCAACTGTGGTTGACCGCCAACGGCCTGACCGATCCAGAGGTCGCGGCGCAGGCTCTGGCTCGCGACAACGTGACCGTCTGCCACAGGGCGGTCGGCCTCGGCTGGGCCCAGGCAGTCCGTTCGATCCTGCCCTGATCAGGTCGCCAGTCGCCGTTCCAGGTTCTCGGCCATCCGGGCCAGACCGCTGACGACGGCTTGGTAGTCCTCCGGGGACAGACCGTCAGAGACCGAGGCGCGCATCGCCCGAACTTCCTCCGAGAGGAGCTGATGCTGTGCGCGCCCCGCGTCAGTGATCGTGACCGGCCCGGCCACGGTCCCGGTCTCGGGGAGCGCCTCGCTGTCGGGTCCGGAGCGGATCCAGCCCCGCAGCGCCAAACCGGCCAGCGCCTCGTGGACTCCGTCGTCGTCCCCGAACACGGTCAGCGAGTCGAGCAACTCCGCGGCCGGGGTTCCTTCTGCGAGTCCGTTCAGGATCTGCCACTGGCGACGGCTGACGTCCTGGGCACCCAACGTGGCCTCGAACCCGAGGTCGAGCAGGCCGTCGACGTGCTTGAGCCACCAGCCGATCGGTCGGCGCAACGGGTCATCTGTCACCCGAGCGACCGTACCTGCACGTTTTTGCGTGAAATGTCCCTCTCGGGTGGATGCGTCTCAGCTCACGACGTCTTTGCGCGTGAAATGCCGGAAGGCCAGACCGGTGAACAGCGTTGTGTACGCCACGGCCACGATCGCGCCCTGCAACATGTCCCCGCTGTCGACCGGGGTGAGTAGCATGCCGGTCCAGGCGTACTGCTCGTTGGTCGGCAGGTAGTCGCGCAGGAAGCCGAGCTGGTCGATCGCGTCCAGAATGCCGCAGACGATGATGGTGAACACCGCCCCGCCGACGGCAGCCAACGGCGCGTCCGTACGGCAGGACAGCCAGAACGCGAACGATCCCACTGTGAGCTGAGTGAACGCGAGGTAGCCGACGATCGCGAGCAAGCGCGGATAGGCGTCCGCCGGTGCCAGACTCACCCCGATCGGGGTCTGCGCCGCGCCCCAACCGAAGAAGAGGCCGCCGGCGACGATGGCAGTCACCACCAGCAGAGCCAGCGCGGCGAGGCTGAGGATCAGGGCAGCGGCGTACTTCTGTCGAAGCAGCCGGGCCCGCGGAACAGGCGTTGCCAAGGCGTAGCGCAGCGATCCCCACTGTGCCTCACTGGCCACCGAGTCCCCGAAGAACAACGCGTAGACGACCACCAGGAAGAACCCGGTGGTGGCGAACAGGACGAACAGGGTGAAGTTCAGCCCGCTGGAGGTCGCGACGTCGACGAGTGAGATGCGAGTGTCGCTCTCACCACCGCTGTCCCCGCCCTCGACTCCGAACTGGAGCGCGATCAGTAGCACCACCGGCAGGATGAACATCAGGCCGAAAGTCCACTGTGTACGGCGGCGCTTGAGCTGGCGGACGAGCTCGACCCGAAGCTTCAGCGTCCGGCCGGGGACATAACCGGGAGCAGCTCCTGTGTCATGAACATCTTGTACAGCAACGGCTTTCGACTCCGAGCCAGGTGTGGGAGTGGTCATGACCGATCCTCCTCGACGAGACTGATGAAGGCGTCCTCGAGGCGACGTCGGGGAATGACACGCTCCACCCCGATCCCGGCCGAGACCAACCGGTTGACGACCTCGCCGCGGGGATATCCGTCGAGGTCGACGATCAGGCCGTCGTCGTCGTCCTCGAGCTGCCTGATCCCGTCGATCGAGGACAGCAGCGCGCGAGCAGCCGGCCGGTCATCCACACCGAGCAGGACCGAACCTCCGGTCCCGATGATCTCCTCGACGCTTCCTTCGGCGATCAGCTTCCCGTGGTGCATGACCACGACGTGGGTACAGGTCTGTTCGACCTCGGCCAGCATGTGGCTGGAGATCAGCACCGTACGACCGGCTTCGACGTAGCGATGCAATACGTCGCGCATCTCCCGGATCTGCGGCGGGTCGAGCCCGTTGGTCGGTTCGTCCAGGACCAGCAGGTCGGGCAGCCCGAGCATCGCCTGGGCCAGGGCCAGCCGCTGGCGCATGCCCTGGCTGTAGGTCTTGACCCGCTTGTTGATCGCGGTCCCCAGTCCGGCGATCGCTAGGGCCTCCTCGACGTGCGCATCCTGCGGGGGGCGCCCGGTGGCCGCCCAGTACAGGGCGAGATTGTCCTTGCCGGACAGGTGCGGCAGTGCACCTGTGCCTTCGACGAACGCGCCGATCCGGGACAGCACCGGCGCCCCGAAAGTCACCTTGTGCCCGAAGACGCGGATCTCACCCTCGGTGGGGCGAATGAGGCCCATCGCCATCCGCAACGCTGTGGTCTTGCCCGCGCCGTTGGGACCGAGTAGCCCGACGACCTGACCGTGCCGGACCTGAAAGGACAGATCCTGTACGGCCTTGAGGCCGTCCGGGTAGGTCTTGCTCAGCCCGCGGACGTCCAGCGGTACATCGGCCAGCTCAGGATCGATGGTCGACGCACGTGCCCTGTTGCGCCGACCCCACCAGAGCACGATGCCGATCAGGACGACGCCGAGTCCGGCCACGATCCCGGCGAAGAGCAACCAGGCCGGCTGCCCGCTGGCGGCCACCGTGCCGCTGACCGTACGGATGGAAAGCGCAGCGCCTGTGGGCAGCCCGATGCCGTACACAACGGGATCGACCGGCGAGCTGTACCCCTGATCGGTGGTGCTCAACACGAGGAGCAACGAGTGCCCGGTCTCGAGTCGGTGCACCAGGGGCGGCAGGGTGATGTCGATCGGCTCCGCTCCGCGCGGGTCGGTGGCCAAGTCCGAAAGACGCAGTGGGGCAACCCCTCCCAGCAGTGTGGGTGACCCGCCGTCAGTCGTGTCGTAGAGCTTTGCGAACAGCACGGCCGTACCAGTGGGTGAGGCAACCAGCACCTGGGTCCGGACCGACCCGACGATGTCCACCGACGACGTCATCGGGTCGATGCTGAAGAAAGCCGACTGACCCGGAATGTCCAGCAACGCCCCGGCACCCAAGGCGCCGCCGAGTGAACTGAGACCCGCCGACAAGCCCGGGATCGTCGAGATCGCCGCCGGCAGGCCACCTGCCGGGTTGACGACCGGCTGCACGGGCGGCCCACTCAACTCGAACTCAGTGGAGGTGGCCTCCGGCGTGCTGCCGTCCGCGGCGGCCAGCCCCGGGTAGGCGGGCAGTGTGCTGATCCGCTCGTCCGTGCCGCCCGCACCGCCGGATGCCGTGAGGCCTGCCGCCAGGGCGTTGGGTTCGGGGAACTCGAAGATCGTGCCGGGATCCGGCCCGGTGCCCTTGAGGTAGTGGTCGAACCAGGCGAGGGTCAGTTCGCGCAGCCGTACGACGTCGTCCTCGTTGCTTCCGCCGTCGTGCCCGCCGCGGTACCAGACCATCTTCACCGGGGTGCCGTTCTCGGCGATCCCGCGGGCGTTGGCGTCGGCTTCGCTGAGCGGGAACAGGGTGTCCGACAACCCCTGGACCAACATCGTCGGCGCCTCGATCCGATCGAGTACGCCGGCCGGACTGACCCGGTCGAGGATCTCGGCCATCTCGGGGCTGAGCCGGCCGGTGACTGCTGCCTCTTGGTAGGCAGCGCAGACCTCGGCTCGGAACCGGCCGCACGTGAGGTCAGGAACGCCGGGTGCTCCTGGTGGAGGTCCCTCCGCCCGATCGCCGGCGGCGCCGGAGCCGCCGCGTCCCGACGCCGTGCTGAAGAACAGGCCGGCCCAAAGCTTCTTGAAGACTCCGTCGTCGCCGGGTGCCGGAGCGCCGGCGAAGGCGTCAGCCTCGGGAGCACCCACCTGATCCGGGAACAGGGACCTGGTCAGCGAGTTCCAGGTGATCTGCGGGACGATCGCGTCGATCCGGTCGTCGTAGGCGGCACCCAGCAACGACAACGCCCCACCATAGGAAGCGCCGGTGACTCCGACCACCGGGTCGCCGTCGGAGTCGGTGGCCACCTCGCTGCGATCAGCGAGCAGATCGACCATCACCGAAAGGTCGGCGATCTCGAAGTCAGGATCGTTGAGGCCGATCAGGCCCCCGCTGGCGCCGTGACCACGCGCGGAGTAGGTGAGTACGACATATCCCGACTCGGCCAGCGCCTGTGCCTCGGTCTCGACACTGTCCTTGGAGCCGCCGAACCCGTGCCCAACGATCACCGCGGGCGCCGGCTCGTCCTGGCTGGCGGCGGGAACGTACAGGCTGGTGTCGAGTGCGACGTCCTCGTCGCCGTCGGCCGGGACGGTCATCGTCTCGACTCCGACGTCGTCGGCCGCGGCCGCCGAAGTGGCCAGGACGATCTGTCCGGAGACGGCGACGCCGAGCAGGAGCGGGACAGCAAGCAGGCGGCGCGCCGAGAAGCCCATCCCGGGACCGAACTGGCGCAGGGATTGGGACGGCGGCATGGAACCTGCAACGCACGGCTGCAGACGGTTAGTTCCGTTCGGTCCAGAGATACGTAACCCTGCGTACGGACGGGGGCAGCGCCCTACGACCTATCGATTACCCGCGAACGATCGGAGGTCTTTGATCATGTGGGCGGCGCCCGCGGAACGTAGGGCGTCCGCCGAGGTGGTCGTGAGTACGCCGATGACCGGTGTGATCCCGGCGGCCACCGCGGCCGTAACTCCGGACGTGGAGTCCTCGAATGCGACGACCCGGCCGGGGTCCGCCCCGAGCCGCGTGCACGCCAGGAGGTAGCCCTCCGGGTCCGGTTTGCCGGCCTTCACGTCCTCGGCGCTGACCACCGTGCTCACGACATCGGAAATCCCGAGGACCGCCAAACTGGAATCGACCCACGCTCGTACGGCCGAGGTCACGACGGCCACCGGGATTCCCTTCGCGTGCACCGAGCGGATCAGCTCGGCGGCACCGCGCACCGGCTCGGGCTCGAGTTCGACCTGGGCGAGATGAGTAAGCACCTCGGCCAGCAGGGCGTCGGGGTCATGGCCCTGCCAGGGCCCGTCCAGACTGCGAAAGGTGTCGGCTCCGCGCCGCCCGAGGAAGTGCTCGGCGTAGGTCTGCTCGGAGACCTCCCAGCCGCGCGAGTCGAAGAAGGACCGCCAGGCCGCCCGGTGGACGCGTTCGCTGTCGACCAGGGTCCCGTCGAGATCGAACAGCGCCGCGTCCATCGAGTAGAGATCAGGAAGATCGGAGGTGCTCACCCGGACCACATGAACAGCGGCGCTCCGGCCTGCACCACGCCGGTGTCCCTCAGCTCGCTCAACGCATCCGGCTTGGCCTCCAGCGCGACCACCGGGCAGATCGGCGACCGACCACCCGCCTCGATCTCGGCCGGATTCCACGACACGATGCTCTGCCCGGCTGTGACCGTGCTGCCCTCCTCCACGTGCAGGCGGAACCCCTCCCCCTTCAGTTCGACGGTGTCGATTCCCAGGTGGACGAGCACTCCGGAGCCCTCGTCGGTGACCACAACGAAGGCATGCGGGTGCAGCTTGACCAACCGGCCGCTCACCGGAGAGACCACATCGGCAGGCCCGCGGAGCGGGTCGATGGCCAGCCCCGGGCCGACGAGGGCATCGGCGAAAACCGCGTCAGGAACGTCCTGCAAGGGCAGGACCCGCCCCGCGAGCGGTGCGAGGACCGCTGTCACAGAAGATCCTCGATGTCACTCGCGATCGTGTCCGCCTGCGGACCAACGACGACCTGGATGACCTTGCCCGATCGCATCACCCCGTGTGCCCCGGCCGCCTTCAGTGCCTTCTCGTCCACCAGCGATGCGTCTGCGACCTCCGTGCGCAGCCGCGTGATGCATGGCTCGATTTCCACGATGTTGTCGGCGCCGCCGAGACCGGCCACGATCTGCTCTGCCTGCGTGCTCATGTCTAACCTCTCGTAGGGGTGGGGAAACGGTCGGTCTGGGTGACCTTGGACAGGCCACGCGGAGCGTCGGGGTTCAGGCCGAGTCGGCGGGCGAAGGCCTCGACAGTCAGTTGAGGAGCCACGATCAGCGCCAGCGGTGCGATCGCTTCGCTCAGCTCCGGACCAGGTATGGCGATGTCACATGTTGCACGGAAGCCTTCGTCGCCGCCGAACCCGATCACCGTTGCTGCCCGGCTCACGAGGTCGGCCGCCAGCTCGGTCATGGCGCCCAGCAGCGGCCCGTCCGACGCGGCGACCAGGACGGCTAGGACACCCTCACCGACCACGGCTATCGGGCCATGCTTGAGGTCGGCGTAGGACAGTCCCCGCACGGGGCGCAGGCACGTCTCCTCGAGCTTCAATGCGACCTCGAGTGCCGTGCCCAGCACCAGGCCGCGCCCCGTCACCAGGATCGAATCGGCCCGGGTCAGCGCGGCTACCGCGTCCTCTGCGGCGCCGCCGTCATGTCGCGCCCAATCGCGCAGTTGTCGCTCGATCTCCTCGGGTACGCCGAGCAGGTCGACATCCAGCAGCTCCGGCTCCGGCGCAAGAGCTGTCGCCAGGACCGCGAGCGCGGCGAGCTGGCTGGTGTAGGACTTGGTGGCGGGTACGGCCAACTCCCGGCCGGCCCTGGTGACCAATGGCAGGTCGGCGGCCAGGGCGAGCGCGCTGTTCGGGTCGTTGGTGATCGCCACCGTTGCCGCACCACATCGTCGCGCCCAGTCCTGGGAGGCCACGATCTCGGCGGTTTCCCCGGACTGGCTCAGCGAGACCACCAGGGTGCTCGACAGGTCACGTTCGCATCGGTAGTGCGTAGCGATGCTGGGCGCGGCCAGGGCCGCCGAGACGCGGCTGTGGGTCTCCAGCAGGTACCGCCCGTAGACGGCGGCATTGTCCGAGGAACCGCGGGCCACGAACAACACCTGGGTACGGCCGGAGGCAAGCCTGCGCAGGTCGGCCCGGAACGGAATCAAGCTCTCCAGGGTGGCGCTGACGGCCGCTGGCTGCTCGGCGATCTCGCGAGCCATCTGACTCGTCATGAGACAGGACTCACGCCGAAACGCGTGCTGATGAAGCCAGCTCGTGGTCGCGGGACCAGGTGATCTGGTCGCATGACCAGGCAATCTGGCCCCCGACCCAGGTGGCACAGGTCATCAGATCATCACCGAGCCAGGTGAGATCGGCGGTTGCGCCCGGCGCCAGAAGTCCGAGATCACTGCGGCCCACGGAATGCGCGGGAATCTGAGTCGCCGAGTTGATGGCCGATCTCAGATCCACACCGCAATGCAGGACGGAGTTGGCGATGGCCTCGTCCATCTGCAGTGCCGATCCGGCGATGGTTCCATCGGCGCGTCGTGGCGGCAGGCCAGGCGCTACGTCGACGCGCTCTCCACCCAGCTCGTAGCTGCCCGCGGGCATCCCCATCGCAGCGACGGCATCGCTGACCAAGGCGATGTCTCCAGCCGAGGCACGGAAGGCGACCTCGACCGCGATCGAGGACACGTGGTGCAGGTCGACGATCAGACCGCAGGTCAGCCGCGGATCGGTGAGCGCCGCACCGACGGTGCCTGGATCCCGGTGCCGCATCGGTCGCTGGGCGTTGTAGAGATGCGTGACCAGACTGGCGCCCGCGTTGGCTGCCGCCCGAATCGTCTGTGCGTCGGCATCTGTGTGCCCCAGGGCGACACGGACGCCGGCGCTGGTCAGCTGCGCAATGGCCTCGAGGGCACCCGCGCGCTCCGGGGCCAGGGTCATGTACGTCAACGCTCCGTCGGCGGCATCGAGCAGCGCCGCGACCAACGCGGGCTCCGGGTCGCTCAACAGCTCCGCGCGGTGTGCCCCGCGTCGCCGCTCGGCCAAGAAAGGGCCTTCGAGATGGACGCCCAAGGTACGAGCGGCGCCAGGAGCGACATCCAACCGGGACCGGAGTGCGCTGTAGATCGCCAGATTGCCAGACAGCTCCTGGATCGACGCCGTGATGAACGTCGGCACGAAAGCCGTGACACCGGTGCTGGGCATCAGTTGTGCCACTCGCACCCACTCGGCATCGGAGGCCGCCGCGAAATCCACTCCGAAGGCCCCATTGACCTGGATGTCGACCAAGCCGGGCGAGAGCACACCCTCGGGGAGCGTGGTGACGTTCGCGACATCGCGGACTCGCGCGGGGGGGTAGCCCTCCCCGATCTCATGAATGATCTCGTCGAAGAGGATCCATCCTGGCCTGACCAATCGGCCGCCGAGGACGACGGTCGGTGCGGCCAGGAGTTGCATGGGACTCCTTGTTCGGTGCTTGACAGCCACTGTGGGTGGGTACATCCTCACCCGCAAGAACTGGACCGTACCAGTCCGGTCCAGCACTGTCGATGGGTTCCGTTCGACTCCAAAGGGAGCGCGTCATGCCCGGCGATGTGTTGTCCGAAGGCCCGATCCCCAAGCATGTCCAGCTCCGCGAGATCCTGCGCGAGGCAGCCCGCGGGGACGCCGGCGCGCACACCCTGATCGGCTCCGAGCGCGAGCTCATGGCGACCTACGACGTCAGCCGGGCGACCGTACGAGAGGCCATCGGCCAACTGGTCAACGAAGGCTTGCTCTATCGCGTGCACGGCAAGGGAACCTTCGTCGCCGCGGAACGGGTGGAATCACAGCTGCATCTGGCCTCGTTCACCGACGACATGCGTCGGCGCGGCCTCGAGCCGATGACCAAGGTGCTGCAGGTCAACCTGGACCGACCACCGGCACGGGAGGCCGCCATGCTCGGCCTGGACGCCGGTGATCGCGCCTGGCGGCTCGAGCGGTTGCGGATCGCGGGCGGCGACGTGATGGCCCTGGAACTGGGCTGGTATCCCGAGCCGTTGCTGCCCGGGCTCGACGAGCACGACCTCACCCAGTCGCTCTACACCCTGTTCTCCGAGGTCTACGGCCTCGGCGTCGACTCGGCCCAACAGACCGTCTGGGCGGAGTCGGCCGATGATCGGCGGATCAAGCTGATGGGCCTCCCGGCAGGGGTCGCGCTGCTTGCTTTTCGTCGCACGTCCTTGGCTGGACAACTGGCCGTCGAGCACACCCTGTCCTGGTATCGGGGAGACCGGTACCAGGTCAACATGTCGCTGGATCGTCGGATGAGCCCCGACCAGCTTCCCACCCAAGGAGGAAGACCATGAGTACAACGAGCCCGACTACAGGGAGCGCGAGTACGGCGATCGCGACCACGGACAGTGGGAGCAGGTTCAAGGGACTGGCTGGGTTGCAACGGCTCGGCCGCAGCCTGATGTTGCCGATCGCAGCACTTCCGGCGGCCGCGCTGCTGCTGCGGCTTGGCCAGGACGACATGCTGGGCGTGGACGGGCTCGGCCAGTTCGCCGACTGGCTTCTGCCGATTGCCGCCGTCATCGGCGCGGCTGGTGGCGCGATCTTCGGCAATCTCCCGATCATCTTCGCAGTCGGTGTGGCCATCGGATTGGCCCGCAAGGCCGACGGCTCGACCGCCCTGGCGGCTCTGATCGGCTATCTCGTGCTGGAGGGTGTATTTGAGGGGATGGCCCCCTATGTGAACGGGGAACCGGCGGAGGGTGCGGAGCAGGAGATCATCAACTACGGCGTGCTGGGCGGCATTCTGATCGGGGTCCTGGCCGCGCGCCTGTGGCAGCGGTACTACCGGATCAAGCTGCCGGACTACCTCGCCTTCTTCGGCGGCCGCCGATTCGTTCCGATCATCACCGCGTTCGCCGCCATCGCCCTGGGCGTTGTGATGGCCCTGCTCTATCCGCTCTTCGACTACCTGCTGACCAATCTGGGTGAGGCGCTCACCGGCAGCGCGGTCGTTGGTGGTGGCCTGTTCGGCGTGTTCAACCGGCTGCTCATCCCGCTCGGCGTGCACCACATCCTCAACTCGCTGTTGTGGTTCCAGGTTGGGGAGTACGAGGGAACCCAGGGTGATCTGACCCGTTTCTTCGCCGGCGACCCTGATGCGGGGATCTTCATGACCGGGTTCTTCCCGATCATGATGTTTGCCCTGCCCGCTGCCGCCCTGGCGATCGCGCACACTGCGAGGCCGAGTCAGAAGAAGGCTGTGTTGGGCATCATGAGCGCGGCGGCGCTGACCTCATTCGTCACCGGCATCACCGAGCCGATCGAGTTTGCGTTCCTCTTCGTGGCCTGGCCGCTCTACCTGATCCACGCATTGCTGACCGGAGTCTCGATGGCCCTGGTCAACGCTCTGGACATCCACCACGGATTCGGCTTCTCGGCAGGGGCGATCGACTACGTACTCAACTTCGGCATCGCCCAGAAGCCGCTCCTGCTGATCCCGATCGGGTTGGTCTTCGCGGCGGTCTACTACTTCCTCTTCCGCTGGGTCATCGTCAAGTGGAACCTGCGCACCACCGGTCGTGAGGAGGAGGACGCGGATTCAGCCGCCGACCCCTCGGATCGACAGCACGTGGATCGGCCGCTGTCCGAGTCCTTCGAGCCGGAGCGAGCAGAGAAGTCCGGCTCGGCGGCTGATACAGCTGACAGCACGACCCGATCGACGTCGGCAAGAGAGCGCGAGTGAACGATCTGCACGGCATAGGCGTCGCGAGCGGCCGGGTCTCCGGCCCGGTCGCCGCGATGCCACCGCCCATCGGCGAACCTGCTGAGGACGGGCAGTTGGAAGAGGGACCAGACCGCGACCGCGCTGTTGCTCTGCTCGAGAGCTCATCGAGCGCGGTCGGTGCTGAACTGTCAGCCCGCGCCGTGGCCGCCCGGGAGGCTGGACGAGACGACGCCGCCGAGGTGCTCGAGGCGACGGCGATGATGGCACTCGATGCGACTCTGCTCGGCGAGGCGAAGACCCGCATCGGTCAGGGCAGCCGACCGGAGCGAGCCGTCTGGGAGGCGGCCGGGCAGGTCGCAGAGCAGCTGTCCTCGCTCGGCGGCTACATGGCAGAGCGGGTTCGCGACGTCCAGGACGTACGCGATCGTCTCGTGGCGGAGCTGACCGGTCGTCCGGCTCCGGGCATCCCGGTACGCGAAGATCCCTTCGTCCTGGTTGCCCGCGACCTGGCACCGGCCGACACCGCGACCCTGGATCCATCGAAGGTGGCTGCCCTGGTGACAGAGCAGGGAGGTCCGACCAGCCATACCGCCATCCTTGCCCGCGCGCTGGGGCTACCCGCGGTGGTTGCGGTCGCGGGTGCCACCGATCTGGTCGACGGCACATGGGTGCTCGTCGACGGGGCGCAGGGCACCGTGGTGATCGATCCCACCGAGGAGCAGCGCGGCACGGCGGCGGCGGCACAGGCGCCGACGTCATTGGCTGTTGCCGGTGGGACCTCCGACGGACACCGGGTCGGGCTCTACGCAAATGTCGGAGACCCGTCCGGGATCGAGGAAGCGGTTGCGGCCGGCGCGGAGGGCGTCGGCCTGTTCCGCACCGAATTCTGCTTCCTCGACCGGGCCGAGGCTCCGTCGGTCGACGAGCAGGTGGCAGCCTACGAGCGGGTCTTCGCGGCCTTTGGCGGTCACCGGGTGGTCGTACGAACGCTGGACGCCGGGGCCGACAAGCCACTTCCGTTCGTGACCTCCGACGACGAGCCGAATCCGGCGCTCGGAGTGCGTGGCCTGCGTACGGCGCAGCGTTCGCCGCAGGTTCTCCAGGATCAGCTGACCGCGATCGCCCGCGCTGCAGCGGGCTCGGATGCGGAGGTCTGGGTGATGGCCCCGATGGTGGCCACCGCGGAGGAGGCGAGCGCGTTCGCCGAACAGGCGCACGGCGCCGGTCTACCCACGGCCGGAGTGATGGTCGAGGTCCCGTCGGCCGCGCTGACGGCCGACCTGGTGCTGGCAGCCTGCGACTTCGCCAGCATCGGCACGAACGATCTTGCCCAGTACACGATGGCCGCGGACCGTCAGCTCGGCGTACTGGCCACACTCAACGATCCCTGGCAGCCGGCCCTGCTGCGGCTGATCGCGATGACTGCCGAGGCCGGGACCCGAACCGGTCGTGCCGTCGGCGTGTGCGGCGAAGCGGCCGCAGACCCGCTGTTGGCCTGCGTCCTGGTGGGGCTGGGCGTGACCAGCCTGTCCATGACCCCCCGCGCCCTTCCCGCTGTCGGCGCTGCGCTCGCCGAACTCACCCTGGCTTGCTGTGCCGAGCTGGCCGAGGCGGCCGTCTCGAGTGAGTCACCGGCCGCCGCCCGTGAGTCCGTGGCCAGCATCCTCAACCGATCCCCCTAGAGATTGATCCCCAAGAGACTGTGGAGGCCTTCATGCCCGAACGTCGAGCCGTTGTTGCCAGCAAGGTCGGACTGCACGCCCGTCCCGCCGCGCTGTTCGCCAAAGCGGCGGCCGATCAACCTGTCGAGGTGACCGTCGCCGTACCCGGGGTCGATGGAGGGCCGGATCGGGGTCCGGTGGCGGCGTCGAGCATCCTCGGCCTGATGACCTTGGGCGCCAAGCACGGCGAGGAGGTCGTTCTCGCTGCCGAGGGGGAGGGCGCCGAGGCTGCCCTGGATTCGCTGGCCGAATTGATCGCCCAGGCCGCCGACGCTTAGGGCAGCCAGTCGCCCACGGCTGCGACGGTCAGTCCGGCCCCGGCCAGCCCGTCGAATCTGGGTACCGCGCCGCCGGAAATCTCCGGGAACTGGACGACCAACGCCTGCGCTGCCGACTCCTCAGCGGCATTGCCGGGGGTGAAGAACACGGTCGTCTCATCCAACCGGCTCCGGTCGTAGTTGATCAGTTCGACGATGGGCCACCCACCGGCTTCCAACTCCGCAGCCACCCGGGTGGCGAGCCCAGCGGTCAGATCCGGGCTGGCGTTCAGCACGGTCACCGGCAGGAACGCAGGCGCTGGAGGCGCCGTCGACGAGGCAGGCGGAGTTGTTTCGGCGGTCGTCCCGCTCGGCACGGCT
>Ga0136612_10000330_pt1 | contig 16095 bp, 20 predicted proteins | sample AntDryUQ224A2306_2_FD_106644 | JGI IMG/M metagenome (GOLD analysis project Ga0136612, IMG submission 106644) | Polar desert sand microbial communities from Dry Valleys, Antarctica - metaG UQ224A (23.06) | ecosystem: Environmental > Terrestrial > Soil > Desert | place: Antarctica: Dry Valley... | reverse complement strand
GCCTGTACCAAGCTCGATCCGGTGAACGCTCGCTCCCGTTTGATGCAACCGGTCTCTTTGGCCAGTCTGTCTGCGGTTGGACCCAGTAAGTGCTGTATAGTCGCTGCCAGGTGTGCTACATTGACCATGAGAGGAACCTCCTGTATGCACCTGGCATTGTGCCAGATAGGAGCTTCCTCTCTCCCTAAGTTGACGCGCATGGGGAGCGAGGGGGCGACCGCCTTCATCTTCGGCCAGATCGGCGTGAGCCGCATCCCCTAGTACATCACTCGCGGAGCGCCCATCACCTGGGTGAGATAGTACTTCACCGCCTCACCGCGCCTCCCCTCCTCAATCAGCCGCGCGAGCCGCTCGACGGAGTCCACGGGCGCCCGGTGGGCAGAGGGACTCACCGCAACGAACGGCGGATCGTACATGGCCAGCTTCATGATGGGCAGACCGCTCGCGGCTGCGATGAGCGCGAGCGCCGCGCCCGAGGAGAGGCCGAGCACGTGCGCCGAGCCCCCGGCCACCTGGATCAGCGCGTCGAGGTCCTCTAGCTCGCGCTCTACCGAGTAGGGTTTTGTATCGCCGCTCTCGCCACGACCGCGCCGGTCGTGATGGATGACGGTGAAGTGGTCGGCAAGCAGCGGAGTGAGCTTCGGCATCGGGCCGAACGCCCGGCTGCAGAACGCTCCGTCCACCAGAATGACCACCGGGCCAGATCCTGTTCGATCGTAGGTGATGGTGGCGCCATCGCTCGACTTTACTGAGTGCATGAGATTCCCTCCTGATTCTCTGTCGTCCTCTGTCTGGCCGGAGCAGCATCCTGGCCGCGCCGACCTATAAGCCGTCCGCTGCCCGCCGGACGAGCCCGGCGAGCAGGTCGTAATCGACCGCCTGCCCCTGTTTGATCTTGACGGTCTTGCGATCGGGCGGACCGGGCTCGAACAGCCCCGCGGGCGCATCGAGCCCGGCGGCGTTGAAGATGGTGAGCGTGACCCACCCCTTGGCGGCGCCAATCACGGCGGCGTACTTGCCTCCCTTGAGGTAATGCGGCTTGCCATATTGGAGCCGTTCGTCCACCTCCGGGATGGCGCGGTGGACCATCTCGTGCAGCGACCGGCACACCTCGACCTGCCACGGCTGGTTGATATTGGCGAGGTAATCCTCGACCTCTCGACTCATCCTTCTTCCTCGATAGATTCGCTCGACTCAGTGTTCCTGTGCGGTATCGCCTCTCGCCCCCGGTGCCCTACGCGCCTGCCGGCCGGTAGGTGAGGTACACGACACCCGTGCCGAACGTCTTCGAGTCCGCTAGCTCCAGCGCCTTCTGCTCGCCCCCCTCTCCGACAAGGCGCTTGCCGCTCCCCACGACCATCGGGTGGACCATGAGCCGCAGCTCGTCGAGCAGGCCGTCCCGGAGCAGCGACCGCACGAGGGTGCCGCTGCCAGAGATCACGATGTCCTTGCCGGGCTGCCGCTTTGAGCTCCAGGATCTCCGCTGCGACGTTCCCCTCGATCAAAGTCGAGTTGCTCCATCCAAGCGGTCCTTCCAGCGTCGTCGAGACCACGTATTTCCGGATCGCGTTCATCTGCGCGGCGATCGGGTTCTGCCTCGGGTCTTGCTTCGGCCAGAACGCCGCCCACTCCGTGTAGAGGACGCGGCCCATCAGCATGGCGTCCGAGGCGGCGAAGCTCTCCCCGATCGCCTGTCCCATTTCCTCGTTGAAGTACGGGAAATGCCACTTCTCCGGCGACTCGAAGACGCCGTCCAGCGACACGAACTCGGCCGCGATGATCTTCCTCATCCTTGTCCTCCTCTGCGCAGTGTTGTCGCCCGAATCCCTACCCCACCCTCTTCGAGACCGCCTCGTAGCCTCCGCCACCGGGGTAGTGCCAGGCGCCGGTGAGGGTATTGCCGTCCGGGCTGAACGTGCCCCGGTAGTATGCCGGTGAGCCCCGCTGCCCTCCCCAGATGGTCAGGGAATCACCTTGAACCTCGTACACATAGTCGAGCGTGTCGCCGGTGTTGCTGTAGAAGCGGCTCTTGACGTCCGCGCTCGGCTCGCCCATGAAGGGCCGCTCGTGCCCGATGACCTCGAGCCCCGTGATCCTCCGCCCCTCGCTCTCGAGGTCCACGTGCTGGAGCAGGAAGTAGCCCCCATCCAGCCATTCATAGGTGATCGTCCCGCCGATACCGCCGGACTGCTCCCACGTGCCGACCAGCCGGTCAAGCTGCCTCATTACCGGGCTGGGCTTGCTGGTTGCATAATCTGTCATTCCCCTCCTCCTTTACTGTTTGGCTCCGGTCCCGTGCGCCTGCCAGTGGCGGTCTCGCCCCAGCGCCCCGAGCAGGCGGTCCTGCGGGGGCGCGTCCTCGGACACCTCCACCACGGGGCCGAACACGACGATGCCGGGACCGAACGCGTTCGGGGTGTGCAGCATCTCGAACACGTCCGGCGGGATGGCGCTCGTGCCGGACCACATCCGCTCCACGTCCTCCGGGTCCATAGTGTCGTCCTGTCCGGTCGCGCGGGCCAGGTCCCACCCGTGGATCACGAGATCGTCGCTGACGACCTGGTCAATGTGCTGCTCGACCGTCATCCTGCCGGTGGGGGTGGCGACCTCGGTCCTCGCCAGGGCTGGATCGTTGAGCAGGGCCTCGACATCCGCCTTGGCTACCCGGAACGCGGCCAGCGTGTCCTCCTGTACCGAGGGCGCCGGGCTGAGCCCGCGACCAAGCGGACGGAGCATCACCTCGTGCATCTCGATGATGTGCGCAACCACGTCGCTGGCGGTCCACTCCTCGCAGGGGGACTGCCCTTCCCACTGGTCGGGCTGCACGGCGGCCACCTTGCGCTCGAAGGCGTCAGCGCGGGCGCGGTAGCGGCCCAATATCGTGTCGCGGTTGTGGCTCTCGGTCACTCACCTGCCTCCTTCGGTGGTATCGGGTCAGCTAGCGAGCAGCGACCGAGTGTGCGTACTACGGCTGCACCCATGAACCACACCTTGTGCAGCCCCAGGAGGCTGCTCGATATGCGCCAGGGCAGGGCACAGTGGCGAGCTCGGTCCTCAGCTCACCGCCTTCTTCACGAGCGCGCCGATCCTTGCCTCGTCGGCGGCGGTCAACGCCGTCAGCGCGAAGGAGGTAGGCCACAGGGCGTCGTCGTCGAGGTTCGCCGTGTCGCTGAAGCCGAGCGTCGCGTACCGCGAGTTGAACTTCGCCGCGGCCTGGAAGTAGCAGACGATCTTGCCGTCCCTGGCATACGCGGGCATCCCGTACCAGGTTTTCGGCGCGAGGACCGGCGCGCTGGCTTTGATGATCTCGTGGAGCCGCTCGGCCATGGTCTGATCCGGTTCTGGCATCTCGGCGATCTTCGCCAAGACGTCGCTTTCCCCCTCCGCCCTGTTCTTGTCCGCGCGTGCCTGCGCCTTCAGCTCTTTGGCGCGCTCCTTCATCGCGGCCCGTTCCTCGTCCGTGAATCCCTGCGTGCCCCTCTTCTGGCTCATAGAAGCCTCCTCTCATGTTGACTTGGGTTGGAGACCTCGCCGCCGCTTGTGTCTCCCATCGCTCAAAGGTCGAGAGCCGGCAGGCCGTTCATACCTAAGATCAGTGAGACCTCGCCGCCGTGATGCAGGTCGTGCTCCATCACGTGGTAGATTACCCAGCTGCGCGATACCTCGTGGACCCGACCATCCCACTCATCCGGGAAGGTCCTGGCGCGGTCGGCGGGCGTCCAGCGCCGCAGGCGGGCCTCGATGAATGCCCACGTCTCATCGAGGCCGCTTGCCAGCTCCGCCGCGCTGCGTGTCGGTGAGTCGCGTTGGCCCCACGACATGTACTCGTTCATCGCTTCATCGTCATCCTGCAGGGTGCCGCTGAACCACCCCGCCCTGACGGAAACGATGTGCTGCACAATCTGCCCCAGCGGCCACATACCCGGGGCAGGCTGCAGCAGGAGCTGCCCGCTTGTCAGCGGTGCGACCCGGTCTCGCAGCTTCTCGTGGTAGCCCCGCCAGTTCTCATAGATCACGTCCAGCGTCGATTGGGTCGGCACCTGCAACTGTCCCTCCTTGAGAATCCAGGTCCTCACGCTCGTTTGGCGGTCAGGTCCTTGTCTTCCATTTCCCAAGCGTGATCCAGCGTGTGATACGCGGTGTGCCGAATCAGGTATCGGAGCGGCCAGGTTCGGGCCGTTTTGCCCTGAGAATGGAACGCCTGAATAGCTTCGCAATAGGCGTCGCGATGCGCTCTCAGTCCCTCGTCGGTCAGCATCGCGTCTTCGGGAGCGGGCAACCCGAGCTTCTTCGCCCAGTCCTGCTCAGTGCCAAACGTATGACGTACGATTTGGTCCCGATCACGCCCTCCCCCTCGCGGACCCTTCCGCATCTCGGCCGACACGCGTGAACGCACATCGTCGAAAAACGCCCAGCACGCCCGCATCAGCGTCAGCCCACGGTCCAGCTCCTCGCTCGACATCTCCTGCCTGTCGATGCCCGAGAACGCGAACGAGATGCCCCAGAAGTCGGTCGAGCCCGTGCCTGGATACCGCTCGACCACTTCGACCGTAGTGTTGGCTGTGAGCTCCGCATCCATCCCGGCCAGCTCCGCAACCTTCGCATAGCGCGGAAGGTAGGCTAGTAACCGTTCAGTCGCGGCCTCATCGGTCTTCGCCCCGCGCTCGAGACCGGGCCAGTCCGGCGCCACCGCCGCCGCCTTCTTGCCTCTCGGTCCGATTTCGAGCATCACCCTCAGTTCGTCAGCCATCTCCCCTCCCGGCACTGTGTGCGGTAGTTGCGATTCCGTCCCGCGGGCCCACCGACTTCGTTTCAGGTACTGCTCTATGCCCGCTGTTGCCATGGGCGTCAGTATAGTACTCTTCCGGTTAGCTAGCAAGTGCGCCACCAAGGTCAGGGGTATGCGTCGCGGAGGAGTCTACATGCAGCCGGCTTCGCTGCCACCATCATTTTCTTGGCGGAGATGGAGAGGGACGGACAGGTCGCGACGGGGAAGCAGGCACGGCCCTGGGTGGGTCAAAAGCGACTGGAGGGAATCACCGATCGCGGCTGTGAAAACAGAAGGTCAAACCGTGAGGAAGGACCTGCATGGGCTGACCGACAATGTGGCGACTGCCAGTCACCGGAGCAGCGTGCTCCAATGGCGGATTCATGCCCAACTCGCCGCCCCGAAAGCTGCTGAAAAGCTGGACTCATTCCAGAGCTAGCGCCGTCGGACGAGCGTGCAATCGCAGGTGTGCGGCTGGCATATCCCGCATCGAGGCCTGGCTCAGGTCGGAGTGAGATGGACGTTTGGTCTCCCCAGGGATTGCGAGACAAGATCCAAACAGGTTACCGAGGTCGTTGCAACCAATCTTATCATGCTCGATACCCGCGTCGGCGTCCGCACCGGCGGGGGCGATCCCGAGGACATCACCACCGCCGACGGGGATATTCCCTTCTAGTACCGGACCATTATGATAGTGTTGGGTAGAGGCGATGGAGCTTGGTGCGTGCTGCGGTATTGGTGAAGCGCCAGTCCACCGTCCCGCGCTCAGCGTTGCGCTCGGTCTCCCACGCCGCGATCTCCGACTTCAACGTCTCCCTGTCTGGGATGCGCCGGTCGAGGCACTGCTCCGAGAGCACCCCCCACTCGATCTCCGCCTGGTTGAGCCAGCTCGCGTGGCGGGGCGTGTAGTGGAACTCCAGCCTCCTCAAGATGCGCCGCGCCTCCCCCGGTTCATACGCCTCGTACAGGCTCGCGGGTCTGTGGGTGTTCAGGTTATCGAGCACCACCCGCACCTTTACCGCCTCGGGATACCGCTCGTCGGCGAGCCGCTTCATCTGGTCGGCGAAGTCAACCTTGGTGCGCCGCTGTGTTGCGTCCACGTATCTGCGGGCCGCCTTGGGCTCGAACCCGATGAACAGGTTCGCCGTGCCGTTCCTGCGGTACTCGTAGTCGTACCGCGCGCGCCTGCCCGGTGCCGGGGGTTGGGGGACGCGGGTCTCCCCGATGAGCTGCACCGGCATCTCGTCAAAACACACCACGGGGCGCTTCGGGTCGTACTCCTCCTCGTATAGTTCCAGGACATCCTCCATCCGGCACACGAACTCCGCCCCTACTTCGGGGAAGCACCAGCGCTTGCACTGCCAGGGTTTCAGGCCCCCCTTTTTAGCGCCACCCGTACGGTCTCATCGCTTATGCTCTCCAGCTGGGTCAGCTCCACCAGCCGGTCCGCGAGGAGCTGCATCGTCCACTTCGCCCGACCGGTCGGCGGGTCCGAGCACGCCAGCGCCACGAGCGTCGCCTCCTGATGGCCGTCGAGCTTCCTCGCCGCCCCCGGCCGCGCCTTCTCCGAGAGGGCCGACTCCAGCCCCTCCAGGACGAAGCGCTTCCTGATGCGCTCTATCGTCACCGCGTGGATGCGCACCTCTCCCGCTATCTGGCGGTCGAGCTTCCCCTCATCCGCAGCCAGGAGCACCAGCGCCCGCTTGAGCCTGCGCGCCTTGCACTCCCCCTTGCTCGTGAGCTCCAGCAGCCCCTCCCGCTCCTCCTGTGTCAGCTCCATGATATACTTCTTCACAGCACCCGTACCTCCATAGCTACGGGTCGGGATATCAGCAAGCGGCTAGCCAGCAAGACTACGCTGGCCCGGTACTAGAATAGAAGGGGTAAGAAAGCTTTGTATCTGTGCGAGAGGAGCGTCGGACACCACTTATGATAGCGACAACACACCGGTTGAAACCCCAGCAACTTCAGGAGTTCCAGGCGAATGGTTACACTATCGTGCGTGGCTTGCTCTCCACTAGTGAGGTAGACAATCTCCTTACCAGCGTTATGAGCCAGGTAGCCACTGGCCCGATCCCCGGTTTCTTCGAGCCGAAGCCCCCTGAGGAGGCGAAGGACAATCCGCTGGAGCAGTATCCTCGGATTATCCATCCCCACCGTATCAATGAGTTGGCGCGCCAGTACCTGCTGGACGACCGCATCGAGGAGATAGTGACGCAGCTCCTAGACGAGGAGCCACTCGCGGCGCAGAGCATGTTCTACTTCAAGCCCGCGGGGGCGAAGGGACAGGCGCTGCACCAAGATAATTTCTACCTGAAGGTGGAGCCGGGAACCTGCATCGCCGCGTGGGTCGCCGTCGACCGCGCGGACCGTGAGAACGGCGGCCTCGAGGTTGTGCCGGGCACGCACGCCATGGACATCTTCTGCCCCGAGGAGGCCGACCGGAGTACGTCCTTTACCCGGGACTACGTACCCGTGCCGCCCGGCCTGGAAGCGGTGCCCGTTGACCTCGACCCTGGTGACACACTCTTCTTCAACGGTCAACTCGTGCACGGCTCGCAGCCCAACACGTCCACGGACCGCTTCCGCCGCTCGTTCATCTGCCATTACGTTGGCCGCTCCTCGGAACGAATGTCGCGGTGGTATGACCATATCCTCACGATGGACGGCGAGGCGATCAAGATAGCGGACAACGAATCCGTCGGCCCGTGCGGCACGGAGTGGACCAGCAGAGGCCAGTTCCACTAGGCCGATCTTCTTAGAGTACATCTGGCGCAGCGTCGGCCTGCCCCTTGGTAACCAGCCGGAACTTGCTCGAAGCGATATCCACGATGAGGTCGCGAAGTCGTGCTACGGTGTGCGGACCAACGCCCGGTACTCCCGCGGCGTGCGGCCGAAATCACGCCGGAAGACGGTGTAGAACCTGCTCGGGGAGTTGAACCCGGCCGCGAGCGCGACTTCCAGTACGGATGCGTCCGTTGTCGCGAGCAATCGTTGCGCGTGCAGCACCCGATGCTGCGTGACGTACTCGACTATCCCGATACCCAGTGCCCGGCGGAAGAGCGTCAGCGCATAGTTCGGATGCAGCCCCACCGAATGGGCGACATCCGCCACTCTGACCGGCTCCGTGTAGTGTTCCGCGACGAAGCGCGTCATGCCCTCCACCTTGCCCAGACCCTCACCATCGGTGACCGGCTTGGCGACCTCCGATGGACTTGTCCGGCTCACCGACGACGCGAGGGATACGGCCAGCCGCCGCAGCCGTGCCTCGACCTCGATCAAGAGAACGTGCTGCCCCGCCTCGGAGCCATCCTTCAGGTCATCCTGCCAGTGGCCGAAGAGTATCTGGTCGTACCGGGACATCTGGGGAGTACGGCTCCACACCACCTCCCCGTGCAGCACGGGCTGCGTCAGCGCTTCAGGCAGCCGCCATTGCAAGAAGGAGGCGAGCGGAAGCGTCAGCCAGTGGAAGATCGCCGGGTCCTCCGCCCGCACGAGCCGGTGCGGGAGCGCCGCCCAGAAAACGGCGAGTTGCCCCGCCTTCACCGACACCTGCCGACCGCCCGAGAGGTAGCTGATCGCGCCCTCCTCGACGAAGTTCAGCTCCACCTCGTTGTGCCGGTGGAAGCGCTCCATGACCGGCGGGGGACCATGCCAGCCGGAGAGCCCCATACTCACGAGATCGGCGTTCGGATCGCCAAGATGTGTCATGGCCTTAGTATATAGGACAAACACACCGCGAAAGAGGAGGAATACTTCATTTTGGTAATGTTATAATGATCTATAGTCAGACCAAATAGCACTACGAGGAGGCGACACGTGACCGTTATAGAGCAAACTCCCAGTTCATCAGCGTTGACCGGGCGCACCAGATATCACCTCACGGAGGAGCAACTCCACTTCTACGACGAGAACGGGTACCTCGTGCTTCGCAACTGGATCCCCGAGCCGCTGCTCCACAGGCTGCGTGCGGCGGGCGAGGCGTGGATTGCTGAGGGTATAGATGCCAGCCCGGACCACCCGCACTTCGAGGACTACATGTACGCGAAGCGCTCCACGGGCAGGGTGATGTTTCGGGTGAACTACCTCCATAACAAGGGGCAGAGCGCATCGCTCGAACTCTTGGGCAGCCCGGCGGTGCTCGCGGTCGCCGAGAGCATGTGCGGTCCCAACTTCGTGCCAACGTACGAGTCGATGGTGTTCAAGCAGGAGGGCGATGGCGCGAAGATCGCTTGGCACCAGGACGCGGTCCAGCCGCGGAACCACCGCATCTTCAACTACGATCTCTACCTCGACCACGCGCGCGCGGGTGCCGGAGCTCTCCGCGTGATACCCGGTACGCAGAAGCAGAAACAGGACATCTGCATGGTCGCCTCGGACTACGGATGGGACGCACCCGGGGTCATCGAGGTCGAGATGGCACCGGGAGACGTGCTGCTGCACGACACGATGATCGTCCACGGTTCCCCCAAGGTCGAGGGCAAGAGCCTCAGGCGCACGATCTATTACGAGTTCCGCGCCGCGGAGCAGATTATGTCGGAGGGGCCGTGGGATCGCGAGTGGGTCCAGCGCCGGCTGCGTCTCCTCGGCCCCGCGCTCAAGCGGCACCAGGACGCCTTCCCCGAGGCGGACCAGTTCACCTGGAACATCTCCGACGACTTCCGACCGGAGCAGACCGCCGATGAGGCGGCGGAGCTGAAGATCGCTCACACAGTGCACTCGAAGGGCAGTTTTTGCAGCGCGGGCGACTCGCACGGGAAGCCGAAGGACTAACAGGCGCGGTTTGCGCAAGGACGAAATAAATAGCGCCCGCCGGTACTTCGCTTATAACAGGAGGTGTCACTGATGGCTTTGATGGAGACTGAGAGCAGGACGCTTCCTCGCCTTACGGCACGGGGCTTGGAACTCGACCCTTCTCCCGAGCGCCTTGGGTGGCTGCGCGACTCAACTGAGCTCTTGGAGAATGTGGAGGCGCTTAAACAGAGGATCCAGCAGGATGGGTACCTGTACCTGCCCGGCTACCTGGACCGCGACCTGGTGCTGGAGTCCCGTCGCAACATCACGGACAGACTCGCCGCCGAGGGATTGCTCGACCCGGGTTACCCGGTCGAAGAGGCAGTGGCAAGGCCCGGGCTGGAGATGACCTTCAAGCCGGACCTCGCGCACGACAACGAGCCCCTCCACAAGCTGCTGTACATCGGGAGGATGACCGACTTCTACGAGCGCTTCCTGGGCGGGCCTGTCCGGCATTACGACTTCACGTGGATGCGCGCCGTCGCGCCCGGCTTCGGTATCCAGCCCCACGGGGACATAGTGTTCATGGGTCGCGGCACGCACGACCTCTTCACAGCGTGGGTGCCACTCGGCGACGTCGACTTCGAGACGGGCGGCCTGATGATCCTCGAGGGATCGAACAACCTTGATGCGATCAAGAACGAGTACGCGAAGCGCGATGTGGATGAGTTTTGCGAGAACGTGCCGGGCGAGGAGGAGCACGCCCGAAGCGCGGAGATGATGGGATGGCGCTGGAACGGCAGCATCTCGGAGAGCCCCGTGGAGATTCGCGAGCAGCTCGGCTGCCGCTGGGTGACCGCGGAGTACCGCGCGGGCGACCTGCTCACCTTCAGCACATATACCATCCACGCTAGCCTGGACAACCACTCGAACCGTATCCGACTGTCCTCCGACTCGCGCTACCAGCTTGCGTCCGCACCGATCGACGAGCGGTGGATCGGGGAGGCGCCCGTTGGACATGGGCCAGGGGGCAAGCGGGGCAAGATCTGCTAATGGAACGACCTCTCCGCGTTTGACAGCCCACCGACGGCCTGTTAGAATTTGGAGAGGATGCTAACTTCCCGAAGGAGGATTGACGATGCCAAGAAACGAGGCCGACGAGAAGCGCGAACTGATACACGGCGCGATGGCGGGAAGGATCTCCCGCCGCGATTTCGTGACCCGAGCGCTGGTGCTGGGATTCTCCGCCTCAGGTATAGCCGCCGTGCTGGCGGCGTGCGGCGGCGGGGGCGGAGCCAAACCAGCGCCAACGGCGGCGCAGGTCGGCGACGTGGGAGCGCCTGCGGCGGGGGTGACACCGACCGCGCCGGCGTTCGTGTCCAAGGGCACGAAGGGGAACATCAACGTCGTCCTGTGGGCGGACAACAACGACACGTACAAGAAAATCATCCAGAAGTTCACCGAGGAAACCGGCATCGGCATCACATACGAGGTGGCCCCGGCGGATTACCTCACGTGGCAGCAACTGATGACGACTCGCTTCGCCTCGGGCGACACCAGTACTGACGCCTTCCACGGCGACGACTTCCAGGCAGCCATCTACGGCGCTGCAGACTGGCTTGAGCCGCTCGGCCCCATCCTAGACGAGGCTAAGATTGACCTCGACGAGTGGCCGAAGACGCTCATCGAGGACGTGTCGAGCTGGAAGGGTGAGTTGTACCGCCTGCCCTGGGCAGGCGAGGCGGAGCTGTTCTTCTATCGCAAGGACTACTTCAAGGAGGCGGGCGTCAAGCCGCCAGAGGACTGGGACGACCTTCTCGATATATCGAAGAAGCTCACGCAGGGCTCCAAGCGTTACGCCATCGCGCTCAACGGCCAGAAGAACGGCGTGCTCGGCAATGACATACAAAAGTGGACGAACCAGGCCGGCGGTGCGATCAACGACCTGGACAACGACGGCGCGAGGAAGGCGCTCACCTTCTACAAGGACCTCTATGCGACGCACAAGGTCGCGCCCGCCAGCACTCCGCAGGATGACTACGGCTCCAACCTCCAGGGCTTCCTCGCCAATAAGTTCGCGATGTGGTGGGTGTGGGACGGTCTGTACGGCGGTATTATCCAGGACAAGGATTTCGACAAGACTCAAATCGACGCGTTCGTCCCGCCGAAGGGCCCGGAGAACGCGCAGACGACGGCAGCGTGCTGGGGCTGGGCGATGAACAAGGCATCGACGAAGAAGGACCTGACCCGAAAGTGGATACAGTTCATTGCACGGGAAGATGTGATGAAGATGCTCATCACCGCAGGCCGCGCCCCTGCCCGTGTGTCGCTGCTCGGCGACGATGAGGTGCGCAGACTGGCGCCACAGGCCGTGTACCTGGAGCCGATCTTCAAGGACGAGAACCTTTCCAAGGCCCGGCCGGTCACGCCGAGCATCCAGAAAGTGTACGATGCCGCGGAGCAAAACATCCACGGGTACCTGACGAACCAGGTCGATCTCGACACCGCCATCAAGCGGGCGATGGACAAGATCCAGCCCATCGTGGAGAAGGAAAAGCAGTAAGAGAAGTGCTACATACGGGGTGCTGAGTGCCCGATCCTCAAGGATCGACGCTCAGTATTCGCAGGGAGGTACCGTCCTTGTCTGCCACCAATACCGCTCCGGCGAGAGTTCGGGACCAGGCACGCAGGAAGAGTGTGATCCGCAATCCTACCATCAGGCGGTGGATGCTCGGCTATGCGCTAGTGGCGCCGGTCGTCCTCTGGCGGCTGGCCACGTCAATCTATCCCTTCATCTACACCGCGTATCTCAGCTTCTTCGAGAACTCGCCTATCGGTCAGGTACACGAGTTCATCGGCTTCGACAATTACGTGCGGATGGCAAGGGATCCGGACGTTCACGACACCATCGGCTTCACGATCTTCTTCACGCTCACGTCCGTGGGCCTGCAGATCGTCCTCGGTCTGGGGATCGCGGAATTGCTCACGCGGCCGTTTCGGGGACGCAGCCTCGCGCGCGCGGTGAACCTGCTACCCTGGGCGATAGCCCCCATCGTGATCGGCACAGCGGCGACGTGGATCTTCAACCAGGACTACGGCCTCATCAACGACATTATCTGGCGCATTACGGGAGCGCGTCCGCTCTGGCTGATCCATCCCACGAGCGCCCGATTCGCAGTGACCATCACGGATGCCTGGAAGAATACAGCGTTTCTCGCGGTGATCTTCATAGCCGGGCTGCAGGGTATCTCGCGCGAGCTGTACGAGGCGGCGAGGATAGACGGCGCGAGTGCGATCGCCACGTTTCGGTATATCACGCTCCCCTTGATGATGCCGCTTATCATTTCCATCGGCATCTTCGCAGCCGTGTACCGCGTCACGTCGTTCGAAATCGTGTACGCGCTCACGCAGGGCGGCCCAGGCACGGCGACGGCGCTGATGTCCTACCTCGTGTACCTGAACGGCTTCCGGGTGCTGGACTTCGGCTACGCCGCGGCGCTCTCGATGGGGCTGTGCCTGATGGTCTTGATAGTCGGTTTGGTCGGCTTCGCGCTGCTGCGCCGGTCGTGGACCAGGTCGACGTAGGAGAGGGGTACGTATGGCCACCGTTACGACGGCGCACGAGGCATCGCAACCCACCACCCGCCGTCCGCCGCGCAAGCTCCTATACCGTGTGCTGTTCTATCTAAGCGTGCTCGCCTTCATGGCGATCATCCTGGTGCCGATCTACTACATCTTCCTGACGGCGTTCATGCCCGGCTCCAGGCTGTTCAGCACGCCGCTCAACTACTTCCCGGAAGGGCTTAACCTCGACCGGTTCCGGATCGTGTTCACGTCGCTTCCCCTCGGCCGCTACCTGCTGAACACCCTCTTCCTGGCGACGGTGTCGACCATCATCGCGTTGGTGGTGAGCTTCCTGGGCGCGTATGGCATAGCTCGCATCCGGTTTCCGGGCGCTAACCTCGTGCTCGTCGGGCTGCTGCTCTCGAGTGCCCTGCCCGGGGTGGCGACGGTGATTCCACTCTTCCAGATGTACCAGACGTTGCACCTGATGAACACGCTTCAGGGGCTCCTGCTCCTGTACGTCAGTGCGCTGCTGCCCGTGACGGTGTGGGTGCTGGTCTCGTTCATCAGGCAGGTGCCATCTGAAATAGAGGACGCCGCCAAGGTGGACGGCGCGGGTTTCCTTCAGCTCTTGTGGCGGATTGTCCTGCCTCTGGTCAGCCCGGCGATCGCCACGCTTGGCGTCATCAACTTCATCGTGAGCTGGAACGAGTTCTTCACACCGCTCATCTTCGCGCGCGGACCTAACTCGAAGGTGATCAGCATGGCCCTCACGGAGGCCCAGGTGGTGGGCAGCTCGACGCAGTTCTACCAGAACTGGGGCAACATGTCGGCGGTCGCGATCCTCGCCACCGTTCCGGTCTTCCTCGTCACGCTCATCTTCCAGCGCCAGATCGTCGAGGGCATTACCAGTGGTGCGGTGAAGTAGGTGCTGAGTGGTGAGCCATACGTGGCAAGACGCACTCGACCGGCTCTCAGTGCTCCACGCTGAGGATGAAGCGTGTGACGCGGCTCATTGTCCGTGTCCTGTTCTACGTGGCGCTCGGCGTCTTCCTCGTCGTGGTGCTTCTACCGATCTACTACATCTGGCTGCCCGCGTTCGAGGAGGGGGGAAGGTTCTACAGTACACCCCTGAACTACTTCCCGGGCGACTTCACCCTGGACCGGTTCCGGTACGCCTTTCGGGATCTGCCCGTGGGCAGGTATATGCTCAACACCGCCTTCCTCGCGACGACCTCCACCGTAATCGCACTGATCATCAGCTTGCTCGCAGCATACGCTATCGCCCGAATCCAATTTCCCGGGGCAAACGCGATTCTCGTTGGGCTGCTTCTCTCGAGCGTATTGCCCTGGAGCGCGACAATTGTGCCACTCTTCGATCTGTACCAGGAACTGCAATTGATGGACACGCTGCAGGGGCTCCTCCTCCTGTACGTGAGCGCGCTCCTTCCCCTCACTGTGTGGGTGCTCGTCTCGTTCATCCGGCAGATCCCGCGCGAGATCGAAGACGCCGCGCGGGTGGACGGAGCAAGCCTCCCAGGGCTAATCCGGCATATCGTCGCACCGATGGCGGGGCCCGGTATCGCGACGATGTTCGCGATCAACTTCATCGTGAGCTGGAACGAGTTCTTCATCCCACTCATCTTCGCCCGGGGACCCAGGTCGAAGGTGATCAACTCCGCGCTCGCCGAGCAGTATGCCGGCAATCTCGGTATGATGTCCACCATATCGATACTCTCGACGATCCCCGTGTTTGCCGTCACCCTTCTCTTGCAAAGGCGGATCATGGAGGGTATCGTTGTCGGAGCGATAAAGTGACGACCTTTCTTGGGCATTATCAACTTACGGCCTGGGATAATTCCCATTGTCCGATAGAGGCGTGGCGTGACGGCACTTTGCCCTGCCGGTCCAGCCTCGGGCCGCCCTTCTAACCCGGATTGTTCATTAACGAGCGTTCAGCGTCGGGCTTGCTGCCCGAAACATCAAGGAATGCCTCATAAAAGGCCATGTTAGGCCGATCAGCGTACTCCGCAGCCCTTGCGGGCAGACTCCTGCTTGCGCGGCGCACCGGGCACTGGCACGCAGCGCGTTTCGAACGGCACGTCGCCCTATTGCAGAATGGTTCTGCCGGACATCCCGCGAATACGGGCTCGCCTCTATGGGCGTGGCTTCGGGATCCTGCTGGTCGCTACATGGCCTATGAGTTCGGACTGGGCGGGCTGTAGCCGTTGCGGCGGCAGGCCGCGGGTGATAGCCTCCAAGTCGTCCACAACCATCCGGCCGAGCTCCCATAGCCCTTCCTTCACAGACCCCGCCCGGTGGGCCGAGAGGACCGCCCCTGGCGCCGTGCGTATGGGGTGATCCACCGGCAGCGGCTCTACCGGGAAGATGTCGATCGCCGCCTTGAATCGCCCCTGCAGCACGAGTTCCGTGAGCGCGTCGAAGTCGACCACGTGCGCGCGGCTTACGAGCACCAGCACCGCGCTGGTGCCGATCTGCGCCAGAAGCTCCCGCGAGAGCAGGGCGCGATTCTCTGTGGTCGGCGCTGCGAGCACGAAGAGCACTCGCGACGCGGCGAACAGATGCTCGAGCAAGACCGGCTCGACGCCCTGGCTGCGCAGGTACCCCTCGGCGAGCCAGGGGTCATAGACCGCGATCGGGCAGTCGAACGGCGCGAGGAGCGGGCGGAGGCAGCGGGCGATGCTCCCGAATCCGACCCATCTATCGAACCCTTCCCTTCCCTGTCCCGGCATCTGGCCAGATAACCCCGTCGCTTCATCACGCTGATCCTGCCTTCCACCCCTGCGCGGTAGCGCATCCCTCTCCGAAACCACCTCTGTCTCTCGCGAGTCTCCCGATCCAGGCTCTTGTGGCCGGGTCTGGGCAAGCACACCCATTTGATACCCGCCTCCTGGGCCATCCTCTCGTTCCCTGCCGAGTACACCCCTCTGTCTGCAGCCACAAGCTCCGGAGGCTCGCCGAACAGCCGCTTATGGTGTGTGATTGCCGGCCCCAGTTGCTCAACATCG
>Ga0136612_10000329_pt1 | contig 16124 bp, 10 predicted proteins | sample AntDryUQ224A2306_2_FD_106644 | JGI IMG/M metagenome (GOLD analysis project Ga0136612, IMG submission 106644) | Polar desert sand microbial communities from Dry Valleys, Antarctica - metaG UQ224A (23.06) | ecosystem: Environmental > Terrestrial > Soil > Desert | place: Antarctica: Dry Valley... | reverse complement strand
GCGCTCGACGATCAACCGCTCGGCGCGGCCGTCTCCCTCGATGGCGAGCGGCCTGGCGAAGAAATCGAAGACCATCGCCTTGGGCCGGTTGGCTCGTATGTTGCTGAATTCGCGCAGGATCGTCACCGATTTGCGCTGGCCCGGCTCGAGCGCCTGGTCGGCCTCGACCGGCGGAAAATCACTGAGGTCGACCAGCGGCAGCGCCGCTTCCAGATGGCCAAGCTCACCGAGCTCCTTTGGGGTCATCGCGATCTGGTGCGGGCCGCGCCGGCCGAGGAGACTGATCGTTCGGATCGCGGATCGGTCGAGTGCTTCAAGCGCATGGCCGACGATGTCCGAGCCTTCGAACTCGGCCCGCGTCTTGGACAGGATCCGCGCGACGTCGAGCGCGACATTGCCGTTGCCGATGACCGCCGCGTGCGTTCCATCGAGCGGCGGGTCGAGATCGGCGAAATCGGGATGGCCGTTGTACCAGCCGACGAACTCGGCCGAGCCGATAACACCGGGCAGGTCCTCGCCGGGGATGCCGAGCTTGCGATCGTGCGGCGCGCCGATGGCGAGGATCACCGCGTCGTAATGCTCAAGCAGCTCGTCGACCGATGTGTCGGTGCCGACGCAGACATTGCCGATGAAGCCGACGCCTGCGGTCTCGGCGACCTTGTCGTAGCGCTTGGACACGGCCTTGAGCGACTGGTGGTCGGGCGCGACGCCGAAGCGGATCAGGCCGTAGGGCACCGGGTAGCGGTCGAGGATGTCGATGCGGGCTTGGTCGCCATAGGCCTTGGCCAGCGCCTCGGCGGTATAGAAGCCCGCCGGTCCCGAACCGACCACCGCGAAATGCCGCATCCCTCACCCCTGCCGTGCGATGACGCGCGATGCTAGCGGCACGCCGGCGAAAGGAAAGGCGTCAGTCGCGCTTGTCCTCGAGCAGGATATTGCCCTTTTTCTGGAGCATCGCCTCGATCGGGCCGGCAAACATCGCCAGCATGCCCGGCAGCATCACGCGGACGCGGACCTTGGTCTCCTCGACGCCGATCCTGGCTTCGACCGCCTGTCCGAGCGCGTTGACGGCAAGGTCGAGCTCGTCCCCCGTCCAGCTGGAACTGACCTGGGCGCCGCCCGGAATATGCTCCTTCAATTTGTGGATATTGTTGGCGATCCGCCGCCGGGCCTCGTCACGGCCAAGCTTGTGCGGAAGGTCGACCTGGATCGGCTGCTGCATTGGCCGACAGTGGGCGGCCGTTCACCGCTTTTCAAGCCGTGGCGGCCGTTCAGCGCTTCTCAAGCTCGGCCTGTGCATTATGCTTGCGACCATGCGCTGGCTTGCCGCCCTTTCGATCGCTGTTTCGTCCGTTGCCGCGGCGCAGCCGGTTGCCCAGGCGCAATTTGGTTGGCGGCCGGCCGCCGCCTATGTGACGGTGGGGCAGGACGAGCCCGGATATCGCAATTGGTACATGGCCTCGCCGAGACACGCCTATGCGGTCACAAGCTTCAACCATTACCTCGTCACCTATGGCGTCGGCGGGATCGTTCCGACCTGGCAATTGCTGCGCACCGCGACATCATGGCGGCGCTGCGGCGCGCAGCCGTACGAAGTGCCGCCCGTGGCCGAATGGCCGAACGTGGTTCAAACGCTGCGCTACGTACGCGACTATGTGATCCCGGCGGTCGGGCCGGTCGAGCCGGTATCGGCCTATCGCAACCCGGCGCTCAATTCCTGCGCCGGCGGCGCGCCGGAAAGCGCCCACAAGCATTATTCGGCGATCGATCTGGTGCCGCTGCGAGCGACCACGCGCGAGGGTTTGATGCGGACGTTGTGCGCCGTGCACGCGCAGCGCGGACCCGATTATGGAGTCGGCCTCGGCTTCTATGCTTTCCTCCGCTTCCACGTCGACACGACCAAGTATCGGCGCTGGGGAGCCGATTCCGGCTCCACCATGTGCCCGCCAATCATCCGCCCGGCCGACGTGGCGTCGGTCTACCAACCGCCACAGCTCCAGCCACAACAGCTCCAGCTGCCGGTTGTCGCCGCGCCGGCTGCTCCAAGGGATCCGCTGGCGGCCGCGCCGGCCCCGGCGCCCGCCGATCCATTGCTGCCCGCGGTTGAAGTAAAACCCGTGCCGCCGGGCGCTCAGCGATAATCGTTTGAGCGCACCGCGGCGCAGTTCGGCACCCCGGCGAAATCTTGTCCCACCGCGAGCAGTCGCGAGACGCTCAGCGGATCGCATGAGGCCAGAACCTCGCCCATGTGACCTCGCTCGGCGACCAGACCGCGCTCGGCCCACAGCAGCTGGTAGGAGCGCAGCACGGGCGCGTAGGCCGGCCAGTCGTCGAGCCTGAACCCAGGATCGACCACCACGGCCATGATCACGCTTTGGCTCGCGAGTCCGGCGAACAGCGCGCCGTAATTGCCGGCCGGAGTGATTTGCTGCGCGGGCAGCGACACGATGCGCCAATAAGCCGCGCGGGCGGTGAGAAGCGTGAGCGACAGCCCGGCGAACAGCGCCAGTGCGAGCCCGGCAAGCCGCGTGTCGGCAACGCGCTCGACCCGTTGATAGGCACCGCGCAGCAACAGCGCCGCGGCGATCGCGAGCGGCGGGTAAGCGGGCAGCAAGTAATGCGGAAGCTTGGTCGACGACGTGCTGAGTACCGCCAACAATGTCAGCGCCACGCACAGGCAATAGACCAGCAGCGCGCGGCTCTTGCCCCGCACCTCGCTCCAGCCGAGCGGCGCAAGCAGCAGCAGCGGACCGGCGAACAACCAGCCGCGCAGCATGTCGGTGACGTAGAACCAGGCCGGCTCGTCGCGGCCGATCAGCGACTGGTTGAAGCGGCCGAACAGCTCATTGTGCAAAACCGCCTGGAGATAGCCGGGTCCCGCCGCTTCGCGCGCCAAATAGAAAGCCAGTACCGGGCCCGCCGCGACCGCCGCCATTAGCCAGTAACCCGGCCCCGCCCAAACGCGAGGCAGGCGGCGGGTGAACAGCAGATAGGTGGCGACTCCGGCGCCCGGGATCAGCCCGGCGCTGCTTTTGGTGAGAACCGCGCCGGCAATCGACAGGCCGGCCAGCGCCAGCGTTGCCGAGCGCGGCGTGGATCGCGTCACCGCGAAGAACAAAGCGGACAAATAGCCGGTGGTGAAGAACGTCAGCAGCGCGTCGTAATCGGCGGTGTGCGCCGCGTGTCCGGCAAAGAATGCCGGGCTCAGCAGGAGCATCGGGCCGGCGAACAGCGCGGTGCCGAGCGAACCCGTCACCCGCCGCGTGAACCACAGCAGCAATGCGAGCGTGCCAAGCGATGCAACCAGCGACGGCAGCCGCAACGCCCACTCGGCTGGGCCGAACAGCGCGACGCTGCCCATCATCAGCCAGATCAGCAGCGGCGGCTTGGTGTTCCACAGATCGGGCTCGAAGCCGTAGGTGGTGACCAGGCTAAAGCCGGTGCGGCGCATCTCCAGCGCATTGACGATATTGCGGGACTCGTCCCACAAGGTGAACGGAGCGGTTCGCGCATCGGCGCACAGAAAAACAGCCGCGGCGACCAGGAACAGCATCGCCACCGGCCGATCCGACGGCCAGCGCAGTGCCCGCCATTGCAGGCCCGCATGCAGCGGATTCAACTGCGCATTCAGCAACATGCCGGACTCTCCCGGAGATTGGGATTACGCGGGCCTGGTTAAGGCGGCGATAAGACGCTCCGCTCCCCTTGTGTTGCCCTGCCGCAACGCCATATCGGCGCGACGCGGAGGGCTGGCCGATGGACCTGGAGAAACTGACCGAGCGGGCGCGGGGATTCTTGCAGGCGGCGCAAACTATCGCCGTGCGCGAAAATCACCAGCGTATCGCTCCGGCGCATCTCCTCAAGGCACTGCTCGACGACGACCAGGGCATGGCCGCGGGGCTGATCGAGAAGGCCGGGGGCGACCCGATCGCCGCGCGCCGCGAAGCGGATGCCCTGGTCGCGAAGATCCCGGTTGTGACCGGCAGCGGCGCGACCTCCGCGCCCGCGCTCGACGGCGACACCATGCGCCTCCTCGACCAGGCCGAGCAGGTCGCGAGAAAGTCCGGCGACAGCTACGTCACGGTCGAGCGCGTCCTGCTGGCGATGGCGCTCGCCAAGACCACCGACGTCGGCAAGGCGCTGGCCGCGGCCGGGGTCACTCCGCAGGGACTCAATGCGGCCATCGATCAACTCCGCGGCGGCCGCAGCGCCGATACGCAGTCGTCCGAGGACCGCTACGACGCGCTCAAGCGCTACACCCGCGACCTCACGGAAGCGGCGCGCGAGGGCAAGCTCGACCCGGTGATCGGCCGCGATGAGGAAATCCGTCGCACCATCCAGGTGCTTGCGCGCCGGACCAAGAACAACCCGGTGCTGATCGGCGAGCCCGGTGTCGGCAAGACCGCGATCGCCGAGGGCCTCGCGCTGCGCATCACCAACGGCGACGTCCCCGACGGCATCAAGGACCGGCGGCTGCTCAGCCTCGACATGGGCTCGCTGATCGCCGGCGCTAAATATCGCGGCGAGTTCGAGGAGCGGATCAAGGGTGTGCTCGACGAGGTCAAGCAGGCGGCGGGCGAGGTCATCCTGTTCATCGACGAAATGCACACGCTGGTCGGCGCCGGGAAAAGCGAGGGCGCGATGGACGCCTCGAATCTGCTTAAGCCGGCGCTGGCGCGGGGCGAGCTGCACTGCATCGGCGCGACCACGCTCGACGAATATCGCAAGCATGTCGAGAAAGACGCGGCATTGGAGCGGCGCTTCCAGCCGGTGTTCATCGGCGAGCCGACGGTGCCCGACACCATCTCGATCCTGCGCGGCCTCAAGGAGAAATACGAGCTGCACCACGGAGTGCGCATCACCGACGCGGCGATCGTCGCCGCGGCGACGCTCAGCAACCGCTACATCGCCGACCGCTTCCTGCCCGACAAAGCGATCGACCTGATGGACGAGGCCGCCAGCCGAATCCGCATGGAAGTCGAATCCAAGCCCGAGGAGATCGAGAACCTCGACCGGCGGATCATCCAGCTAAAGATCGAGCGCGAGGCGCTGAAAAGGGAGACCGACAAGGCGAGCAAGGAGCGGCTGGCCAAGCTCGAGGAGGAGCTTGCGAACCTCGAGCAGCAGTCGGCCGAATTGACCCAGCGCTGGCAGGCCGAGAAGGACAAGATCGCCGCCGAAGCGAAATTGAAGGAGCAGCTCGACCAAGCCCGGCTCGAACTGGAGCAGGCGCAGCGCAGCGGCGACCTCGCCCGCGCCGGCGAGCTGCAATACGGGCGCATCCCCGAGCTCGAGAAACAATTGGCGCAAGCCGAGGCGGCGACCCACGGCGCGATGCTGCGCGAGGAAGTCACCGACCAGGACATCGCCGCGGTGGTTGCCCGCTGGACCGGAATTCCGGTCGAGCGGATGCTCGAAGGCGAGCGCGAAAAATTGCTGCAGATGGAAGCGGCGATCGGCGCGCGGGTGATTGGGCAGGAGGACGCCGTCAAAGCGGTAGCCTCGGCGGTGCGCCGCGCCCGCGCCGGCCTGCAGGACCCGAACCGCCCGTTGGGCTCGTTCCTGTTCCTGGGCCCGACCGGCGTCGGCAAGACCGAGCTGACCAAGGCGCTGGCCGAGTTCCTGTTCGACGATTCATCGGCGATGGTCCGGATCGACATGTCGGAGTTCATGGAAAAGCACGCGGTCGCGCGGCTGATCGGCGCTCCTCCGGGCTACGTCGGCTATGAGGAAGGCGGCGTCTTGACCGAAGCGGTGCGGCGGCGGCCGTACCAGGTGGTGCTGTTCGACGAGGTCGAGAAGGCCCACGGCGACGTGTTCAACGTGCTGTTGCAGGTGCTCGACGACGGCCGCCTGACCGACGGCCAAGGCCGCACGGTCGATTTCACCAACACCATCATCATCCTGACCTCGAACCTCGGCAGCCAGCATCTGGCCTCGTTGGGCGAGGATGACCCGGTCGAAAAAGTCGAGCCGCAGGTGATGGACGTGGTCCGCTCGCATTTCCGGCCGGAGTTCCTCAACCGGCTCGACGAGATCATCCTTTTCCACCGGCTGTCGGCCGCGCACATGGGCCCGATCGTCGACATCCAGGTGGCGCGGCTCCGGCAGCTGCTCGAGGACCGCAAGATCAAGCTGGAGCTGACCGATGGCGCCCGCGCCTGGCTCGGCCGAGTCGGCTACGACCCGGTCTACGGCGCACGCCCGCTCAAGCGGGCGGTGCAGAAGTACCTTCAGGATCCGCTCGCCGACAAGATCCTGGCGGACGAGATTCCCGACGGAGCGACGGTGCGCGTGGAGGAAGGCGACGGCGGCTTGAAACTGACGCCGGTCGTGGCAGTCAGCAAAGCCGCGGAATAGAGGCGGCGAGGCCTAGCAACTCGACCGGCCGGTGGACCCCGTGGTTTGGATGACGCAAGGGCTGCGCTGAGCTTTTTCGACTGCCTCGCGATCCTGGCTGCGCCGGTCCGCCCACTCGGCACGAGTCCCGCAGAAGCGCTTCACGCCGATCGGCTTCCCGTCACCGTGATGTTTTCGCAGATTTTTCGTTCGGATCGCCAGGCTTTGGATTCGATTAAGCAGTCTGTTGCGCAATCGCGGGGCCCGTCATTCCACCGGCCACGAACAATGCCATGGCCGCAAACCGCTTGAGTACGAACATCGTGACCTCCCGATGGCGTTGTCCAGCAGGCCGCTTGGCTAGGCTCCTGTCCTGCCCGCGAAACCTTATTGGCCTTTCATGCCTCTTTGGACCTGGACCTTTTCGACCTCTTGCCGGTCCTGAAGTAGGAGATCCGCCCACTGAGCGCGAGTCTTGCAGACGCGCCGGGTCGTGATGCGGCTGCCGGTTACTTCCTGCGTTTCGCAAACGACCTTATTGGGATCCTGAATCTGCTTGGCTGCGGGCGAGGTTGGGTCGGCTATCGCCGGACCACAAACCAGGACCCCCGCAAGCGCCGCCACCATGGCGCGCGCTGAACTTCCAATCATCGATTACTCCCTCGTCAATTGCGACTCGCTACCGTTGGTCAATCGAAGATAACATCGCCGGTTGAACAGGGTATGACCGGTCATCGCATCATCGCGGCAATGCAACGTCGAATGCGACAGTCAGCCGCTCCCCTTCTGCGAATGGACGGGTTCCGTGCCACATCCACGACGGAAACAGCACCAGCCGGCCGACCTTCGGCTCGATCCGGGAGTGCGGCGACAAGTCGACGCCGAGCCCCGCCTGCGGCTCCCCAAGCACCAGCCAGCCTGCATCGGGCGGCTCTCCGTCCCGACGCTCAGGAAGCGAGATATACAGCGCCGAGCTGATCCAGCCCTGCGGATGCACATGGTTCGCATGACAGCCGCCGCCGCGCAGACGGACGGACCAGCTTCCGGAAAAGCGGATCCGGCGATCGCGCGGCGGGCCGAGCAATGGGTGATCGCCGTCGGGTGGCGGCAGCTGCGCGACGTAGCGCTCGACCGCACCGGCCACCGCCGCGCGCAGCTTCCGTATCTCGGGATCGATCCGGCTGAGGAGCGGCCCGTCGGTCTGCGATCCGCCGCGCACGGATTGGTCGAGATACTGGCCGGATCGGTCGTGAAGCGCCTTCAAGCGCCCCGCGATTGGCGCGATTGGCTCCAGGTCCGCTCCGATGGCGATGATCGACACCAGGCCCGGTTGGTCTTCGAGCCAGCTGCCGCGGGCATCGCCGGCAAGGCGCCATGCGACCGCTGCATAGGGCCAAATCGCCTGGCGGCGCTCGGAACGCAGCTCGCCATCGATCAACGGCAGCGATTCGGCGGTTTTACCTTGGCGGAGAAGGTGCCGGATTCGCCAGATGGTCAGCGCCGGGTTGGCCGTAACAGCGTCGTCCGACACAAGCTCGTCGGCGCGTGCATCGCCCAGCTCCGCGGCCGCTACCGCCCGGTAGAAATCCAAGGCAGCGCTCGGCGCGCCCGCGGCCTGGGCATGGCCGACGGTCGCCAACAGCAGTCCATAAGCCTCCTGACGGAGGTGCAGATCGCACCGCGCCAGCCACAACGATGCTTCTCGCGGGTGCTTCGCGATGGCGCGGTCAAGCGAAGCGAAGATCGCCGACTGGTGCCCAAGCAGCGAGCGCAGCTGCGCAAGCTGCAAATGGCCTTCGATCCACAACGGCGCCTGCTCGAGAATTGCTTCCAGTTCGGTCACTGCGAGCTGTGATTGCCCGGCGGCCATCCTCGCCGCGGTCAGGCCCATGAGTATAGCCGGGTCCTGAGATGCGAGGCGGCGCGCTCGTTCGTACAACGCAGTCGCGTCCAGTCCCGCTTCGAGGGCGACCTGCGCATGCCCGTGCGCGATCTTCGCATTCGTGGGAGCCAGAGAAGCCGCCATCGAAAAGCACTCGATTGCCATCGCATGCTCGTCGAGGGCGCGGTTCAACAATCCCGCCCATTGCCAAAGCAGCGGATCGGAGCGCTTCTCCGCGGCGGCGAGAACAACCGGGATGGCGCGCTCCTCCTCTCCTTCCGCGAGGGCGTCGCGGGCCAGATCGGAAAGGGCATCGGTGTCGTCGGTGCCCTGCCCGACCTGCCGCAGGAGAGCGGCAAAGCTCACAGCGGCGCGCCTGATCTTTCTTCGGATTCCATCAATGCCGTGATGGCCTCGCGCTCGACTGCGCCGAGATCGGGGTGCCAGACGTCGAAAATGAACACGACCCGCAGCTGGTCGGTCGGGTTCAGGGCTTCGTGCTCGATAGTGTCGTCGAACACGAACGCCTCGCCAGTGCGCCAGTGACGAGTCTCCGCGCCGACTCGGAACCAGCACCCCTCCGGCACGACCAGCGGCAGGTGGCACACCAGCCGGCTGTTGCTGACCCCGACGTGCGGCGGGATCGCCGTGTCCGGTGCGAGCAGCGAGAACATGGCGTTGGGGCCCGCGCCGCGGATCGCGGGCTGATCGATGCCTTCGAGCAGCGCCATTGTGCGCGGGCAATGTTCGGCGTTGGCCTCGATCAGCCGGCCATTCTGCAACAAATGGATGGCGGTCCAGTCGAGGTTCTTGTTGAGCGGGCGCCATTGGTCGAGCGGCTGGTGGTCGGCATATTGGATGTAGGGGACCAGCTCGGCGCGCTCGGCGGCCATCACCGCATCCAACTCCGCCGCGATAGCGTCGGTCGCAACCTCCAATTGGTCGATCCACGGAAACAGCCGGCGAGGGTGGAACTCGCGCTCGACGAGGCCTGGATAATGAAAATCGGTCGGTTGGCTATGATACACCCGCGTGCGGCGGAGGACGTTGTTGCGGAAGCGCAGGATCCGTTGGCGCTCTTCGGCATCGGCTTTCTGTTCGGAAGACGCCATCGCGCGCGTCATCCGCGCCTCGCGCTCGCTGAGCCAGGCGTCGCGCTGTTTCTCGCCTTGCGTAACCGCGGCAGCGAACGGCGGGGGCAAATCGCCGGCCGGCCGGCGCGCGAGGGCGTTGTCCCACGCCTGCCCCGCTTCCGGGTCATCAAGCGCCTCGAGAAGCGTTGCGCGCAGTACCAGAGCGACGAAGTCGAGCGGTGACTGGGCCAGGGCCTGGTGAACGGCGGCGAGTGCCGCACGGTGTTGACCCGCCGCTTTGCTCACAGCCGCAAGCTTCAACAGCAACGGCACATCCGCTGGGGAAGCGGTTGCTGCCTGGTTCAGCAATGCCTGAGCGCGGGCGAGGTCGCCCGCTGCGGCGGCGCGGTCGGCTTCAGCGATGATCGAGCCGGTGCTCATCGCTCACAGGCTATAGCCGAATTTCCGCACCCATGGCTCGAGGATCGGCAGGATGGGCTCTAGGTGCTTGCGGTAGTTCTGCCAGCGGCCGGCGGAGCGCGTGTAGAGCGGTTGACCCACCTGCGCGTAGCTCGCGGTCTTGATGCGGCCGCGGGTGCGCGCGGTAGTCTCATGATCGAGAACCTCGTCGCGCCACTCGACTCCAAGGAATTCGATCAGCGAACGTAACTCGCGTTCGCGGTCCGCCACGACTTTCTCGTAGACCACCGTGTGCATCGGCAACTCGAACAACTCCTGGGCTCGTTCAAAGTGACGAAAACTCAGATCATAGAGCTCCGCGGCGGTGTCAAGGCGCAGGAAGCTCGACATGCCTTGGTTCAGCTTGAAATTGGTCATGAAGCAGCTGAGCACGGCATCGCACGGGTGCCTTAACGCAAGGATCACGCGCGCCTCTGGAAAGAGCCTGCGGATGACTGGCAGCAGGTTCATCGACAAAGGGTTCTTGTCGACAAGCAGGTTCCCAGGATTCATTGGCACACGCGATGCAGCCGTCGTCACATAAGCGTCTCTTGCGCGCCGAATTCGTTCATCATCGAGGGTGGGAATCTCGGAGATCCCAGGGAGCAGCACTTCCGCCGCATTCAGCGTTGGTTCCTCCTCCAGCACGTCGATTTTCGGATGGCCCATCAACATGGTGTCGAGCAAGGTCGTGCCGGATCGCGGGAAACCAACGAGGAACGTTGGGGCCAGCCGACCTTCGGCGTTCGCCTCTTCTCGCCAGCTGTCCCACCACGCGTCGGTCAGCGCCTGCATACGAACTCGAACGGATTCTCGGTACCGTCGCGCCCGCTCCTCCGGCTGGATCGGATCCGCCCGCTGAAGTTCGTTCATGCTTAGGAACGCGTGAAACGCCTCGTCGTAGTTCCCTGCGCCGTCGTGAAGCTGGCCCGTAAGGTGCCATCGCCGCACCGACTCGAGTTGCTCGTCGACTTTCGTGAGAGCCGCCAGCCCCTCCGCAAACCTGGAGGAGCGGCGGAAGTCGTAGGCGCGGATGAAATTGAGTGCATCCAAATCAAGGCCGCGCTGCTCTGCTTCGCCGACGAGGCGTGATAGCTCGGCCGTGCGGTTGGTAAGCTCGAATGTCACCGCCAGCCCCAGGTTGGCCATGGCATTCGACGGATCAAGCGCGATGGCGTCTCGATAAGCCGCCTCGGCGGCCTGGGTCCGCATCAGCGTCAACCGATAGCTTGCAAGCGCCAGCAGCAATTCGAGATCGGCGGGCTCGCGCTGAACAGCGGCCTCAAGCGCGTCGAGTGCCTCCTCTTCGCGGCCAAGTTCCTTGAGCACTAGGTGCAGCTCGCGCAGCGGCTTGGCCTCGAGCGGAAAATCTTCGGCCAGCTGGCGCAGATCCCGCTCTCCTTCTTCGACGCGCCCGGCGGAGTTGAGCGCCATCGCGAGGTTCAGGCGAACCGGTGCCGACCGTGAGTTCAACTTGCTCGCCTGTTCCAGCGTCGCGATGCTGCCGTCAAAGTCGCCGGCAAGCCTCCGCGCATTGCCCAGGTTGTTCCAGCTTTCCCAGTCTTCCGGCTCGGCAGCGACCACTCGCTCGTAGGACGCGATTGCCGATTCGAAGTCTTCCGCCATTTGGGCGCCGAAACCGCGGAGCCGCTCGAGCCGCATCGACGGATCGCTCCGCGCAAGCTCTTCCGACAGGACCTCCAGAATGGCGGCATAATCGCCATCCTGCGCAAGCGCGCTGGCGAGGTTTGCAGCGATAACCGGATCGGTCGGGCGCTCGATGTGCGCGGCGCGAAGATGCCTGATGCCGGCCTCATGGTCGCCGGCGCGGCAACGGAGGGACCCGATCATCGCGTTCAGCGCAGCGGGATCGCCGCCATTGGCGAGCGCGCGCTCGCCGATCTCGGACGCTTCTTGCAGGCGGCCGGCGGAAGCGGCGCGGATCGCATCGCGAATTGCCGCTGCAGTCCGGTCGTCTAGCGTGGAAACGGCACTCATCGGGCGTGTCTAGCGCAATTGAAAACGACTGCCACCCCGCGCGGAAAGTCGCTGCAGAAAAAGAAGGGGCGGCGGGTCATCAGACCCACCGCCCCGGTTGATGGTCGTAACGCTACCTAATTAGCCGCGCTCGGGCTCCGGCGCCGGCGGCGGCGGCGGCGGCGGCGGCGCCGGGCAGAGGTCGGTTGCCAGGATCACCGATCCATCCGGGCAGGTCTGCGTCGCGGGCGGCGGCGCAGGCGGCGGCGGCGGCAAAATGACCGGGGCCGGCGCGAGCGCCATCCGCTTCGGCGGCAGGAAGTCGATCGTCGCTCCCATCCAGATGTAGCGACCGAGCGCATCCCACGTGCCCGGGTAGGTATTGCCGTTGCACGGACCGGCCGGGCAGAGGTTTGAACCGCTGCGCGAAGAGCTGCCCGACGTGACCCGCGGTGGATCCTTGTCGAACAGGTTGTTCACACCGGCCCGCAGATTGACCCGATCAAACAACGTGTAGGTGGCTGCCAGGTCGAAATAGTTCCTGGCGCGGATGCGCAGGCCCGGATCGAAGTTGAAATCCCCACCGACGGTTTCATTGTCCTGGAGCGTTTCGGCCTTGACCTTGCCGACACGCCGCCATTGCAGCGACAGGCCGAGTCCGAACGGCGCTGTGTACGTCGTCCGCGCCTTGTGCCGCCACTTGGGCATCGGGGCGGAGCTCGCGACGGTCGCGCCGCTGCAGGTCGGGCCGTAGAAGCCGGCGCAATTGTAGGGCTGCGACAGGTTGTTATCGACTTTATACTTGTTGAGCCAGGTGCTGATGAAGCTCCACGACAGATTGCCGAAATTGAACAGGCCGTGAGAATAGGACGCATTCACATCGATCCCGTTAGTGTCGATCCGCCCCTCATTGTTCGGCGTGTCGATGACAAAGCCGTTGGAAGTCAGCCAAATCGAACCGGCGGCATCGCGATTGATGAGGGCGCAGGCCGGCGAAATGGAGGTCGCGGTGGTCTGGCCCACGCAGGCATTCAGGATGGAATCCGCCCCGAAGCCCTGGATCGCGTTCTTAAGCGTGATGTCAAAGTAATCGACGGTGACGGCCAACCGCGGAATGAACCGTGGCTGGAGCACCACGCCGAGTGTCTTCGTCGTTGCCTTTTCCGGCGTCAGATCTGGGTTGCCGCCGAGGAAGCCGTTGTACTGGCCCGCGGGGTTCGCCGCAGGACTTTGCCCAACGACCAGCCCCTGTGCCAGACATCCAAAGTCCGTCGCGGTTATCGTCTTCGCGCACGGATCGTTGCTTCCGTCGAGCCCGACGAACTGCGGAGCGAACAGCTCCTGGATGTTGGGGGCGCGAACCGCGCGGTTGTAGGAGCCGCGCAAGCGAACATCACGGATCGGAGCGAACTCGCCGGACAGCTTGTAGGTGTCCGTGTCATACTTGCGGTTTCCGCTCGTTTCGTACCATGACTTCCGGTAGCCGACGTTGAACGTCAGCTCATGGATGAAGCTATCCTGCACGACCGGGATCTGAGCTTCGCCGAAGACTTCCCAGACCTTGAAGTTACCGCTGACCGGAAGCGTCGGAGCTCCCTGGCCGGCGAGGTCCCCGGTCTGGAAAGACGTATCGGGGTTCACTTCCAGCGACTCCCGTCGGTACTCGACGCCAGCATTCACCGCGACGCCGGTTTCCGCCCAAGGGGTGCGGAAGCCCATTTCGCCGAGCTGGCCCGTAATGTTGGCGTTGGCGATTTGCTCGGACGTAATCCCCTGGATGACCCCGAAGACGTTCAGGTAATCGGCCGCGGCCTGAGACGGAGCGGCGCCGAACGGATCGTAGGGCACGCAGGCCACGTCGGACTGGTCGAGTACCGAACGGCAAACGATCGTCGAACCCGGCGTGCCGACCGGCACGACCGCGCCACTGGCATCGACGTTCACGGCGTTCAACGCACGGCCCAGGCGCGCGATCGAGAATTCGTTCTTGTAGACCTGGGTGTAGTTCGTGCGACCATATTGGAAGTAGGAGTCGTACGACCATACGTTTGACAGGTCGCCGCGCATGCCGAGGACGCCGCGCCAGCTTTGGTGCCGGAGGTCGGAAATACGCGGGCCGCCTTCGGTGTTGCGCCGGAGCAGCTGGAAGAAGGCGTTGTTGTACGTATTTCCGCGCGCATCGAAGAAGTCGAGCGGGGCATCACCCGGATTCGGGTTAAAGGGCGCGCCGGCCGCCAGCGGGAAGTTGCCGAGAAAGCCGTTGATCAGGTTGCCCGGCTCTCCGCAAATGACGCTAAGCTGCTGCGCCGACATGAACGGGTTGTCGCAGTTGATCGTCAGCGTGTTTCCGAAGTCGCCCGACGGAGCGATTTGCGCCAGCGTCCGGTCGTCCATGAACATGAACTCGAGGTAGGGCTTGAACGCCGGGCTGATCTCGTAGTTCGCGAACGCGCCGGCGGTGTACCGCTCGTCCGGCCGCTGATAGTAGTTCAGCGGTGCGAAGTTGAACAGGTTCGACGTGTTAGGCGTAATCGTTCCCGGGCCGAGAGCAGCGACGGTGGATGTAAAGGTGCTATCTCCCGAGTGGGTGAAGATGATGGCCGTTCCCGGGTTCGCCGTCGCCGAACCGCCGCAGCGGGGAACCCCGCTGCGCAAGTTCTGGATGACGCAGGCGCTGTAATCGCGATCCCCCTGCAGCACAGGCTTGACGTTGCGATAGCCGAAATAGGCGACGGCATGGCCGCGGCCGTCATCGAAGCCGGCGCCGATGGTGACCGTGCCGTCGATCGCCCGACCGTCCCTCGTGCTGCCTGTCGGCAGTGGGAACTGGTCCGGCCCAGCGACAGCGCGGCGGGCGTTGATGATGTCGCTCATCGTGAGCCCACCGCTGACGCCCGGGTCATGCTGCTTGTGCTGATAGAAACTGTAGTTGCCGTCGAAGCGGATGCCTTCGAATTCGGTGTCCATGATGAAGTTGACGACACCGGCGACCGCGTCGGCGCCGTAGACGGACGAGGCGCCGCCGGTCAGCACTTCGACGCGCTTGATCAGAGCGGTCGGAATCACGTTGAGATCGGCGGCCTGAGTCGAGCTGTTCGGGTCGCCCGGCATCAGGCGGCGGCCGTTGACCAGCGACAGGGTGCGCTTCGAGCCGAGGCGGCGAAGATCGACTTCGGCCGTGCCGGACGCGCCGTTGGAAACGCCGGAAGCCTGCGAGGCGCCGACCGACGGCAGCTGGTTGAGGACGTCCTCGATCCTGGTCGAACCGGACAGCTTCACATCCTGGTTGGAGACGACCGTGACCGGGGCCGCGGATTCAAGGTTGGGCTGCGGAATGCGGCTGCCCGTAACGATGATGTCCTGCGCGCTCTCGACCTCCTCGCCTTCGGCCGAGGTCGACGGGGTGGGCTGGCCCTCGACGGGACCGCTTGGCTGGCTAATGTCGGTTTGCGAATCTTCGGGCGGCGGCGGCACGTCCTGCGCCAGTGCCGGAGATGCAAGAAGTCCCGCCTGGACCAGAAGCAGCGCCGACATCGCGGTGCTTGCACGCAGAACGCTGCGGTTGAGTGCCTTATTCCGGGTCATTGCGACTTCCCCTCCAAATTTCGCGCGATGAACTTTTGTCCCTCGCAGTCCCTTGCCGATCGATCAGCGAATGGCCGTGCGTGGCCGCAAAGCCATGCTCGTTGAGGGTTGACTACCTTAGAGAAGGTGCGTTGCGCCATACGCTCGGCGGCAAGGCCGGGATTTCATCGCGCCCATGTAACAATTTTGCCACAGGACGGGCCGCGGCCCAAAGGACCGCCGCGGCGTCGGTTTCCGTGGCTAAGGGGAGGAGTGGCGCTGCTCCGCCGTCAGGCTGGCGGCGGCGTCGACATAGGGTTCCTGGCGCTCGATGCTCCAGTAGCGCAGCTCGTGCAGCGGGATGGCGGCGCCAGTCACCGCGCACAGCACATGGTCGCCGTCCGACAGCAGCCGGAAGGTGCTCGGCAGATACTGCAGCCGGGCCACTTTCCCGGCGCCTCTCATCAGCATGGGCTCACTCCTCGGGCTCATCGAACAGGCCCGGTTGCGGCCGGAGATAGGAGCGCGAGCGGCCGCGCTCAACCGGCTTGCGCGCGCTTGCCGCCGCTTCCCCGCCGGCGACCGCATCGACCCGGCCGTCGGCGAAATGCAGCGTTAGCAGGCGTTCCGCCACCGCGTCGGCCGCTCGCGTCAGGGTCTTGCCGGCGCGGCTGGTGACCCGCGCGAAGCCGCGCTTCAGCGGCCGCTCGGGATGGGCGAGGCCGGCCAGCCGCCACAGCGACGCCAATTGCTCGCCCGCGCGGGTCACGCGCGGGAGGCGCTCGCCGAGCTCGTCGGTGCGTTGCACGACCGGGAGAAACAAGGCGTCG
>Ga0136612_10000328_pt1 | contig 16129 bp, 16 predicted proteins | sample AntDryUQ224A2306_2_FD_106644 | JGI IMG/M metagenome (GOLD analysis project Ga0136612, IMG submission 106644) | Polar desert sand microbial communities from Dry Valleys, Antarctica - metaG UQ224A (23.06) | ecosystem: Environmental > Terrestrial > Soil > Desert | place: Antarctica: Dry Valley... | reverse complement strand
GGAACCCCTACTCCACCACCCGCGCCGGCGCGTCCCCCCACAGCTGATCCATCCGGTAGAACGCGCGCGCCTCCGGGGTGAACAGGTGGGCCACGCAGTCGAGGTAGTCCATGAGGATCCAGCGCGCCTCGCGCTCGCCCTCGACGCGCCGCGGCAGGAGCCCGTGCTCGTCCTTCAACTCGCGGTGGATGGCGTCGTGGACCGCCTTCGTCTGGCGCTCGGTGTTGCCGCTGCAGACGACAAGCGTGTCGGTGTAGGCCACGAGCCCGCGCAGGTCAACGATCCGGATGTCGATCGCCTTGCGATCCGAGGCGATAGCGGCGATCCGCTCCGCGAGGGCAAGGCCCTCGAGCAGACTCATGGACGCGGGCGACCCGACGACCTCGGGGCGGGCCCGGAGCGGTTCCGGCGCGCTCACGAGGCCGCCACCGGCGTGCGGTAGAGGCGGCGTTCGCCGATCAGCCGCTCGACCGGCCCGGGAACGAGGTAACGGATCGGGAGCCCCTCGGCGACCCGCCGACGCACGAGCGTCGAGGAGATGTCGATGCGCGGCATCTCGAAGAAACGTAGCCCCTCCGCCCCGCGAAGGCCGCCGAGCCGCGCGCGCACGTCGTCCGGCGAGAGGTCCGAGCGGGCGACGACCCCGACCTCGGCCAGGGCCAGGACCTCCTCGGGTTCGTGCCAGTGCGCCAGGTCCGCGGCCTGGTCGCCGCCGAGCAGAAGGACCAGATCGTCGTCGGCCGAACGCTGTTCGCGCACCGCGCGCAGTGTGTCGACCGTGTAGGACGGTCCCGGCCGGTCGAGCTCGACCCTCGAGACGCGGAGACGCTCGTCGCCCTCGACCGCCGCCTGGCAGAGCGCGAGCCGCGTCTCCCCTCCCGGGTCGTCCTCGACCTCGCGGTGTGGCGCTTGCCCCACCGCAACGATCAGGATCTCGTCGAGCTCGAGCCGCACGAGCGCCTCCTGCGCACACACGAGGTGGCCGATATGGGGCGGGTTGAAGACCCCCCCGAAAATGCCCAGCCGCAAGCGCTCGCGCCCCAGGTCAGGGCCGCGTGTGCCCTGCGCCCTCGACCACGTACTTGAACGTGCAGAGCTCGCGCAGGCCGATCGGGCCGCGCGCGTGGAGCTTATGGGTCGAGTTGCCGATCTCCGCGCCGAGGCCGAACTGGCCGCCGTCGGTGAAGCGCGTCGAGGCGTTGACGTACACGCAGGCCGCGTCCACTCCGCTGGTGAACGCTCGGGCCGCCTCGGTGGAGGACGTGACGATGGCCTCGGAGTGGCCGCTGCCGTGGCGGTTGACGTGCTCGATCGCCTCCTCGGCGGAGTCGACGACCCGCACGGCGAGGATCAGCGCGAGGAACTCGGTGGCGTAGTCCTCCTCGCTCGCGTCGAGGAGCTCATCGGCGGCGGCGTCGCCGGCCAGCGCCCGCGTGCGCCCGTCGACGCGCAGCTCCACGCCGGCGGCGCGCAGGTCGGCGATCGCCGCCGGCAAGAAGGCGGGCGCGGCGTCGCGGTGAACGAGCAGCGTCTCGGCGGAGTTGCAGGTGCCGGGCCGCTGGAGCTTCGCGTTGAGGACGATCGCGCGCGCTGCGTCGAGATCGGCGCTCGCGTCGACGTAGACGTGGCAGTTGCCCGCGGCGGCGTAGATCACCGGCACAGTGGCCACCGCCGACAGCGCCGCCTTGAGCCCCTGTCCGCCGCGCGGGATGATCAGGTCGACCGACTCTAAGGCCGTGGCCAGCTCGACCAGCTCCTCCCGCCCACCGCCGGCGACGAGCGAGACCGAGCCGTCGGGAAGGCCGGCGGCCGTCACCGCCTCCGCGGCGACAGCCGCGAGCACGGCGTTCGAGTGCTCCGCGATCGAGGAGCCGCGCAGGACGATCGCGTTGCCTGACTTGAGGCACAGCGCCGAGCAGTCGATCGTGACGTTCGGCCGCGCCTCGTAGACCACCGCGACGACCCCGAGCGGAACCCGGACCTTGCGCAGGTCCAGCCCGTTGGGCAGCCTCCGGCCCTCCATGACCTCGCCCACCGGGTCGGGCAGCGCGGCGATGCGGCGCACGTCGTCGGCCATCCCCGCGAGTCGCGTCGGGGTGAGCGCGAGCCGATCGAGCAGCGCGTCGCCGAGATCGCCCTCCGCTCCGGCCTCCATGTCGCGGGCGTTGGCCTCGAGGATCTCGCCGGCGCGCTCGCTGAGGGCGTCGGCCATGGCCAGCAGCGCCGCGTCCTTGGCGCCCGCGTCGAGCTGCGCGAGGATCCGCGAGGCGCGCTTGGCCTCGGCGCAGAGGGTGGCGACGGAGAATGTCTCTACGGCCATGGACGAAGCCTAACGGCCTCTCCTCAGTCCAGCACGAAGTAGTCGCGGTGCACGGCCTCGGCGCTCGGGCGCGCCACGATCGCCTGCACGTCCGCGGTCTTCAGGCCCTTGATCCGGCGCAGCTCTCCGGCCGAGTAGTTGACGATCCCCTTGCCGACGGGGCGCTGGCCCTCGGCGACCACGATCACCGCGTCGCCCGCGTCGAAGTCGCCCTCGACGCCGCGCACGCCCACCGGCAGCAGGCTCGTGCCGCGCTCCCGCAGCGCCCGCTCGGCGCCCGAGTCGACGAGCAGCCGGCCGTGGCTCGGCTTCGCGTACTTGAGCCACAGCTTGAAGCTCGACACGCGCGTGGCCTGGGTGTGAAAGCGCGTGCCGACGCGCTCCCCGCGCCGCGCGGCGACGAGCGCTCCCGGCTCGAGTCCGTTCACGATCGAGGTCGGGATTCCCGCTGCTGTCGCCATCTCCGCCGCCACCACCTTCGAGCGCATCCCGCCCGAGCCGAGCGGCGAGCTCGCCGCGCCGATCTCGAGGTCGCCGAGCGACTCGAAGTCCGAGACCTCGGACACCAGCTCCGCGCTCGGGTCGCGGCGGGGGTCGGCGGTGTGCAGACCGTCGGTGTCGGTGAGCAGGAGCAGCAGCTCCGCGCCGATCAGGATCGCCACCTGGGCGGCGAGGAAGTCGTTGTCCCCGAAGGAGATCTCGTCGGTCGCGGTGGTGTCGTTCTCGTTGATGACCGGGACGACCCGCCACGCCAGCAGGCGCCGCAGCGTGGCGCGGGCGTTCAGGTAGTGCGTCCGCGCTGACATGTCGAAGAAGGTGAGCAGCACCTGGGCGCTCGACACGCCGCGCGCGGCGAGCAGCTCGTCGTAGATCCTGTAGAGCTTTCCCTGGCCGACCGCCGATGCGGCCTGGAGCTCGTCCATGGCGCGCGGGCGGGCGCCGAGGCCCATCGCGCCGATCCCGCGCGCGATCGCCCCGGAGGTGACGATAATCGCCCCGTCACCTGCGCCGTGGAGCTCGGCGACCTCGGCGCAGACGCGCTCGATCACCTCGAGGCGGAGGTGACCTTCGTCCTGCGAGACGACGCTCGAGCCGAGCTTGACCACCACCGGTGCCATGGCGCCAAGGTTAGGCGGCCACGGCTGGTATGCCTCGTCGCTTGGGCGGGGACTGGGCGATCCGGACGGGGCGGCGCGACGACGTCGAGGCCGTGCTCGAGCTGTGGCTCGCCGCAGGCAGCGTCCCCACCCCGACCGACTCGCGCGAGGCGCTGCTCGTTCTCCTCGCCCACGACGAGGAGGCGCTGGTGGTCGCGGAGGCCGGCGGCGCGCTGGCCGGCTCGCTGATCGTGGCGTGGGACGGCTGGCGCGGAAGCTTCCATCGGCTGGCGGTCTCCCCCCGTCACCGGCGCCGCGGTCTGGCCACGGAGCTCGTGCGTCGTGGAGAGCAGCGCTTGCGCGAGCGCGGCGCGCTCCGGCTGACCGCGATCGTGGCGAGGAGCGAGCCCGCCGCGTTCGCGCTGTGGGAGGCGCTCGGCTACGCATGGCAGCCCGATCACCTTCGCTTCACCCGCGACCTCGGCTGACGCCCGCGCCCCCGACTCAGCGCAAGGGCGCGCCCGGATCGAGCTCGAACAGCGTGCCGGCGATCTCCACGTCGTCGCCCGCACGGAACCCGACGGCCTCGAGGGCGCGGATGACGCCGAGCCCGCGCAGGCGCTCCTCGAGGTAGCGCAGCGCGTCGGGATTCTCGAGATCGTGCCGGGCGACCAGGCGCTCGACCGCGGGCCCGGTCACCCGGAAGCCTCCGCTCGGAGCCGGCTCGACGTCAAACGAGTCGCCGCCGCCGGGGCGGTAGACCCGGTGCGCGGCGCTCGGCATCGGCGCCTCCCCGGCCGGCGGCGAGACCTCGTCGGGCACCGGGACCGCCCGCAGCACGGCCGCCCCGAGCTCTTCGAGCCCCTGGCCAGTGGCCGCCGAGGTGACGAGCACCTCGAGCACAGAGTCGCCGAGGCGGTCGCGCCACTCGGTCGTGACCGCCTCGGCCTGCTCGGGCGGCACGAGGTCGGACTTCGAGAGACAGAGCAGCCGGGGAAGCTCCTCGAGCCCCGCGGCGTGTCCAGCGAGCTCGGCCTCGACGGTGGCGTGGTTGTCCACCGGCTCCGACCCGTCCACCGGCGCGAGGTCGAGCACGTGGACGAGCAGCCGGGTGCGCTCGATGTGGGCCAGGAAGTCGTGCCCGAGCCCCGCGCCCTCGTGGGCGCCCTCGATCAGGCCCGGGATGTCGGCCACCACGAGCTGGCGCTCCTCGCCCTCGAGCACGCCGAGCACCGGCTCGAGGGTGGTGAACGGATAGGCGGCGACCCGGGGCTGGGCTCGGGTCATCCGCGCCAGGAGCGACGACTTGCCGGCGTTCGGCAGCCCGACGAGGCCGGCGTCGGCGAGCAGCTTGAGCTGGAGCTCGATCCATCCCTCCTCCCCAGGCAGGCCGCGCTCGGCGAAGCGAGGAGCCTGGCGGGTGGACGTGGCGAAGCGGCGGTTGCCGTGCCCGCCCGCGCCCCCGCGGGCAACCACGGCGCGCTCGCCGCCGGTGCGCAGGTCGTAGCGCGCCTCGTGCAGCGGGTCCTCGACCACGGTGCCGGGCGCAACGGTGACCCGGAGCTCGCGCGGGCTCGCCCCGTGGCGGTTAGCCCCTTCGCCGTGGCCGCCGCGCGCCGCCTTGAAGTGAGCGCGGCGTCGGAAGTGGCCGAGGTCGCGCAGCGAGGCGTCGCAGACGAGCACCACGTCGGCGCCACTCCCGCCGTCACCGCCGTCGGGGCCGCCGCGCGGGACGTGCGCCTCGCGGCGGAAGGAGACGACTCCGTTGCCGCCTGCGCCGGCCTGCACGAAGATCTTGGCGCGGTCGGTGAACAACGCTTCGGGCGCGGGCGCGCCCGGCGAGCTACTCGCCGGGCAACACCGAGATCACGCGCCCCCTCCGGCCGGTCTTGAAGTCGACCGTGCCCGGACGGGCGGCGAAGATGGTGTCGTCCTTGCCGATGCCGACGCCGTCGCCGGGCCGAAAGCGCGTGCCGCGCTGGCGCACGATGATCTCGCCGCCGGTGACCGTCTGGCCCGCGAAGACCTTGACGCCGAGGCGCTGAGCCTGCGAGTCGCGGCCGTTGCGGCTCGATCCGAGTCCCTTCTTATGCGCCATCCTCGGTCTCCTTGTCCGCCTGGCCCGGGCGCTTGCGCGACATCATCTTGATCTCCCTGACCTCGAGGCGGGTCAGATCCGAGCGGTGGCCCATGCGCTTCTTGTAGCCGTGCTTCGGCTTGAACTTGAGCACGTGGATCTTCGGCCCGCGCTCGTGACCGGCGACCACAGCCTCGACCTTGACCTTGGCCAGCTCGCCGGGGTCGAGGATCGCCTCGTCGTCGCGAAAGAGGATCGGCCGGAGCTCGACCTTGGTGCCCTCGTCCTCGCGCATACGATTCACGAGCAGGGAATCACCCTCCTCGACGCGGTACTGGCGGCCGCCGACTTTGACGATTGCGTACATGGCAAGAGAAGACGCCCACCGGGGGCGTCGCGACCGCGAGTCTAGCGCGCGCGAGGCGGCGGGCGGGTCCGCGTTCGCCCATAGACTCGCCGCTCGATGAGGGCGTTCCGATCGCTGTTCGCGCTGCTGGTCGGCGCCCAGGTGGGCTATTCGTTCCTGCCTCCGCGGCACCTGACGGCGGCCACCCGCTCGATCGTCGTGCTGATGCTCATCGCCGCCGGCGCCGAGGCGGTCGACGCGAGGGGAGCCCGCCGCGGCGCGACCCTGCTCCTCGGCGCGGGCAGCACCGGTTTCGCCGTCGAGCTCGCGGGCGTGGCCACCGGCCGTCCGTTCGGCCACTACCACTACAGCGACAAGCTCGGCCCGCGGGTCGCCGGCGTTCCCCTGCTCGCCGGCGCGGCTTGGGCGATGATGTCGCGCCCGGCGTGGGTGGTCGCCGGCCTGATCGATCGCCGCCCCGCCGTCCGGGTGCCGCTGGCCGCGGGAGCGCTGACCGCGTGGGACGTCTTCCTCGATCCGCGCATGGTGCGCGAGGGCTACTGGTCGTGGCCCGGCGGCGGTCGCTACGAGGGCGTTCCGGCCTCGAACTTCCTCGGCTGGCTCGGCACCGCGCTGGTGATCTTCTCCTCCTGGGCGACGCTCGAGCACGGGCCGGGCGACTCCGAGGTCGCGGCCCGCGACGACGGCGCCCTCGCCCTGTACGCCTGGACCTGGATCGGGGAGACGGTGGCCAACGTGGCGGTCTGGCGCCGCCCGCGGGTCGCCGCGGCCGGCGGCGCGGCGATGGGGCTATTCGCGGTGCCCGCCCTGGCGCGCCGGCTCGCCGGGCACGGTCCGCGCGCCCTTCGACGCTCGCGATGAGAATCGTGGTGGTCGGTGCCGGCGTGGGCGGCCTCGCCGCGGCCGCGCGGCTGGCCGCGCTCGGGCACGCGGTGACGGTCCTCGAACGCGCGACGGTCACCGGCGGCAAGTGCGGGCTGGTCGAGCTCGGTGGCTACCGCTTCGACTCGGGCCCGTCGCTGCTGACCATGCCCTGGGTCTTCGAGGAGCTGTTCGCCGCCACCGGCGCCCCGCTCGACGAGGAGCTCGAGCTCGTTCGCGTCGAGCCGGTCACGCGCTACCGCTTCGCCGACGGGACAGGGTTCGACCTCGGTGCCGACCTCCCGCCCACCCTCGCCGCGCTCGAGCGATGGTCGCGGGGAGCGGGCACCGACTGGGCCGCCTTCATGGGGGCCTGCGCGAGCATGTGGCCGGCCTCGCTGCGCTACCTGAGCGCCCCGCCGCCGTGGCCGCCGCGCCGCCCGTCGCCAGGTGAGCCGAGCCCCCATCCGCTCGACCTCCTGCGCGTGCGCCCGTGGCGCACGCTGCGCTCGCTCGCGAAGGCGCACCTGCGCGATCCTCGTCTCCGGCTCGTGGCCGAGCGGTTCGCGACCTACGCGGGGGCAGACCCCCGGCGAGCGCCGGCGGCCCTGGCGGCGGCCGGCTACGTCGAGCACGCCTTCGGGGCATGGCACGTCGCGGGCGGGCTGCACCGGCTCGTCGAGGCGCTCGCCCGGCGGGTCGAGCGCCTCGGCGGCGAGCTGCGGCTCGAGACCGGCGCACGCCGGATCGCCTGCGCGGCCGGAAACGGGGCAGCGCTGCGGGTGCGAGCGGTCGAGACCGACGCCGAGGCCATCGAGTGCGACGCGGTGGTATGCGGAGTCGACGCGCAGGCTCTCTTCGCAGACCTGCTCGCGCGTGGCAGCGAGGGCGCGCGCGGCCGCCGCGAGGCCTCGCGCGTGCTCGAGGCCGAGCGCTCGCTCTCGGGCTTCGTGCTCATGCTCGGCCTGCGCGGGCGCACCCCCGAGCTGAACCACCACACGATCCTCTTCCCGGCCGACTACGACGCCGAGTTCGACGACGTCTTCCGCCGTCGCCGACCCGTCGAGGACCCGACGCTCTACCTGAGCGCCTCGGTGGCCACCGACCCGACCCAGGCGCCGGCCGGCGGCGAGAACCTGTTCGTGCTCGCCAACGCGCCGACCGACGGCGGCGGGCTCCACTGGGACGAGCGCGCGGAGAGCTACGAGGCGCATCTGCTCGAGCGCCTCGCCGCCCGCGGCCTCGATGTGCGCGAGCGGATCGAGGTCCGCGCGCGCCGCACCCCGGCCGACCTCGAGCGTGAGACGGGGGCGCCGGGCGGGGCTATCTACGGGGCGGCGCCGCACGGACGGCTGCGCGGAAGCCTCGAGCGGCCGGGCAACTCCGGCCGCGGGATCGACGGGCTGCACCTCGTCGGCGGGACCGTCCACCCGGGCGGCGGGCTCCCGCTCGTCGCGCTCGGAGCCCGCCTCGTCGCCGAGGCGATCGGCCCGGCGGCCTGAGCCCGGGCGCGGACGCTCACTCGGAGATCGACCGGCGCGCGCGCCGCGCGCGCTCAGACCTCCGCGAGCGGGTCCCTCCCGTTCCACGTCCCCTGCGATCCGTACGGACTAAAGCGCGCGAACAGCTCCTCCGAGTACCAGCGCTCGGCGCGGGTCCGGCGCACGACCTCGCGGTGGTCTGGGCGACCGTAGGCGTAGCGGCGAGCCCCCTCGAGACTGCGCCACAGCGAGAAGGTGGCCTGGCGCGCCAGCGGCCACTCCCCCACGCCCACGGATTCGATCAGGTCGGGCTGGCGCACCAGATCGGTCGCCGGCGGATCGATCGCGCGGTAGAAGCGGGCCAGGGCGAGCGGACGGATCGCGGCGCGCGTGAGGATCGCCACGGGGCCGGGCGCAGCGGGGTCGCCGCTCGCCACCGCGGTGGCGGCCACATCGCCGGTGGAGGCGGGGGTCGCCGTGGCCGCGCCGGCCCCCTTGGCCGCGGGCTCGCCCGCCCCGGCGAGCGGGTTCTCTCCCCCCCACGCGCCGTGCGCGCGCACCGGCGCCAGGCGCACGTGCCACGCCTCGTGCGCGAGGCGGCCCCAGCGCTCCGCCACCGCCGAGTCGGCGAGAAAGCGCGCGACCGCGCCCTCGTCCTCCCAGACCGCGAACAGAGCCCAGCGTCGCAAGTCCGCGCTCATGGTCATCGCCCGCCCGCGCCCGGTCCCCAGCAGGCGCCAGAAGAGCAGGCCGGAGACCTGCCGAAGCTCCGGACGATCGAAGGCCATGCGCGAGAATCCCTCCGGGGCAGTGGCGCGCGAATAGCGTATGAGGTGAAAGGAGGCGATCATGGCCGAGCTCGGTCTCGTCGCGATTATCGGGTACCTGCTCGGATCGATCCCGATCGCTCTCCTGGTGGGGCGAGCGCATGGTGTCGACCTGCGCGAGGTCGGCGACCGTAATCCCGGTGCCTGGAACGCCATGGAGCAGCTCGGGGGGCGCGCCGCCGCGCCGGTCTTCCTGGGCGACGGCCTTAAGGGCCTGGCCGCGGGGCTGGCGGGTGTCGCCCTCAGCGGAGTATGGGGCGGCTACGCGGGGCTCGCCGGCGCGATGGTCGGCCACGCGCTCCCGGTGTTCGCGTCGTTTCGAGGCGGGAAATCGGTCATGACCTTCGCCGGCGGAGCGTTCGTGCTCGCGCCGATCGCCGCCGCCGGTTGCCTCGCCGCGTGCCTCGGCCTCAGCGCTCTGCGTTCCTTCCGGCTCGGGGCGCGGGTCGGGGTCTTCGGCTTTCCGCTCGCCCAGCTGCTCGTCGATCCCGTCGAGGAGGTGGCGGCCACCGGCGCCGTCATGACGCTGATCGGACTGCTCTACCTCGCCGAGCGGCTGCCGCGGCGCGGGCGGGACGGCCGGGCGCGCTCCGTCCGGCCACGCACATAGCCCCGGCTAATCCGCCCCCTCCGACACCGCGTCCGCGTGCGAGCGGCTGCCGCGACCCCCGCGCCGGCGCCCGCGCCGCGCCGCGCGGTCCTCGTCCTTCTCGTCACGAGGCTCGCGCTCGGCGCCGTCGGCCCCGACCAGTGAGGCGTCCGCGGACGTGCGTCCGATCCGCTCGATGCGCACCAGCCGCTGCTCGCCGAGCAGGCGTCCCGCCCCGGCCACCGAGACGATGTAGCCGTCGATCTTGGCCACGGCGTCGTCCTCGTCGTACATGTGCGGCTCCTCGATGGTCACGAGTACCTCGTGCCCGACCCGGAACGGCAGCGCGCGCTCCTCGACCTCGCTCAGAGAGCCCTCGAGCATCACCTCGTAGTGACCGATCGGCAGCGACTCCGAGCCCTCGAAGTGGAAGCGGCGGCCGACCTCCTGCTCGAGCTCGATCAGCGGCGGCGCTGCTGAGCGGACCCGGGACGCCGCCGCTGATCGAGCTCGAGCAGCTTGCGCTCGAAGTCGAGCGCGACGGTCTCCTCCGACAGCACGACGCCCTCGCCCGCGCAGACGGGACAGGTCTTGGTGAGGATCTCGCGTACGCCCTCGGTCACGTTCTGGCGCGTCATCTCGACCAGGCCGAGCGGCGAGATCTCGACCACGTAGGTCTTCGTACGGTCCTCGTCGAGTGCTCTGCGGAGCACCTTCAGGACGTCGTCGCGGTTGCGCGCCCGCGCCATGTCGATGAAGTCGATGACGATGATCCCGCCGATGTCGCGCAGCCGCAGCTGGCGCACGACCTCGTCGGCGGCCTCGAGGTTGGTCTTGGTGATCGTGTCCTCTAGGCGGGCGCCGCGGCCGCGCCCGGTGAACGATCCCGAGTTGACGTCGATTACCGTCAGCGCCTCGGCGTAGTCGATGATCAGGTAGCCGCCCGAGGGCAGGTCGACGCGGCGGTTGAGCGTCGAGGCCACCGCCGCCTCGACCCCGAAGCGCTCGAGCAGGGGCTCGTCGCCCTCGTAGAGCTCGACCCGGTCGACGAGCTCAGGTGCGGTGCGCGTAAAGAACGACACGAGCCGGTGGTGCTGGCCGTCGTCGTCGACGGTCGCCCGCTCGAACTGCGCCGAGAAGATGTCGCGCACCACGCGCACCGAGAGGTCGGCCTCCTGGAAGACCATCGACGGCGCGGTCGTCTCCTCGGTGCGCCGCTCGAGGATCTCGTGCAGCTTGTGCAGGTAGCGGATCTCGCGCTCAAGGTCCTCGCGCGTGGCGCCGTGGGCGGCCGTCCGGACGATCGCGCCGCCCTCGCCGATGTCGAGGTTCTTGGCCGCCTTGCGCAGGCGGTCGCGCTCGCGGTCCTCGAGCCGGCGCGAGACCCCCACGCCCTCGCCGTTGGGGGCGTAGACCAGGTAGCGGCCGGCGATCGAGAGCTCCATGGTCAGGCGCGCGCCCTTGGTCTTGAGCGGGTCCTTGACGACCTGGACGAGGATCTCCTGGCCCGGTTTCAGCAGCTGGGCGATCTTCTGGCCCTTGCCTCCCCCCCGGCCGCGGCGCTGGACCTCGACCCCGGGCATGACGATGTCGTCGACGTGCAGGAAGCCGTTCTTCTCGAGCCCGATGTCCACGAAGGCGGCCTCGAGGCCGGGCAGCGCGTTGTCGACGCGGCCCTTGTAGATGTTGCCGACGATCGACCGGTGTCCGCGGCGCTCGACGTAGAGCTCGGCGGGGCGCCAAGCGCCGCCGGCGGAGCCGTTCTCGGCCCCGGCCTGGCCCCGGCCGCGTCCGCGACCCCTTTCGGAGCGGCGTCGAGCGCCGCCTTCCGGCTCCCCGTTACCCGACGCGGGCGGCGGGTCGCCTTCCGCCTCGAGGATGGCGACTCTGGTTTCGCCGCGGTCCACCGCGACGAGCACTTGTTTTTTCACTGAAGGCTTTCATCTCCTATGCCTATGTGGCAGCCAGCTCGCGCGTCTTGGCCAGGTCCGTGGAGCGCGCCTGAGCGCTCACCGACTGGAGTAGGCCGATCGCGAGAAAGGTCACTAGAACCGACGAGCCGCCGTAGCTCATGAGCGGCAGGGGCACGCCGGTGATGGGCATGATCCCGATGGTCATGCCGATGTTGACGAAGACCTGGAACATCAGCATCGCGGTGATGCCGCCGGCGACCAGTGCGCCGTAGAGGTTCTTCGCCGAGGTCAAAATGCGGAGCGCTCTCCATAACAGGAGCGCGTACAACGAAAGTACCAGCCCGGCGCCGAGAAAGCCGAACTGCTCTCCGACCACCGAGAAGACGAAGTCGGTGTGATGCTCGGGCAGGAAGTCGAGCCTGGTCTGGGTCGCACCCTCGGGGCCGCGGCCGGTCTTCTGACCGGCCCCGATCGCCGTGATCGACTGTCGCAGCTGGTAGCCCTGTCTCTGGGGGTCGCTGGTCGGGTTGACGAACGCCGTCAGGCGGTCGACCTGGTAGGGCTTCAGCACCTCGACCCCGACCGCCGGCAGGGCGAGCAGCACGATCACCGCCGCCGCGGCCGCCATGCCCCCGAGCGCCGCCAAGTGGGTCCACTTGGTCCCGGCCACGAGGAGCAGGACCGCGGTGATGGCCAGGTACACGAGGCCGCTGCCGAGGTCGGGCTCGGCGATCACCAGCAGCGCGGGGACGAGCGCGAGCGCGACGATGCGGCCTGTGGTGGCCCGGTCCCCGAGCCGCCGGACGCGGTCGACGATGAAGGCCGACAGAGCCAGGATCAGCAGCACCTTGCCGAGCTCGGAGGGCTGGAAGCGGAAGAATGGGAGCTCGATCCAGCGCCGCGAGCCGCGTGCGGCGACGCCGATCAAGAGGACGAGCAGGATCGACCCGATCATCGCCGCGTAGATCGCCCGCTGATGCTCTCGCAGGCGCGAGACGTCGAGGCGCGCGACCCCGAGCATCAAGCCGATGCCGATGACGCCGTAGATCGCCTGGCGGACCACGTAGAAGAGCGGGCTTCCCGGAACGTCGTCCTGGGTGGCCATGGTCAGGATGTAGACGCTGACGGCGATCAGCCCGAGGGCGGCGGCGAGCAGCCCGAGGTCGAGCCCGCCGAGAAGGCCCGCGCGGGCGCCGCGGGCCTCGCTCGAGGCTGGCTTCACGGGGCTTGCGTACATGCAACGGCCCACCCTAGCGGCGCTCGAGGCGCCGCGGCCACGTGCCTCGGCACTCGTGGGTCAGAACGTGCGGCTGTCGCCCTTGACGACCTTCTTGTCCTGTCCGCGGACGTCGAACAGGGCAGCGAGGATGCGGCGCGCGGCCGGGGCCGCGGTCTCGGCGCCGAAGCCACCCGCCTCGTCGGTCACGGCCACCACGTAGCGAGGGTTCGGATAGGGAGCGAGCGCCAGGTACCAGGACTGGTCGGGACGTCCCAGCCCCTTCTCGGCCGTGCCGGTCTTGCCGGCGACGGGGATGGGAAAGCCCTTGAAGACGTCGGCCGAGGTGCCTCCCGGAGAGCTGGCGGCCTGGCGGAGCCCCTGGAGGATCGCGTCGCGGTTCTCGGGCTCGACGTCGATGCGGCGCCGAGCCGGAGCCGGGAGCTCCTGGAGCACCCGCCCGTCGCCGTCCTCGACCCGCTTGCCGAGATGCGGGGTCACGACCCGCCCTCCGTTGGCGATGGCCGCGTAGGCCACCGCCATCTGAAGCGGGTTGGTCTGGAGGTCGCCCTGACCGACCGACAGGTTGATGTTGTCGCCGGCCGACCAGGGTCGCCCGTCCCCGATCCCCTGCCGGTTGGCCCGTGCCCGCCACTTCGGCGACGGCACGAGCCCCGACAGCTCGCCCGGAAGGTCGACCCCGGACTTGCGGCCGATCCCCAGCCGGCGCGCCCAGCGCTGGATCCCGAGGCCCTCGCCCTCCCCGTTGGCCTCGAGCCCGAGCTTGTAGAAGAAGACGTCGCTCGAGACCGAGAGCGCCTCAGGCAGGGCGAGCACCCCGTTCACCGCATCGCCCGCGTTCTTGAACACCGTGCCCCCCACGCTCAGCGAGCCGGGATCGGAGACCGGCGTGGAGGGGTCGATCAACCCGCCCTCGAGGCCCGCGGTGGCGGTGATGAGCTTGAAGGTCGAGCCCGCCGGATAGAGGCCCTGGATGGCCCGGTTGGCGAGCGGGTTGCCGTTGAGCGGATCGCTCAGGCGGTCGTAGTCGGACTGCTTGATCGTCTTGGCGAACAGGTTCGGATCGAACGACGGGGCCGAGCCGAGCGCGCGCACCTCGCCGTTCTTGACGTCCATGACCACGAAGGCGCCGCGGCTTCCCTCGCCGAGCGCCTGCTGTCCGGTGCGCTGGACGTCGAGGTCGACGCCCAGGCGCAGCTGGCGCCCGGCGCGGGGCTGCTTGTCCGACAGCGACCCGGTGAGCGTGCCCATGGCATCGACCTGCACCCGGGTGGCGCCGTTGCGCCCGCGCAGGTAGCGATCATAGGTCGCCTCGACCCCGGACTGGCCGACCCGGTCGCCCTGGTCGGCGCCGCGGTAGTCCTTCTCGTCGAGCTGCTCTCGGGTTACCTCGCCGACAGTGCCGAACAGGTGCGCGCCGATCTCGTCGTACGGGTACCGGCGCAGGAAGACCCGCTCCACCGTCACGCCCGGGAAGTCGTCGTTGTTCTCGAGCAGGTACTGGACCACCGGAAGGTCGACGTCCTGCTTGACCGTCGCCGTCGAGAACGGGACCGCGGCCAGCTGCTCGCGGACGTCGTCGCGAATCTTGCTCGGCGAGCGGCCCAGCACATCGCCCAGGCGCGCGTAGAGGTCGTCCTGGGCCGAAACGGCCTTCGGCAGCTCGGCTGGAGTGATCTTGACCGCCAGTGCGGTGCGATTGTCGACGAGCATCTGGCCCTTGCGATCGACGATCTGACCGCGGGGGGCCTGGACCTTGATGTCACGCACGCGGTTGTCGTTGGCCTCAGCCACGTAGCGGTCGCCCGAGAGCACCTGGAGGTACCACAGGCGGAAGAAGATCACGCTGAACATGAGCAGGGCGACGCCGCCGATAATCGCCACGCGGAAGGCGAGCTGAGGGGTTATCGTCGGGCGGCGGTTGTCGAGGTACATGGCTCAGCCCCCTCCGAGCCCGAGACCGCGCAGGCCGATCGGGCCGGCCTCGCGCGGACGCCCGCGCCGGCGCCCCTCGAAGCGACCCTCGGGGACCAGCGGGCGCACGATCCGGCGCACGAGCGCGAACAAGGGCAGCGCGAGCAGCGCGTTGAGGAGGGCCCCGACGAGCATGTCGCGCAGCACGAGCACGCTGATCGTGGCCTCGATGTCGAGCATGAAGGTGACCGCCCCGTAGGCCATGTCGTAGCCGAGTGTCCCGGCGGCGGCCACGGCGATCGGGAGCAGTCCGTGCGAGACGTCGCGCAGCTCGGCGAAGCGGCCGAGCGAATAGCCGACGAAGGTGAGCACGAGCGAGGAGCCGCCGAGGCTCATCCCCATGGACAGGTCGAGCGCCAAGCCGGCCGCGAAACCGGCGGCCGCCCCGGTCAGGCTTCCCCCGAGCAGGGCCAGGGCGGCCACCGCGACGGGGATCAGGTTCGCGCGCCCGCCGAAGATCGGCACCTGGGCGACAACCGATACCTGGACGAGCACGGCGACGAGGACGATCAGACCAACTCGCAGGGCCGCCGAGCGCGACAGGGTCACTGGCTCGGCACCTCGGCCCGCGCGCCCGGCCCCGGCGCGGTCAGGACCTGTACGAAGTCCATCCGCTTCAGCTCGGCGAAGGGCTCGATGTGCACGGTCTGGTAGATGTCGAGCTCCGAGCGGTCGATCTCCTTGACCCGGCCCACCGGTACCCCGCGCGGGAACAGCGACTCGAGGCCCCGTGAGGAGCTGAAGCCGGAGGTCACGACGGTCTGCCCGGTCTTGATCCGGCTCCCCTTCTCGACGAAGTCGAGCAGCATGTCGTTGGGATCTCCGACCTCGGGGCGAACTATTCCGTCGGCGCCGGCGGGCATGACCTGGGCCGAGACCGAGCTGCGCTCGTCGGCGATCAGCGTGATCGTCGCGGTGCCGCCGGTGACAGAGGTGACCTTCCCGGCCAGCCCGTCACCGGTGATCACGGGCTGGTCGACCGCGATGCCGTCGCCCGAGCCCTTGTTGATTTGGACGCTCGACCACCACACGGTCGGAGAGCGGGCGATCACCCGGGCGGTCACCGGCGCGGTGCCCTGAGGGAACCTGTCCTCGCGCGCGATGTCGACGAAGCCCTGGAGCTGCTCGACGTCGCGGCGCGCGGTCTGGGTGGCAGCGAGCTCTTGGCGCAGTTGCCCGAGCTCGTCGCGCAGCCGATCGTTCTCACCCTTGGCCGAGAGCGTGGCGCCGGTCCAGGCGATCGTGTCGCGGAACGGCTTGAGCGCCCGGCTGGCCCCGGTCTGGATCGGAGAGAACACCTCCTGGGCGCCGCGCTGGAGCGTGTGCAGGGCGCCTCCGGCGGGCTCGCCGAACCACACGGTGAGCAGGGCCAGCGAGGTCAACACG
>Ga0136612_10000327_pt1 | contig 16150 bp, 12 predicted proteins | sample AntDryUQ224A2306_2_FD_106644 | JGI IMG/M metagenome (GOLD analysis project Ga0136612, IMG submission 106644) | Polar desert sand microbial communities from Dry Valleys, Antarctica - metaG UQ224A (23.06) | ecosystem: Environmental > Terrestrial > Soil > Desert | place: Antarctica: Dry Valley... | reverse complement strand
AATCTCAATTCCGAGATCGGGCTTCCCCTATCGTTGCTGGAGGTCACCCCCGAGCATCATGCGGCGGTGCTGGAGATGGGAGGCGCCTACGCGTTTGGCGAGCTTCGCCTGCTGGCCGAGATCGCCCGGCCCCGCATTGGTGTAATGACGAACGTCCACCCGGTGCATCTGGAGCGCATGGGCTCCATTGAGGCCATCGCCGAGACGAAATCCGAGCTGGTCGAGGCGATCCCCGCGGACGGCTGGGCGATCCTGAATGGGGATGATCCTCGCGTGCGGGACATGGCCTCGCGCTGCCAGGGCCAGGTGATCTTCTTCGGGCTCGGGGAGCAGAACGACGTTCGCGCTACTGACGTTGAGTCCGAGGGGCTGGAGGGGACAACGTTCTGGCTCCACCTCGATGGCGAGGTGAATCGGGTCAGGATCCCGCTCATCGGTGGACACGCGGTCGAGCTGGCGCTCGCCGCGATTGCTGTCGGCCACGCCACTGGACTCGACCTCGCCGATATGCTGCAAGGCCTCGCCGAACCGGGCGTCCAGGTGCGCCTCCTGGTCATGGCCGGGCCGAATGGATCGCGGCTGATTGACGACACATACAACGCCTCAACCCCTTCGGTCATGTCCGCCCTCGGGTTGCTTGACGTGATGAAGCCCGAACGGGCGATCGTCGTGCTGGGCGACATGCGCGAGCTGGGCGAGGTCACCGAAAACGAACACATCACGGTTGGCCGCCGCGCGGGTGAAGTCGCTGATCTCGTGGTCAGCTACGGCGATCTGGCGCGGACGATTGCTCGCGAGGCAGCTTCGACGAATGGCAGGTTCGGCCATGGGCCGCCTGCCGTCATCTCGTTTGGGCTTGAGCAACAGGAAGAATTGGTCGCCTATCTGCTCGGCGAGTTGCGTGCCGGCGATGTGGTACTGCTCAAAGGATCGCGTGGGTTGCAAATGGAAGACATCGTCGAACGACTGCGAGTGACCGCTGAAGCGGAGCCCGCTGGTGACGACGCGGACGTATGACGCTGCTCGCTTTTTTCGCCGAGGCGCCGCCGCCTGATAGCATCATGCCGTCGAGCCCGAATCAGAACATGGCGGTTTCGCTGGCCCTGGCCGGCCTGGCGTTTGTCATCACGCTGATCATTGGCAGACCCATCATTACCTTCCTGCGGATGCGCAAGGCCGGCAAGCAAGTCCGGATCGATGGCCCGGAGACCCATCTCATCAAGACCGGAACTCCAACGATGGGTGGATTGATGGTGGCCGCCTCGGTCGTGGTCATCACCATCGTTTTCAATACGCAAGGCCGGTTGTCGATGCTGCTGCCGGTCGGCGTCCTGATTGCTGCGGCTATCCTGGGCGCGAGCGACGATCGCATGAGCCTGCTCGGCGGCAAGGCGCAAGGGGGGATGGCGGCGCGTTTCAAATTCCTCTGGCTGACCCTCTTTGGCGTGGTCGCGGCAGCGATCCTGCACCTCCCCTTCCCCTATGGTCTCGGGCTGAGCAGTGTCTATCTTCCCTTTGTCGGCCGCTATGACATCGGGCTCCTCTATATCCCGATTGCCGCCCTCGCTATCATCGGCATGGCGAACGCGGTCAACTTCACCGATGGGCTCGATACCCTCGCCGCCGGCACCGCGGCCATTGCCTTCGTCTGCTACGCGATCATTGCCTACCGTCAGGGGCAGCTCGGCGTCGTCACCTTCTGCTTCACGATGACCGGCGCGCTGATGGGGTTCCTCTGGTTCAACGCCCCACCGGCTCAGGTCTTCATGGGGGACACGGGCTCGCTGGCCATTGGCGCATCGCTCGCGGTGGCCGCGTTCATGACCGGGCAGTGGCTGCTGCTGCCGGTGGTTGGCGCCGTCTTCGTCGCCGAAGCCGCCTCCGTGATGTTGCAGGTCGGCTACTTCAAATACACCAAACGCCGCTACGGCGAAGGGCGGCGGCTCTTCAAGATGGCGCCCCTCCATCACCACTTCGAGATGCTTGGCTGGTCGGAGACCCAGGTCACCATGCGGTTCTGGATGCTGGCCATGATGGCCGGCTTGATCGGTGTGGCCATGGCCCTGGTCGAGCTCTAGATGGGTAGTCAGGGATTCCTGAAGCAAGCTTCGGAGCCATCCGCTGCTGTAGGGGCGACGCCTGCGTCCTTGCAGCCCGCCGCACGGGGAACGTCGTCCGGCGCCGTGCCGATCTTATCCCTGCACGGGAAGCGCGTCACCCTGATCGGTCTCGGCACGCGTCGTGGCGGTCTCGGCATTGCGCGATACCTCGCCGCGCAGGGCGCCATCGTCACGGTAACGGATCAGCGACCCGCGGCGGCGCTGGCCGAACCCATGGCGGAGCTGGCCGGTGTGCCGATTCGGTTCGTGCTGGGCGGGCACGATGAGCGGGACTTCACCCCGGCAGGCGCCGATATGATCGTGCGCAATCCCGCGGTGCCCCGGCGGGCGCCACTCCTGCAACTGGCGCGATCGCATGGCATCCCGATTGAAATGGAAATGAGCCTCTTCTTTCGAGCCTGCCTCGCACCGATCGTGGGGGTCACCGGCACGAAGGGGAAGACGACGGTTTCGACGCTGGCCGGCGAGTTGATCCGGGCCGCGCTGCCAAACGCTCAGGTCGCCGGGAATATGGGCGTATCAGCACTCGATCTCTTGCCGCGCCTCACGCCATCGGCGCCAATCGTCATTGAGATATCCTCCTGGCAACTCGAGGCGTTGATCGAGCATGGATTGGCCCCGCGCATCGCCGTGCTCACGCTGGTCGCTGAAGATCATCTCAACACCTACGACGGCTTCGAGGATTACGCGGCTACGAAGCGCGGTATTACCTGGCATCAACAACCTGGCGACTGGCTCGTCGTCAATCGCGACGATCCCGAATCGTGGCGGGCGACTCAGGAAACCGCCGCCACAGTCGTTCCCTTTGGCATGGACGATCGCGGCCACGACGGCGCGTGGCGCACACCAGAGGGGCTCCTCTGGCGGTGGCGCGGCGCCGAGACACGCTGGCCGTTGCCACCGGCTCCCGCCCTGGTCGGTCCGCACGGCGTCCGCAACGCCCTCGCCGCGCTGGCCGCAACGATGTTGGCCGGTGGGACGGCAGAGGGGGTCGCCAGGGGACTCGATGGCTTCCAGGGCGTCAGGGACCGCATGGAGAACGTCGCCGAAATCAGGGGAGTGGCCTTCATCAACGACACAACGGCGACTGCGCCGGTCGCCGCCGTCGCCGCTCTGGAATCGGTGGCGACCCGACCCGGCGCCATTCACCTGCTGGCGGGCGGGGCCGACAAACAGTTGGACCCCACGCCGCTGGCCGAGGCGGCGGCGGCCCACCGCGTAACCGTCTATCTCTTCGACGGCAGCGCCACCCCGGAGTTGGAGCAGCGTCTTCGCGAACGGGGTGTCACCCAACATGGCCCATTCGCGAGCATGAGCGACGCCGTCAGCGCGGCCTGGCGGCAGGCGGCTCCGGGTGACACGATCCTCCTTTCCCCCGGCTGCGCCTCGTTTGGGCTGTTCCGCGACGAGTTCGATCGGGGTGAGCAGTTTCGTCAGGCCGTCGCGCACCTGTTCGCCGCGATCGAGAGCAGCGTCACCCATGGCTGAGCATCTCGCCGCGGCCGCCAGCCTCCCTCCACCACCCGCGAAGATCCACTTCGTTGGCATGGGCGGCATCGGCATGAGCGGCCTCGCGCGCATCCTGAACGCCTGGGGTTATCGCGTCTCGGGGTCCGATGCCGCCGCCTCGCCACTCCTGGACGATCTCGCAAGGGAAGGCATCGCCGTCTCCATTGGCCATGTCGCGATCGAGGAAGCATCTGTCGCTGATCTAGTGGTGGCAACGGCCGCGGTTCGACCTGACAACCCCGAAATCGTCGCCGCAATTGCCTCCGGGCGCCCGTTGCTCAAGCGCGCTCAGCTCCTCGGGGCCCTGGCCGACGCGCGGCGGGGCATCGCCGTGGCCGGCAGTCACGGCAAGTCGACGACGAGCGGCATGGTGGTTACCGCGCTGCGCCTCCTTGGCGCTGACCCCAGCTTCGCCATCGGCGCTCTGCTCGCCGGGGTTGGCGGCGGCACGAACGCCGCGCCCGGCTCGGGCGCCGAAATGGTGGTCGAGGCGGATGAGTACGATCGCTCGTTTCTGCAGCTCCATCCCCATGTCGCAATCATCACCAATATCGATTACGACCACCCTGACATCTTTCCAGACCTCGCATCGTATGACGCCGCGTTCAACGACTTCATCCGCGGTATCCGCCCGGAAGGAACATTGGTGATCAATGCCGACGATCCCGGATGCCAACGACTGATGGGACAATCGACGTGGTCGCCGTCGTGCCCGGTGATCACATTTGGCGAAGCGCCCGAAGCGGATTGGCGCCTGGAACAGACGGAATCAGGGTGGCGCGTCACCGGCCAGGACGATGTCGCGGTTCCGCTCATGCCGAGTGTTCCGGGGCGACATAATGCCATGAACGCCACGGCCGCACTGGCCGCTCTGGCCGCGCTTGGCATTGACGCCGCCACCGCCGCCGCGGCCCTGGAAGGCTTCGCCGGCGTTGGCCGGCGGTTCGAGCGCAAAGGGGAGGCGAGCGGCGTCCTTGTCGTCGACGATTACGCGCATCATCCCCGCGAAATCGCGGTCAACCTGCTGGCCGCCAAAGAGCGCTTTCCAGAGCGCCGTCTCTGGGCCGTCTTCCAGCCCCACACCTTTTCCCGGCTGAAGGCGCTGCTGGCCGACTTCGCCGATGCCTTCGCGGTTGCGGACAGGATTATGATCCTCGATGTCTATGCCGCTCGAGAGACAGATGACCTGGGCATCTCCTCCGCGGATTTGGTTGAGCTTCTGCCGAAGGAAACGCTCACCGCCCGCGATCCTCAGGATGCCGCATGCCGTCTGGCCGAACTGGTTGCCCCCGGCGACCTCGCCCTCACCCTCGGCGCCGGGAGCGTCACCGAGGTAGGCCCGGATCTGCTCGCACGGTTACGTGCAGCCGCGCCTGCCGAGCCCCAACCACGGCGGGTGCGCCCGACGCGGTCCGCCGGGGAAGCGATCGAGACCATCGCCGTCCCCGGCAGGCCCGATCTGAACGTGCTGCGCAATGCGCCGATGCGCCTCAGCACGACCTGGCGCATCGGTGGCCCCGCGGATTTCCTGGTGCGCGCGGCAACGCCGGACGATTTGATGGCGGCGATCGCCTGGGGAAGGGAACGGAATCTGCCCATCACTGTCCTCGGCGGCGGCAGCAATCTTCTAGTGGGAGATGGCGGAATCCGGGGGCTGGTGGTGCTGGCGCGCACTCCTGGCGAGCGTGCGGCTGGTCTGGTCGAGGTCGAGGACCTGGGTGATGCCGTCCGCCTGCGCGTCGCGGCGCAAGCGCCATTGTCCTGGACCGGCCGCTACGCCGCGGAGCGGGGCTGGTCGTGGATGGACTGGGGCGTCGGGCTTCCCGGCGCCATCGGCGGCGCCACGGTGAACAACGCCGGGGCGCATGGAACCGAGATGAAAGACCACCTCGAACGCGTCGTCGTTCTGAACGAGGATGGAGAAATCGAGGAACACCCCACGTCCTGGCTGGAGGCGGCGTACCGGCACACGATCATCAAGGCAGCGCCGCGGCCACGGCCCTGGACGGTGCTGGCGGTAATTCTGCTCTTACCGAAGGGCGATCCCGTGGAACTGGTCCGCCTGGCCGATGAGCATGCCCTGTTCCGGAAGCAGACCCAACCGACCGGCGCCTGCGCGGGATCGACCTTCGCGAATCCCGCCGGTGATTTCGCCGGACGCTTGCTCGAGGAAAGCGGCATGAAGGGATATGCGATCGGCGGCGCGCGCTTTTCACCAAAGCATGCCAACTGGATTGTCAACGACGGCTCGGCGACCGCTGCCGATGTGCGGGCGCTGATCGCCAAGGCTCAGGAACGGGTGCGGCAGCGCTTCGGAGTAGAGTTGCAGCGCGAAGTCGAATACCTTGGCGACGAATAACCAGAGGAAGGATTGGGCAATGCGGGAACGGCGTGGCGGCAAGGTGCGAGTGGCTGTTCTCTTCGGGGGACAATCCAGCGAGCACGACGTTTCACTCCGTTCGGCCGAAACCGTCATGTCCGCCCTTGACCCCGAGCGGTATGAGGTCGTCCCGGTTGGCATTACCCGGGAAGGCCGGTGGCTGACCGGCGGCGATCCCTTCGCGGCGCTGACCGCAACGTCGCCGCTGTACGCCCTGGGGGATGGAGCCGCGTCCGCGTCCGGAGCAGAGAACGCCGCCCGGAGTGATGTCCCGGCGCTCTTCTCGGGTGGTGTCGATGTTGTCTTTCCCGTCCTGCACGGTCCCATGGGCGAGGATGGCACTATTCAGGGACTACTCGAAATGACCGGAGTGCCGTACGTCGGGGCGGGGGTGCTCGGCTCGGCGCTGGGCATGGACAAGGCGATGGCGAAGACCGTCCTGGCCCAGGAAGGCTTGCCGCAGGCGCCGTGGCGCCTCGTTTCCCGCAAGGAGTGGGAACGCGATCCAGACGCGATTTCGGAGTGGGTGGGGGAGATCCTTGGTTTCCCCTGCTTCATCAAACCGGCGAATATGGGCTCCAGCGTTGGTGTGGTGAAAGCGCATGATCCCAGCGAGTTTCCGGAGGCCATGCGTGAAGCCAGCCGCCACGATCGGCGCATCCTGATCGAGCAGGCGGTCAATGCCCGCGAGTTGGAGATTGCCGTGCTCGGCAATGACGAGCCGATAGCCTCCGTCGTCGGCGAAGTCATCCCTTCCAACGAGTTTTACGACTACAACGCCAAGTACGTCGATGACATGTCCCAACTGCTGGCCCCGGCTCCCATCGACCGGGCTACGATGGCTGAAATTCAGGAACTGGCCATTGCCGCCTTCCGCGCGCTCGACCTGGCCGGCATGGCGCGAGTTGACTTCTTCATGGATCGCGAGACGGACCAGATTTTCATTAACGAGGTCAACACGATTCCCGGGTTCACCGCGATCAGCATGTATCCCCGGCTGTGGCAGGCAAGCGGCATGCCGTTGCCGGAACTGGTCGATCGCTTGATTGGATTGGCGCTGGAGCGTTCGCTGGAGCGTCGCCGCCCGCTCTAGGTGAACGGCCGGATTGGTCCCGGTGGCAAAGATCACCGCGAAGCCGGTGTTATACTCCGCCGGGGTGTTGCTCTGCGGCGTGAACCGGACTCGCGTACGAATAAGACCGTCCTGCCCGATCGGGATACCGAATCAGGCTGGCGGGCAGTTTCCCGAAACGCGCGTCCGAAGGGTTCCGCCGCGCACGTTGCCTCCCCCGCGGTGACGAGCAGCACAGCCAGTTCCTGTGCGTGCGGATTGGGGCGAACCGGCGCCCTGCTGGCGCCAGCGGAAGTATTCGCCTTCCGGGATGGGGGAAGAAGCATGCAGTCCCACAACCAGGGGCCGGTACGCGGCCAGCGCCGGCCACCACAAACGGAAGGTCAGCGCACGATCGTAGCGCGGAGCAACTCCGATATTCACCCTGGAGATCTCGATATCCCTACGGCTTCAACTCAACCCCCTGCCGATCCACCTTCAGCCCCAGTCCCGGCACGGCCCTCTGCTGGAGCGTCTAGCGCTCGCGAATCGTGGGACGATGTAATCCGGGAAACCTTCGCCAAGATCAAAGTGGTCGGCATCGGCGGAGCTGGTGGCAACGCCGTCAATCGCATGATCGACTCCGGTGTCGATGGCATCGAGTTCGTGTCGGTCAATACCGATGCGCAGGCGCTGATGGGCAGCAAGGCTCCTGTCTACGTTCGCATTGGCGACAAGCTGACCAAGGGCCTCGGCGCCGGAGGGCGACCGGAAATCGGCGAGCGCGCCGCCGAGGAGAGCTCGGACACCATCGGTGAGATGGTGCGCGGCGCGGACATGGTCTTCATCACTGCCGGCATGGGCGGCGGCACTGGCACGGGCGCCGCGCCCGTGGTCGCTAAGCACGCCCGCGCGGCAGGCGCCCTCACCGTCGGCGTCGTCACCAAGCCATTCGATTTCGAAGGCACCCGGCGGCGCCGTGCGGCAGAAGAGGGGATCGCCCGCCTGCGCGAGACCGTCGATGCCCTGATCGTCATTCCCAACCAGCGCCTGCTCGACATGGTCGATGCCAAGACATCGATCGAAGAAGCCTTCGGCCTGGCCGATGACGTGCTGCGCCAGGGCATTGGCGGCATCTCCGATCTGATCACCAAGCCGGGCGTCATCAACCTCGATTTCGCGGACGTCAAGACGGTCATGAAGGAGGCCGGCTCCGCGCTGATGGCCATTGGCTACGGTGCCGGGGAAACGCGCTGCATCGATGCCGCGCGGCAGGCCATCGAGAGCCCCTTGCTGGAAATGAACATCCAGGGCGCCACCGGAGTCCTGTACAACATCACCGGCGGCACAAATCTCACCCTGTTGGAGACCAGCGAGGCGGCGGAGGTGATCCGGGCCGCGGTCGATGAGGAAGCTGAGATCATCTATGGCACGTCGATCGATTCGTCGCTGGGCGACGGGGTGCGCATCACCCTGATTGCTACCGGCTTCGATCAAAACGGTGATTTCTTCGATTCCATGGGACGTGGCGCCGTGCGGGAGCCGCGCCAGATGCGCGAACCGGAGCGAACGTTCCGGCCCCCCGCGCCACCGCCGATTTCCGCGCCCTTGCGGACCACGCCCCAGGGAACATCACCGGCCACACCCTATCCCGAAGATGACTGGGTTGCGGAATCGTCGATCATCAAGTTCCTGCGCGAGCGCTAGAGACGAGTTCAGCTGGCGGTGGCCGGCACAGCCGGAGTTAAGCCGTGCGCTGTCCATTCTGTCGTGCGCCAGATTCGAGGGTCATCGATAGCCGCGAGCTGAGCGGTGGCGATAGCATTCGCCGCCGCCGCGAGTGCCCCGCCTGCGGGCGGCGCTTTACGACATACGAGCGGGTCGAAGGCGTCAGCCTGGTGATCGTCAAGAAGGATGGTCGCCGGCAGGAATTCGATCCCGCGAAGCTGCGCCAGAAGCTGCGGGTGGCGTTGACCAAGCGCCCTGTCGGCGAAGAAGAGATCAGCGCGCTCCTCTCCCGGGTCGAATCGAATCTGATGGCGCTGGGCACGGCCGAGGTTCCCTCCAGCGCCATTGGCGAGGCAGTCCTGCGCGAACTGAAGGCGCTGGATGAAGTGGCCTACATTCGTTTTGCCTCGGTCTACCGTCAGTTCCAGGACATCGAAGACTTGCGGCGAGAGGTTGAAGAGCTTCGCATGCCCCCTGGGGATGACGACTAGGTGGGTGGTCAGGGATTCCTGGAGGATGCTTCAGCACCTTCGCGGCTGTAGGGGCGATGCCTGCATCGCCCGCGGCACGGCTAACGGCGCCGATGCTCCAGAACTCTGTGAACACCTACTTAGATCGGACTACGTTTCCCGGAGCTCTTCGGCGATGGCCCCGAAGCGTATCGAGCCATCGCCCGCGAGGAGGGTGTGTACTCCGTTCAGCGCAGAATCGGTTTCCGGAAAATCGGTGCGAAAGTGCGCGCCCCGGCTCTCTTCGCGGAACATGGCCGCGTCGACCACGGCCCGCGCGGCATCGACGAGATTGCGCAGCTCCCAGAATTCCCGGCGGACGTTCGCGTCCGTGGTTGCAACACCGCCGGAGGGCAAGTTCCCCAGGGCCGAGGCGATGGTGTCGATCTCTCTCCGAGCAGATCTGAGGCTGACAGAGCTCCGCACAACGCCCACGTTTCGACTCATCGTTCGCTGCAGGTCGCCACGCAAGGATGAGATCGCTTCAGCGTCCAGCGAATCTGAGGCAACGCGTGGCGGGTTCACCGGCGATGCCGTTGCGATCTCTGCAACACCTGGCCAGTCACGAGTGAGCTTTTCGGCGCCGGCCGCACCGAAAACCAGCCCTTCCAGTAGCGAGTTCGAGGCGAGCCGATTTGCGCCATGGATGCCGGTCGCAGCGACCTCCCCGAACGCCAGCAGCCCAGGAATGCTCATGGCGCCTTCCGGGGTCGCGGCGACGCCGCCAATGAAATAGTGAGAGGCTGGGGCCACTGGTATTAGATCAGTAGCGAGATCCAGACCGCGCGTCGCCAGTTCACGCGTAATGGTGGGAAATCGAGCGCGCATCTCCTCGGGATCGAGATGTCTTAGATCGAGATCGACGAAATCGCGGCCATCGCGCAGCATCTGATTGTGAATAGCGCGAGCCACTACGTCGCGCGGAGCCAGCTCGGCCAGGGGATGCACTCCCACCATGAATCGATGTCCGGCCGCATCCCGCAGGTAGGCGCCTTCGCCGCGCACCGCTTCCGAGACCAGGAATGGCGCCGACCCTGGCATAGCGAGGACGGTCGGGTGGAACTGCACGAATTCGGTATCGGCGATGGTCGCGCCCGCGCGTAGGGCCATCGCGAGACCATCGGCCGTCGCTCCCGCGGGATTCGATGTGGTGGCCCAGAGGTGGCCCGCGCCGCCAGCCGCGAGGACAGTCACCGCCGCTTCAAGGAAGGTTGGCGGCCCGTCCGGCGCCAGCTCGGCGATCACGCCACGACAGCGCCCATCCGCCACCACGAGATCAATCGCGAATGCGCCCGGATAGAGCGTGACATTGCGATCCTCGCGCACACGCGCCACCAGTGCTCGTTCGATCTCGGCGCCGGTAGCGTCGCCACCCGCGTGCAGCACCCGCCTCCGCGAGTGGGCGGCTTCCCGGCCGAGCAGCATCTCCCCGGCTGGTCCCGCGTCGAAGTGAGCGCCCAGAGCGGTCAGCCAGCGCACGGCTTCAGGCGCACCCGCCACCAGCGTATCGACCGCTTCCGGATCAGAAAGATTCGCGCCTGCCGTCAGGGTGTCGCTGGCATGAAGAGCCGGACTGTCGTCTGCGCCAACAGCGGCGGAGAGCCCTCCTTGCGCATAGCGCGTGTTGCTTTCGCCCAGTATCCCTTTGGTGAGCAATGCCACGTGTCGCTCCGGGGGCAGGGCAAGCGTAAAGGCCAGGCCGGCAACGCCCGCGCCAATAACCACCACGTCGAACTGGAGGCGCGGTGTGGGGGTGAATTCGTTCAAGGAGCCCGTATGCACAATCGTGGAACCGGGTGTATCGATCTTCGTCTCAATCATGGCTGGAAGCCTACCGCAGAGTTAGCCGCCGCGCGTTCGCTCCTTCACATCCGCTGAACGGTTCGGTGACAATCCCTCCACTGCTGCCGCGGAGGTTGAAGGGAGCGAATCGATGAGGGAACGAACCCCGGTTGTGGATGCCCACCATCACTTCTGGACACCATCTCGGCATGACTATTACTGGATGACAGGAGAAGAGCTCGATCCGATTCGGAAGCCGTTCACCCCTGCCGAATTGCGGCCCGCGCTGGCGGCGGCTGGCGTTGATTACACCGTTCTCGTGCAGACGGTGCCAAGCGTCGTGGAGACGCGCGAATTTATGCAGATCGCGGCCTCCACGCGATTCGTAGCGGGGGTGGTAGGCTGGGTCGATCTTACCGACGCGGATGTAGGAGAGACCTTGGCGGAACTCATGGCTCAGCCGGAGGGCGAGACACTCGTCGGCATCCGGCACCAGGTGCATGACGAGAAGGACGCGGAGTGGCTGCTCCGTCCAGACGTGCAACGCGGGCTCGCGGCGGTTCATGATGCCGGGCTGGCGTACGATCTTCTCGTCCGCCCGCGCGAGTTGCCCGCGGCCCTGGCGACGGTCCGTGCGTTTCCCGACATGCGATTCGTCATCGACCATATCGCCAAGCCGCCGATCGCCTCGGGCAAGGTCGCGAACTGGGTGGCGCTGATGGAGCCGTTCCGCGGCCTCGCCCACGTCTCCTGCAAGCTCTCCGGCATGATTACCGAAGCGGCCTGGACAGATTGGACGCCTGACGATCTGCGCCCCTTCGTCGAAACGATTGTCGACATCTTCGGCGCCGACCGGGTCATGTTTGGCTCCGACTGGCCGGTTTGTCTCCTCGCTGGGGAGTATGGCGTCGTGAAATCGGCCCTGGAAGAGGCGTTGCCCCCCCTGAGCAATGACGAATTGGCCAGGGTGTTCGGGGGAACGGCGATTGGCGTCTACGGCCTGAAGGTCACCTAATCTTTTATACCCATGAGTTCGCTCCGGAGCCCTTTCGGGGAATCGTATATGTCAAGGAACGTGTAGACTGTGGGCAGCAAGCCACACTCAATACGTGCGGACTGCAGCCCCAGGAGAGGAAGGAGCCACGGACATGGCAGAGCTGACGGTGAGTGAGGTCGCCGCACGCTTGAAGGTGACACCTCTCACGGTGCGGCGGTGGCTGCAAGCCGGCGCGCTGAACGGTATCGAGCAAGAAGACCGCGCCCGTTGCCGGATCAGCGAGTCCGATCTGGCATCGTTCATCGACGCACGCAATCGCGGCGGGGTAAACGAACGAACAGAACGACGAACCCTCGTCACGTAAGCAAAAAGTTCCCTAACTGCCGTGAGCAACGGGAGTGAACCGTTGCAATTGCCCTCCGTGGGAACGACGTGCGTCCGCGCCAACTCCGCGGGCAATCGACAAAACACGGCGTGAGAGCGATGCTTTTAGCGTGAGCATGGGAATGACGCCGTCTCCACCCCGGCGTCAGTCCCATCTCACATTACGCACTGACGGCACCAACGTCTGTCCCGAAGCGCAGCACAGAATGCAATGCATCTATTGTACGGGTTATGCAAAAATGAAGTAACGAAGATTTGTAGCCCTGAATCGTTGCGTTTCATGCGGGATAGAACCCAATCAATCCCCGTGATAATGTATCCGAGAGTGATCGGTGGCCAGAGCCACGAGGCTCATCTGAACGCGAATCCGCTTTTGTAGGAGCGCGGCTCTCGCTTAAACCGCATCTTCGGTGGTCACTGAAGGCTTTTCTTCTCGTCACAGTCGGCCTTAAAGCGCCGCCGCGGTCCAATTTGAGGCACTTCGGCATGGTGAGTGGATGGACTGCATCATGGACGACGAAGAACGGGAAGCGTGGGACCGAGTCATTGGCGATCTCTCGTTGACCGAAGGACTCCGGGAGCACATCGAAGAGATGGCCGAGCGGAATGATCTGTCGCCCCGTGACTATGTCATGACGCTGCTCTGGCGAGACATCGAGGCGTCGCGAGAACTGGTGTTGTGAATCCGTTCCAGCCCCTGATGCGCAACCCAACTTGGCCCCATCGTCGGCCGAGCCGGCGTTGATCCGCACGAGTCGCGCACCTCGGGGCGTACCTCAGTAGTCGGGGCGCCGCCTAAATCACCTCCAGGTCCTTCAAGCCGGGCATCTCCGGAAAAGGCGCCTGCGGCTCCGACTGATACCAAAGAGCGGTGCTGGCAATATCGTCTTGCAGCGGGAGATAGCGACGCTGGCCTTCCAGGGTTGAGCGCCATCCCAGCGCCTGAATCGTCACCCGTAGCTCCTGCGAGAACCGTATGGGGTCCATGACGTGCCATCGGTACATGCCGAAGCGCTGTTGGCTGCGATAAAGCCCATCGGGCAGGATGATTTGCGGCAGCCCGAGGAACGGGGTCGAATAGCTGCCATACTGCCCCAGGGGGTGCTCGAAGTTCCACGCTCCCCCGAAGTAGTCTTCAGTGCCCGTGCCGCAGATGGTCGGCCACTCGACATCACCGTCGAGATAGAATTTGATCTCGCCTTCTCCCCACCATCCGTTGTTGTTGACGCCCCAGGCGATGTATGTCCCCACGTAATGGCCATGCCCCTGCACCCCGTCGACGAGCGTGTGCACATCCATGGAGGACAACGGATTGCTGCGCCGCCACTGCGCATGCAGATAGGCACAATCGTCGGGAACAGCGGTCAGGGCATACGTGATCTGGAAATAGAGTGATGGGACGGGATCCGGGCTGAGATTTTCGACAGTAACCCGCGCCCGCCCTCGGAACGGCATGTCCCAGTAGCAGTTGAAGCCGCCTGCCGGGTTGACCGCGACCGGCAGCGAGGAGACATTGCAGCGCTCGCCCCAGCCATTGCAGAAGAAGTCGCCCAGCGGCGTCTCGATCGATGGCGTTGTTTCGTCATCCCAATAGATTCGCCAGACAAGGCTTCGCCAATGCCGCGGGTGGACCGTCAGCCAGATGTGCTGAATCGCGCCTGGCCCCTCGATGTCAGCGAGCGTGGCCGTGGCGCCGCCCGCGATCTCGATGTACGGTGAAACCTTCCAGCCCTGACCAAGCTCCCGCGCGGTGGCCGCGGCGGTCCCCGCTACCGCCATGCCGCCCGCGCCCGGCTCGCCGGTCGGATTCTCCGGGCTGATCGAGCGCGTGCGAGCGTTCGATAGGCGCGCCAAGGTACCGAGCCCCATCCCCTGTCCGTCGAATTCCGGCATGTGCCTCGCGCCTCCTTGTTGCTGAAGTCAATGACACTCGTTCTGTTGACAGCGTCTCAAAGCGGCCAGAAGATTGCAAACGCTTGCAGACCACGGTCGGCGGAGGCGACTCATGCCGAGCGTGAACGATGCGACAATGATCTCTGGTGTGCACAGATCATGGAGGAGGATCGACGATGACCTCGGACCGCAACGTACGCGTGGGAACACCGCCGCACGAGACCACGGTTGCCCACGCGCGACCGAAGGCAGCGTGGAGCCGGCGATCGCTGATCAAAGCGGGCGCGGGCCTCGGCGGCGGGTTGGGCCTGTTCGGGCCGAGCGCCCTACCGCTCATCAGTCCGCGCTCGGCCGTTGCCCAGACCGACACCCTGAAGTTCTGGCAGTTTTATGCGCCAGGCGGGCAGGTCGCCACTCAGACGAAATGGTTCGAAGATTGCATTGCCGGCTGGAATGCCGCGAACGACAAACAGATCGAGTTGGTCTACGTGCCGAATACCGACTACATGGACGGCACCAAGTTGCCGACGGCGTTCGCGTCGGGTGAAGGACCAGACCTCTTCATCATCAGCCCGGGCGACTTCCTCCGCTATTACAACGGCGGTGTCCTGCAGGACCTGACGCCATTCATGGAGCAGGAGGCGATCGACGATTTCTTTCCCGACGTGCTCGCCACGCGCATGGTTGACGACAAGGTGTTTGGTCTGCCCATGGAAGTCGAGCCGATGGCGATGTACTACGGCCTCCAGGCGTGGGAAGAAGCCGGGCTGACGGACGGCGATATTCCGACCACCTGGGAGCAATTGCTTGAGGTCGGCCAGCGCCTGACGACCGATCAGCGCTTTGGCGTCCTGTTCGATACGAATCCCGGGTACTACCAGAACTTCACCTGGTATCCCTTCATGTGGCAAGGCGGCGCCGAGATTCAGAACCCGGGCAGCAACACCAGCGGCATGCGCGATCCCGGCGCCGTGGCAGCGCTCAAGTTCTGGCAAGACGCGGTCAACATGGGTGTCTCCCCGCGCACCGTGCTCGGCGGCGGCGGCTGGGATGTCGTGCCAAACCTCTCCACGGGCTATTGCGCCATCCAGAACGTCGGCATCTGGGCCATTTCGGCGCTGGCGGAGAACGCGCCCGACTTCGAGTACGGCATCTTCAAGCTGCCGATTCCCGAAGGAGGAACGTACAGCACCGACCTTGGCGGCTGGGCCTTCGTGGCTAACTCCCAGGGCCAGGATCCGGAGACAGCGGCGGAGTTCATCGTCTGGGCGCTCGGCTCCATGAGCGACGATTCGATTCAGCGCGGCGTCGACTGGTGTACCAAGGCCAAGAGCGACATGGCCCCCCGGCAGTCGGTTCAGGATCTGGCCGAGCAGGGCGGGTTCAGCTCGGGGCCGTTGGCGCAATTTGCGCAAGAGATCCTGCCGGGCGGGCGAGCAGAGCCGCGCGTAACCCCGGAGATCTACAAATCGATCTCCGACGCGATCCAGGCGGCCATGCTCAATGGTACCGACCCCGAGCAGGCGGCAGAGCAGGCGGCAACGGAGATCGAAGCCTATCTGGCCACCTATACGGGCGCGCCGAATCTATGAGTCTGGTGTCGGCCGGAGAACCGGCCGGCCGGGAGGCGGGCCGTCAATTCACCGCGGCGACCCGCCGCCCACGCTTGTCCCAAACCCATCGCGAATGGGTGGCAGCCTATCTCTTTCTGTTGCCGGACGTGCTGGGGCTGGTGATCTTCGTCGGCGTGCCGATGATCCTGGCCCTCAGCCTCGGCCTGTTCAATGTCTCCGGGTT
>Ga0136612_10000326_pt1 | contig 16169 bp, 15 predicted proteins | sample AntDryUQ224A2306_2_FD_106644 | JGI IMG/M metagenome (GOLD analysis project Ga0136612, IMG submission 106644) | Polar desert sand microbial communities from Dry Valleys, Antarctica - metaG UQ224A (23.06) | ecosystem: Environmental > Terrestrial > Soil > Desert | place: Antarctica: Dry Valley... | reverse complement strand
GGACGAACCTCTCGGATGCGCTCAGGCACTACGGTGCTTACCCCGTCCGAGCCCTAACCCTCATCGGCGCTCTCCCGACACGACTTTGACATGACCCTGTGCATTCGAGAGATCAACATCCTACAGGAATACGGGGTTCGAATGAGTAACGACGTAACGGCGCCTTTCGACAGTAAGCAGCGGCGAGTCGAGGAGGGCCTCATACCTGAGCCGACGCTGCGCAGCGTCGGCCTACCCAGGGCCTCAGTCGCCGAGCGGATGGCCCTGTACCACGTTCCCGGTATGAGCGTGGCGGTGATCGCTGACGGCCGGATCGAGTGGGCGGCGGGATACGGACGGCTGGAGCCGGAGGGGGGGCGACCCGTTGACGAGCACACTCTCTTTCAAGCGTGTTCGATCAGCAAGCCTGTGACCACCCTCGCGGTGTTGTCGCTGGTGCAGGCCGGAGTGCTCGACCTCGACCGGGACGTGAACGAGTACCTCCGCTCCTGGAGTGTGCCCGCGAACGGCGACTGGCAGCCGGTAGTAACCCTACGAGCCCTTCTCAGCCACGCCGCAGGGACAACGGTCCACGGCTTTCCAGGCTACCGCAGGGGAGATCACGTACCGACGCTACTCCAGGTGCTCGACGGCGAGCCGCCCGCCAACACTCGTCCCGTGTGCGTCAACGCGGCGCCCGGACTCGGCTTTCGCTACTCTGGCGGCGGTATCTGCATCGTGCAGCAGGTACTATCGGACGCGACGGGGAGTGCGTTTCCCGACCTAATGCGCGAGCTTGTGTTGTCGCCGTTAGGCATGGACGACAGTACTTTTGAGCAGCCGTTGCCCGAGTCGCGCTGGGCGGATGCGGCGCTGGGCTGTACCTCCGACGGGGCGGCGGTGGCCGGCGGCTGGCACACCCATCCCGAGGCTGCGGCAGCCGGGCTCTGGACTACGCCGTCGGACCTGGCCAGGGTCGCACTCGAGGTGCAGCGGACTAGGCGCGACGGCTCCGGCGCGGTGTTGACACAGGAATCTGTCAACGCGATGCTCGAGCGACAGAACGACGGTCCCGTAGGTCTGGGCTTCTTCGTGGTCGGTTCGGACGACCACCTCCACTTCATGCACGGCGGGGACAACGTGGGCTACAAGTGCGAGCTCGTCGCGTTCGCGGACCACGGATTGGGAATGGTCGTCATGACGAACGGCGACGAGGGCTGGCAGCTTTGTATGGAGACGACCCGCGCGATCGCCCACGAGTATGAGTGGCCGCTGCCCGTCACGGCGACGCAGCAGTACTACTCCTACAGGCGCTCCCCGGTGCAATTGCACCGCGAGGTGTATCGGTCGTACACGGGTGAGTTCGAGCTGCGCCCCGGCCTGAGCGCCGTCGTCGAGCTCGAGGACGACGACCTGACGATCACCTTTCCCGGCCAGCCGACTATACCGCTGTGCGCGCAGACGAGCGGGGAGTATTACGCCGAGGTTGTGGACTTGGAGGCGGCGTTCAGTCGCGATGAGATGGGTGCGGTCGCCGGCGTGACCCTCCGCCAGGGCGGGTTGCAGTTTGTGGCGTCGAAGATCGCCTGAAGCCGGGCTCGGCCCACTCGCCCGACGAACACGCCTAGTCGTGCGCTCTTGCCACGGTCGGCGCGACGGGCGAACACGGCGCCTGCGAATAGCGCGCGACGGTGGTCGGGTTCCAAGCACGCTGCGGGCGTTCGCCGGCAGGGTTACAGACGTGGGATGTAGCGGTCGAGCGCGAGGGCCACGCCGTCCTCGTCGTTGGTGCTCGTCACCCAATCGGCCAGAGCCTTCAGGCCCGGGATCGCGTTGCCCATCGCGACCCCGACCCCCGCCCACTCGATGAGTTCCAGGTCGTTGCGGTTGTCGCCGAGCGCGAGCACGTGGGCGCTTTCCACACCCAGGTGTTCGGCGAGCCTCTTCGCTGCGGCGGCCTTGTCCGCGCCCGCAACAATGATCTCCCGGTTGCCGTGCCACGAACTGGTAACCTGCACGCCCTTGATCTTCTCGATCTCGCGCTCGATCTTGTCTAATTCCAGTTCATGGCCATGCACGACGACCTTGTGAACGACGGCGCGTTCGTCGAGCTCGCGCATCCACTCGAAGTCGCGGTCCGCTTCGAAACCTTGTCCTGGCGCAACGACCTCCGACCGGCCCAACAGGCGACGCCAGCCCTCGGAAGTATCGAAGTACACGTCCTTCACATCGTAGCGGGTCACAAGTTCCTGTAGGCGGCGGAGCACCAGGTGCTGCATCTGCGTGCTGTGGATGATCTCACCGGTCGCCACGTCCTCCACCACCGCACCGTTCGAGCCGATGATAGGCGTACGCAGTCCAAGCTCGTCACTGACCTCTTTGACGCCCTTCGTGGGCCTACCACTCGCGATCGCGAAGTGAATTCCCTGGTCAGTCACTCGCTGTATCTCCCGTCGCACGGCGGGACTGACCTTGCCCTCGGACGTGATGAGTGTACCGTCAATGTCGCTCACCACGAGCTTGATGTTGTTCAATTGACTCCTTGTGGAAAATGCGAATGGAGCGTCGCGCCGGGCGGTTGGTTGCGCTTGTGAGGAGAGTATGCTGCACATTCACCGCAAGTTCCTGACCCGACGGCCGCGACCTTACGAACACCGCCCAGGTACGGCGTTGCTAGATCAGCCGCGTAAGTCCATATTCACCGCCCTGTCAGAAGTCGTCGTCCGGTAAAAGGAGTGGACATAACGCCGACCGACTTCCCAGTCCGACGAACACTCGCGGCGCTCGTCTCAGCTGCGGTGTGAACGTGCGGCGAAGCCGTCGTCGTTCGTAGTCGTCACTCGTAAGGGAGGGCGCGGCGTTCGGCCTAAGCGGTTGCGTCCTCGGCGGCTCGGGCGACGACGGCGTAGAGAGGGTCGGCGCCCCGCCCCTGGGGCGTGCGGTCCAGCACCTCGATGTGCTCCCAACCGCCCGCCTCCAGCAGGTACGCCTCGATCAGCCGACCGTGTCCTACGTCGTCGAGCATTTGCCACACGGCGACGGCCTTGGTCGGGAAGCATCGGTTCGAGTACGCGACGACCAGCGGCCCGCCGGTCTTCACCACCCGCCGCACCTCGCGCAGCACCTCCACCGGTCGGACAAGGTACTGTATCGAGACGCAGCACACGGCGGCGTCGAACGCGGCGTCCTCAAACGGCAGCACGGGGTCGAGGTTTAGGTCCTGTACCACGCGCTCGTCCAGGCGCGCGTTGTGCTCCAGCTCGACGGCGTTCAGGCCCACGCCCGCCACGCGACTGTACCGCACGTCCGGCGGCAGGTGGCTCACCCAACTGCTCATCAGGTCGAGCACCGCGCCGTGCTCGGGCAGTAGCTCGCGGTACAACTGCACGACGGCCGCGACCGCCGAATCGTCAATGTGCGTGACGAGCCGGGGCTGTGCATAAAAGTGTGTATCCGGCGTCTCGTCGTAGCGCCGGAAAGCCTTGTCAGGCAAACCCGATTCCAAACCAACCTCCTGAGTCCAAGTGTATCTGCACTGGCCGGCGCTGTCACGCGCGCCATTGGGCTCGGTATACTTTGTGTGTGCGTTGCGCCCGCTTGTCTCCGTCCGGACTGTGAAGTACGAACGAGGTGTATTATTCCCGACCTGTTGACCGCCTTTGGACTGATCGCCGCTGTGCTCGTGCTTGCCTCGCTTGGCTCGGGGCTGGTGGAGCGCCTGCCGATCTCGTTCCCGATGGTGTTTCTCGGGCTTGGCTTCGTGCTGGGCGGGCGCGGCGTCGGCCTAATCCAGTTCGACGCGCACGACCCGGTGCTCGAGGCCGTCGCGATAATCAGCCTGGCGTTCGTGCTCTTTCTCGACGCGGTGCGCCTGCGCTTCGAGGAGCTGAGCCGGGAGTGGCTCGTGCCGGTGCTCACGCTCGGCCCCGGCACGTTCCTGGTGATCGGCATCGTGGCCGGCGCGGCGCGGCTGCTGCTCGACGCCTCGGGGGTACACTCGTTCCTGCTGGGAGCGATACTCGCCTCCACAGACCCGGTGGTGCTTCGCGACGTGGTGCGCGACGAGCGAATCCCCGTTGCGGTCCGGCGTGCGCTCAGCGTCGAGGGGGGAGTCAACGACGTGGTGGTGCTGCCCATAATCGTCGTGCTCTCGGCGATCGCGCTCGCGGAGGACCGGAGCGCCGGCGGGTGGCTGGGATTCGGCGCCCAGTTGTTCGTGCTCGGCCCAGCCGTGGGCTTTGCAGTGGGCGGCGTCGGCTCGTGGCTTGTCGGGCGGGTGGACCGCTCGATGCCGATCCGCCGTGAGTACCAGGCGCTGTACGGCGTTGGGCTCGTGCTCGCCGCCTACGTCGCCGGGACCGCCGTGGGCGGCGACGGCTTTCTCGCCGCGTTCGCCGCAGGGGTCGCGGTGGCGGTGCTCAACAACGAGCTGTGCGATTGCTTCCTGGAATATGGCGAGACAACCGCCGAGATGGCAATGCTGCTCGCGTTTCTACTGTTCGGCGCGGTGCTCTCGACGCTGGTGGGCGCCGTTGCGCTCGGCCCGACGCTCGCGTTCGCCGCCGTGGCCGTCTTTGCAGCCCGACCGGTGGCCATCTCGCTCGTGCTGCGACATGCGAACATCAGCCGACGTGCACGGGCTTTCATCGGGTGGTTCGGGCCGCGCGGGCTCGCCTCGCTCCTGTTCGCGCTCCTCGTCGTGAACAACGGTGTGCCGGGCGGCGAGGGCTTGCTGGCCGTCACAGGCATGGTGGTGATCGTCTCCGTCGTTCTGTACGGTGCCTCTGCGGCGCCGCTCTCCGCGTGGTACGGTCGGGCCGTGCAGCGGGAGACGCTAGCGGAGGAGCGAGAGAGCACGGCGTCCGGCCTGTTCAGAAGACCCAATCCGAACGCCGTCGCCCGCATCTCGCCCGACGAGCTTGCGGCGGCGTTGGACTCTCCGGATCCACCGATCGTGTTGGACTCGCGCAGCCGCTCGCAGTACGACCGCGACGACGATGCGTTGCCCGGCGGCATTCGCGTGCCGCCCGACGACGCGACGCGGTGGGCGCGAGAGCAGCGGGCTACTGGGCCGGTCGTCGTATACTGCACCTGACCGGACGAAGCGACCAGCGCCCGTGTGGCGCGACAACTCGAATCCCTCGGCTACTCGGCGGCGGTCCTGGAAGGCGGACTGAACGCCTGGCGAGCGAAGTACCCAACCGCGCCGAAGCGTGCCGCCGAGCAACTCGTTTCGTGACGAGCGATGGACCGCTTGGGGGCATGATTCCTGCTGTCGTCATCGGGCGGCGGTACCGCCCGCGCTGTAGTCGAGGAGGGGACGCGTGAACACGATCGAGGGACGTATCACCGTGGTGCAGGAGGACAGGTTTCGGCTTGGCACGGACGAGGGCCGCAGCCTGCTGCTGACGCTGTCGCACCGAGCCAACGTCGCCGGCGACGATCTGCGAGACCTCGCCCGCGCCCGCCGCAGGGTGATAGTCGAGTACGACGGCGACCCAGGGCTGTCGTCCGGCGTCGCGAGTTTGGTGCGAACTCGCTAGACGTAGGGCCTCACAGTGATAGGGCTTTGAACTCAGTCGGAGAGGGGCGTCGGTAAATGGCTGAACTACAAGACAGCCTTCGCGGTCGGGCCGGGAGGGTCTGGCGCAACTGGTCGGTACCGAGGCAACTGCGCGGCGAGGACTCGAACGCCGCCGCCGCAGTGTCGGAGGGATCGCGGCGGACGCGGCCCCGGCTGGAGGAGGCGGACCGGGTGGGCACGAGCATCTGCCCGTACTGCGCCGTCGGCTGCGCGCAACTGATATATGCGCGGGGAGACGACATAATACACGTCGAGGGCGATCCGCGCAGCCCCATCAACCAGGGGACTCTCTGCCCAAAGGGGGCGGCGACGCTCGGCTGGATGCTCAACCCCAACCGGCTCACCACCGTCAAGTATCGCGCGCCCCACTCCGACCACTGGGAGGACCGTCCCCTCGACTGGGCTATGGAGCGCATCGCACAGCTCGTCAAACGCACCCGCGACGAGACGTTCGTCCACAAGCTCCCCAACGGACGCATCGTCAACCACACCACCGCAATCGCCTCGCTCGGCGGCGCCACGCTGGACAACGAGGAAAACTACCTTATCAAGAAGCTGTGCAGCGGCGGCCTGGGCATGGTCTGGATCGAGAACCAGGCGCGCATATGACACTCCTCCTCGGTGCCCAGTCTGGGCGCCACGTTCGGACGCGGCGCCGCGACCACCGCCCAGTGGGACCTGGCTAACTCCGACTGCGTGGTGATTATGGGCTCGAACATGGCCGAGAACCACCCCATCGCGTTTCGCTTTGTAATGCAGGCAAAGGAGCGGGGAGCGACAATCATCCACGCCGACCCGCGCTTCACCCGCACCTCGGCGCTCGCGGACGTCTATGCGCCAGTTCGCGCGGGCTCGGACATCGCGTTCCTCGGCGGGCTCGTTCGGCACATCCTGAGCAGCGAACGCTGGCACACCGACCCGTTCTTCAAAGAGTACACCGTTAACTACACCAACATCGCCTCGATCATCGGCCCGGAGTACGGGGATACGAGCCGGCTCGACGGCCTCTTCTCGGGCTGGGACCCGGACACAGGCGTGTACGACGTTGGCTCGTGGCAGTACGAGGGAGCATCAAGACCGCTGCAAGACGAGCATTACGTGCAGACGGGCGAGTCCGCCGGCGAGCAGGTGGACGACGCGCCGCACGGTCCCACCCCGTCGGACCCGACGCTCGAAAATCCCAACTGCGTCTACCAGATACTGAAGCGGCACTACGCCGAGTACACCCCCGAGATGGTGGAGGATGTGACAGGCTGCCCGCGCGAGACGTTCCTCCGGGTGGCGGACGCCCTGCTGGAGAACTCCGGGCGGGAGCGCACGTGCGCCTGGGCCTACGCCGTGGGTTGGACGCACCACACCACGGGCGTGCAGATGATCCGTGCTGCGGCGATTGTGCAGGCGCTGCTCGGCAACATCGGTCGCCCGGGCGGAGGCGTCCTCGCACTGCGAGGGCATTGCAGCATTCAGGGCAGCACCGACGTGCCCACACTCTACAACCTGCTGCCCGGCTACCTACCGCAGCCCAACGCCGGCGAGGCGCACGAGTCCTTCGCCGGGTACGTGGAGTCCGAGAGCAAACCCACCGGATGGTGGGCCAACTTCCCGAAGTACGCGGTCAGCCTGTTGCGCGCGTGGTACGGCGACGCCGCGACCGAGGACAACGGCTGGGGTTACGAGTGGCTCCCGAAGATCACGGGCGACCACTCGCAGTTGCCGATGATGCCGGCCATTGACGACGGTGTAATCCGCGGCCTGCTGCTCGTCGGCCAGAACCCAGTCGTCGGCGGCCACAACACTCGGATGATCCGCAAGGCGTTGCCCAAGCTGGAGTGGATGGTGGTGCGTGAGACGTTCGAGAACGAGACCGCCTCGTATTGGTACCGGTCGCCCGAGGTCGAGCGGGGCGAGCTGCGGCCCGAGGACGTGGCGACCGAGATGTTCATGCTGCCCGCCGCCCTGCCCGGCGAGAAGGAGGGCACGTTCACCAACACCCAGCGGCTGCTCCAGTGGCACGACAAGGTCGTCGAGCCTCCCGGAGATTGTCGCTCCGAGACGTGGTTCTACTACCACCTGGGAGTGCGACTCAAGCAACTATACGCCGACAGCACAGACCCAAAGGACGCGCCTATCCAGAACCTGACGTGGGACTACCCGACCGAGGGCCTGCTGCAGGAGCCGCGGGCCGACGCGATTACAAAGGAGATGAACGGCTACACCTGGCCCGATCGCCGGCAGGTCGCGTCCTACCAGGAGCTCAAGGACGACGGCTCGACCGCGTGCGGGGTGTGGATATACTCGGGCGTCTACCCGGAGGACGGCGTGAACAGGGCTGCAGGGCGACGACCGGACGGGCCGGACGGGCCGGGCACGCACCTCGGCTGGGGGTTCGCGTGGCCCTCCAACCGGCGCATCCTGTACAACCGGGCCTCGGCGGACGCGGAAGGTCGGCCCTGGAGCGAGCGCAAGCGCTACACATGGTGGAACGAGGCCGACGGCGAGTGGGCGGGCCGCGACGAGGTGGACTTCCCGCCGACCAAGCCGCCGGGCTATCGGCCCGACTGGTCGCAGGCGCCGAAGGGCATGGACGCGCACGACGGCTCGTCCCCCTTCATCATGCTCGCGGACGGCAAGGCGGCGCTCTTCGCGCCCTCCGGTCTCAAGGACGGCCCACTGCCCACACACTATGAGCCGGTGGAGTCGCCCGTGCGTAACAGGCTGCACAAGCAGCAGGACAACCCGGCGGCCAAGCGGTGGGAGCGCGACGACAACCGCTACCACGCCGTCGGCGACCCGCGCTACCCGTACGTAATGACGACGTACCGGCTGACCGAGCATCACGCCGGCGGCATACCCACTCGGCTCGTGCCCACCACCGCCGAGCTACAGCCCGAGGGCTTCGCGGAGATCCCGCCCGAGCTCGCGCGCGAAAAGGGTATACAGAACCTCGACTGGGTGACGATCTCCACGTCGCGCGGCGAGATCGAGACAAAGGCCCTCGTCACCGAGCGGCTGCGGCCGTTCGAGATGGGCGGCCGCCGCATCTACCAGATCGGGATGCCGTGGCACTTCGGCTGGGAGGGATACGCCACGGGCGACATCGCGAACGTGCTGACCTCCGTGGTGGGAGACCCGAACACCACCATCCACGAGGGCAAGGCGTTCACGTGCGCGCTGCGCAAGGGGCGGATCGTCCGCCGCGCAGCCCCGCATCGGCCAGAGAACGGAGGGTAGCGACGTGACCGAGACCGCACGTTGGGGATCGCCCGCACCGGGCGTCCACCCCAGGACGTTTGAGTACACAGACGCGGCGCTCGCGGGACTCATACCGAACGAGTCGGAGCTGACCGCCGGCGTGCTCATCGAGCCCGGCAGGACGTACGGCTTCTTCACTGACACGAGCCTGTGCATCGGGTGCAAGGCGTGCGAGGTTGCGTGCAAGGAGTGGAACGCGCTGCCCGCCGACGGGATGCAGCTCTCGGGCTGGAGCTACGACAACACGCGCTCTCTCTCCGCGACGACGTGGCGGCACGTGGCGTTTGTGGAGCAGGTGAGCAACACGAACGGCGCGCGGGCGACGGTGATGCAGCCGTTTCAAAGCAACTGGCTGATGATGAGCGACGTGTGCAAGCACTGCGAGCGGGCGGGCTGCCTGGAGCAGTGCCCCACCGGTGCGCTCTTCCGCACGGAGTTCGGCACGGTCGTCGTGCAGCAGGACGTCTGCAACGGCTGCGGCTACTGTGTGCCCGCGTGCCCCTTCGGCGTGATCGAGCTCGACCCCGCAGACGGCAAGGCGCACAAGTGTACGCTCTGCTACGACCGGATGAAGGGGGGGCTTGAGCCCGCGTGCGCAAAGGCCTGCCCAACGAACTCCATCCAGTTCGGCGAGCTGACGGAGCTGCAGGGGAGGGCGGCCCGGCGGGTGGAGTCGCTCCACGAGCGTGGTGTGGAGAACGCGTACCTCTACGGCGCGCCCGACACTCCCGGCACGACTGGCGGGATAGGACCGCTGCACGCGTTCTTCCTGTTGCTCGACCGGCCCGAGGTGTACAACCTACCCGTCGCGCCGACGCTGCCGGCGAAGAGGGTAGGCCGAGCGCTGCTCGCGGGTGCGGCGACGATGGCTGGCGTCGCGCTGGCTGCGGCCGTCGCGTTCGCAGCCGGCGGCGAGGAGTGAGCTAGCGCAGCTTACCCACGACGCGAGGCCCTACCTTGCAGATGAAGTTCCCGGGGCCGAAGGACTCCTTCGCCGCCCGTGTGAGATCGTAATCGTCGGCTCCGAGCATCGTCCTGCCGTCGCGGGTGATCGCGACGAACTCGCCGAAATGCTCCTCCTCCAGGGGCTTTCCGTACTGCTCGTAAAGGCGGTCGGCTTCCTTGGTCAGTTGTTGCTGTTGCCGCCTCTGTTCCATCGGTATCGCCATTGTTTGGGCGCCTCCTCTTTCTGGGTTTGGATGGGGGGTATTATAGCATTCAGTGAGTCAGGCGCAGATTGCGGAGTAAGTAGAAGGGCAGGGCCGGAGCGGCGGAGTGTACCGTTGCGCCGCTGGATCCTCGCCTCCACCCAACCACCCTCGCCTGCCTCACGTTCGCTGTCCACCGGCCCTGTCGCCGGACGACTCGTTCTCAAGCTGGATCATAATCGCGTCGGTCTGGACGAACAATCGTTTCGGCGCCCGTATGCGTCCCAATCTTGAGCTCATCTCAGCGCCGGCGGCGAGGTAGAGGCCGGTTGCGTATCGGGCGGCTATCTCCCGAGGTGGTAGGACTGCGTCGGGTCGAGCGCGCGCTGGGCGCCGTCCGAGAGCGCGGTCGCCGCGAGCGCTATCGCGATGAGCACTGCGGTCGGCATCAACACGTGCCAGGGCGCCTCCACGGTGTGGAAGAACTGTGAGAGGACAAGGGTGCCGAGGCTGTATCCCGGACGCCCCGCGATCCCGATCACGTTCAGAAATCCCTCCACGATCAACATCGCCGGCACAAGTGACGTCGCCGCCACGAACGCGGGTCCTACTGCGTGCGGCAGCAGGTGCCGCAGCGCTATCCTCGCCCCCGGCACGCCGACCGCCCGCGCCGCCAACACCCACTCCTCCTGCTTGAGGGCTCGCACCTGTCCGCGCACCAGCCGGGCAGTCGCCGCCCACCCCACGCTCGATAGCACAAGCGCCGTGACGGGTATCGCGTCCAGGTACAGACCCAGCGGTGTGAGCACTCCCGCGAGCAGCCCCGCCGTCACGGTCGCAACCAGGATGTAGGCCAGGATAGCAGGTGCCGCGTCGAACACGTCCGCCGCCCGCATCGCAACGTAATCGAAGACGCCGCCGCGCCACCCCGCCGCGAGCCCCAGAGCTACGCCGACCGCTGCGATGAGCGCCACGGCGAGTACCCCGTACACGAGGCTGTACTGCATTCCATAGAGGAGCAAGCTCAGCATGTCGCGACCCATTGCGTCCGTCCCCAGCAAGTGGCGCGAGTCGTACGGTATGAACCGCTGCTCGAACGGGTCGCACGTCTCGCAAGGGTCGTCGCCGCGACGGTCCCAGAAAGGCGGAGCGAGGGCCTGCACCTGCCCGGTTTGGAACATCAGTGGGTCCTCCAGCTCGGCGGTCGTGTGTGGCGCGAGGCGCGGTGTGAAGATCGCGACGACGGCCAGCGCCGGCAGGATCGCTCCGCCGAGGAGGGCGAAGGGGTCGCCGGCGAGAACCCTGAGCCGCCTCCGACGGCGGTGAACGGCGTCCCCCCGCAGCGCCGCGATTCGCAACGCGTCCTTACTCGCCAGTGCGCGCCTCGCCAGCCATTCCCAGCGGCGACGCGCTCCTTGCTAGCACGTTCACGAGGTAGGCTGCGAAATCCGCCAGGAGGTTCGACACGAGGATGAGCGCGGTGTAGAGCGATACGCCCGCCAGGATAAGTGGATAGTCGCGCCAGGCGAAGCCTGTGAGGAGCAGTTTCCCCGTGCCGGGGATGTTGAGCACAAACTCGAGCAGCGCCGAGCCGGAGAGCAGGATGCCGAGCGTCGGACCCAGCGCGGCGAGCACCATCGGCAGGGCGTTGGGCAGCACATGCCTGCGGACGATCGCGCCCCTCGGCACGCCCTTCGCCCGCGCGGTGCGCACGTAGTCCTGGCCAAGCATGGCCAACACCGCCGCCCGTGTGACGCGCGTCAGGTAGCCGGCGGCGCCGAGCCCGAGCACAACGACTGGCAGCAGATAGGCTCGCCAACCGCCCCCGTTTTGGAACCCCACGTCGAAGACGTCGAACGCGCTAACCGTCCGGACGGAGAACACGTACAGGAGGATCGCCAGGACGATGCTGGGGAAGGAGTACACGAACGTCGCGCCCGTCGAGACAGCCCGGTCGAGGGCGCCCCGCCGAACCGCCGCCAGGGCGCCGAGGGGAACGCCAAGGCCGGCCGCGAGCAGGAATGCGAACAGCCCGATTCGGGCGGTTACGGGGAATCCGCTTGCCAGCACTTGTCCGACGCTCTGGCCCGCCGACCCAGAGGAACCGAAGAGCGACGAGCCAGGCGGGAGCGAGCGAACGCCGCCCGCAGGCCGAAGAAGGTCAGTGTGACGGCGAGCCAGAAGGTGAGGACGGCGCCTAGCAGGCGGACGGCGGCGTACATGAACATACATTCTCTCCAGACCTGCTATCAGTTGCACACAAGTCGAGGTAGTATACACCAAGCCGACAACACCGACTTATCGCCGCCCTTCGACTCGAGAGGGATATAACATTCATTCGCCGATAAGCACGCTGAGTACAGCGACCGTGAGTCGGCCTCTGAAGCGCCCGCCGTTGTTCTGAGACGCCGACGGCCGCGCCCCGAACGGAGCCGTTGTTCGGTTGTCGCGAAACGGCTTGACACTGTTTCAAATCTGTGTTACTCTCGCCTCACTTATGTTCGGTGCCGACTATTCGCACGGGCGGATCGCCGGTGATGCGGTGGTCAAAGTGATCGAAAGGAGAGTCTGGAACGACATAATGATGAGCCGCAAGCTTGTCGAGAACGGGTGTGTCCTATTGGAGACCGTCTTTGTCGCACTGCCCGCGCGCCTGAGCGAGGACTCAAGCGACTCGTGCACGGATTAGAGGAGGCTGTGCAGGCAGGGACGGTCGAGGTGTTGAATTATGGTTAGGTCCGACGCGCGTAGCTGCGGTCGGGCCGAGCGATTGGAGTAAGGAGTATGTCTGAGGGAACACTTACGGCCGGTAGCGCCGGCTCGCCGGGGAGTGAGCGACTAGGGCAGGCAAGTATCTTCACGGTCATCGGCGCATCAGCCGTCGGCACGATGATCGAGTGGTACGACTTCTACATCTTTGGCACATTGGCCGTGATCATTGCTACGCACTTTTATCCGCCGGGCAATGAAACATTGGCTACCTTACAGGTGCTGGCAACCTTCGCCGCTGGATTCGCCGCACGCCCCTTTGGCGCGCTGGTTTTCGGCCGCCTCGGCGACCTGATCGGGCGTAAGTACGCGTTCCTGGCAACGCTGCTCATCATGGGCGGCTCGACTTTCATCATCGGCTTACTGCCGGGCTATGGCACGCTCGGCTGGTTCGCACCGCTCATCCTGCTGCTGCTCCGGCTCGTTCAGGGCCTGGCGCTCGGCGGCGAGTACGGCGGCGCGGCAACCTACGTCGCCGAGCACGTTGACGACAATCGGCGCGGCTACTACACCAGCTACATACAGACCACCGCGACTCTCGGGCTGCTCCTCTCGCTGCTGGTCATTCTGGTGGTGCGGCGGACGCTGTCGCCTGCGGACTGGGCGAGCTGGGGATGGAGGGTTCCCTTCCTTATCTCGATCTTCCTGGTGGCTGTCTCGCTCTTCATCCGGCTGCGGCTGCAGGAGTCTCCCCTCTTCGCGCAGATGAAGAGTGCAGGCCACACGTCGAAGGCGCCGATCGGCGACAGCTTCGGCAACTGGTCGAAGTGGCAGACGATGCTCACCGTACTCTGGGGGATGGTGGCTGGGCAGGCGGTAGTTTGGTACACCGGCCAGTTCTATGCACTCAACTGGCTTCGCGGCAAGACGCTGGGCGGAGTCAATCCTGAAGGGGCGGAGATCATCATCGCGGTCGCGCTGGTGCTGGCCACGCCGTTCTTCATCGTCTTCGGCGCACTCTCCGACCGCATCGGTCGCAAGCCGATTATCATGGCAGGCAGCCTGCTCGGCGCCGTGCTGACGATACCGATCTTCCGGTTGATGTACGATTACACCCCCAACGGCGGCACGTACAACCCCGTCGCCCTGACGGCTCTGGTGTTCATCCTAGTGGTCCTTGTGACGATGGTGTACGGCCCAATCGCCGCCTTTCTGGTCGAGTCGTTCCCGGCGAAGGTTCGTTACACGTCGGTGTCGCTGCCCTACCACATCGGCAACGGTTACTTCGGCGGATTCCTGCCGTTCATCGCCGCTGCGGTGGGAGCGAGCGCGGCGGCAAGCACGGCGCCGTGGACGGTCCCGTTGCTTGGCTGGGCCATTCCAGACCAGTACACCGGTCTGATCTACCCGGTCGTGATCGCATCAATCACCTTCGTGCTCGGCATGCTGCTGATCCGGGAGACAAAGGACAACCAGATCACGGCCGAGGAGCGGGAGCCGACGGAGAAGTATCCGTCCAACCCGCTGGTGCTCGCGCTGATGGTCGGCCTGACCCTCGGGGCGCTGGTGCTGGCGGACCAGTACTTGATGCCTACGTTGAGCGCGAACCCGGACACGGCGTCGCTGATCCAGTGGTTCTTCCGGGGCCTGTTCCTCATCATAGTTGCGGCGATCGGCCTGCTGCTGTGGAGCCGACGCGCCGACGAGCGGGCGCCCACCGTCACGAGCACGTCCCGCGCCGACTAGCAACCGGCCTACCCTCGCGGGGGGCGGTCCACCGAAGACCGCCCCCTGCGTCCTGTACATGCGCCCAGCCTTCGCAGCCTCCACGCGCCATAGGATGCTCGCGTCCACCGTGCGTCGCGTGGTCCCTGCGCGACGCCGACGTAGCCCCGTTCGTCTCGGCAAGCGGGTAGGCGGCGGCGCTACAGGGCCGGGGGCTCCTACTCGCACGACAGTGGCAGAACCCTTGCGCGAGCCTACACGGCAGTAGGCACGAAGTCAGTGCGAGAGCCCAATGTGGAACCGGAGGGGCCCACGGGGCGCTAATCAACATATCCCCAAAGCCTTATTGGGGGTCGTTATTCGTGATCTGGGGAGCGTGCTGGTCGTACGGCTGTCGGAGGTGCGACTGGTTGGCGTGACGATCCATGATCTGTAGTGCGCAGGAAAGGTCGGAGCACGATGTCGAACGAACGAGCCGAACCCGCCCGCAGCCTTGCCGCGAGCCCGATGTACGGACGGCGCGCCGCCCCCCGAGACTCGCCCGCCGAGCGCGCGCCGTATGCAGGCGAGACGTACTACGGCGGGCCAGTGGTAAAAGCGGGGCACTGGCGCCGGCTTATCATCACGTACTACTGGGTAGGGGGTATCGCCGGTGCAGCGCAGGTCGTTGCGACTGCAGCCGATCTGGCGGGTCGCGAGCGGGACCGGGAGATCGTTCGCTCGGGGCGCTACCTCGCGCTCGGCGGTGTGCTCGTCAGTCCGGTGCTGCTCATCGCGGACCTGCACAAGCCGGCGCGCTGGTACAACATGCTGCGCATCGTTCGCCCCACCTCGCCGATGTCCCTCGGCTCGTGGGCTCTCACAGCGTTCGGCGGGCTCAGTGGGCTCGCGGCGGTTTGTCAGGCTGCGGACGATCTGATGGGACTGCCGGGCGCGCGCCGGGCCGCCACTGTCTTCGGCATACCTACGGCGGCGCTCGGCGGCATCGTGGCTGTGTACACCGGTGCGCTCACCACCGCGACGAGCGTCCCACTCTGGGCCGCCGCGCCCCGACTCCTGACGGCTCTCTTCGGCGCCTCGGCCTCGGCGACGGCGCTCGCGTCTCTCTCGCTCTCCGTCGATGTGCTGGACGCACCCGAGGGCTCGAGGCGGCGGCTGGAGGCGCTGGCGCTCGCGGTCGGCGCGGTGGAGCTCGGCCTCGCCGTCGCGACGTTGGGCGCCTGGCGGCGGCGAGGCGTGTCCGCGCCGCTCGACGCGCAGCCGTTAAAGACTGTCTACCGAGCGGGCGTGCTTGGGCTCGGCGTCTGCGCGCCGCTGGCCGTACACGTAGCTCACGCGCTCACCCGCCGCCGGTCCCGCCGCGCCTCGCTCTTCGCCGACACGGCGACGCTGGCGGGCGGCTTACTGCTCCGCACGGTCGTGGTGCTCGGTGGACACGAGTCGGCCGCGCGGCCGCAGGACTACTTCGTGCTCACCCAGCCGGAGGCCGGTGCGCCGTGGGACCAGGCGAGTGAAGTCGAGGATGGTGAGGCGGCGCGGTGACGGGCCGGACCGGCGACGGGGAGGACCTCCTCCGGCACGATGAAACGGCCCTGGTCAACGAGGCTGTCGAGGCACTGAACCGCGCGCTCGACGCCCATGCGCCGGGGCCGCGCACCGCCGAGGCGGGCCGGGCGGTGCGCGCGCTCGTCCGCCTGCGGGACGGGCTGATCGAGCGGCTGCGGCGCGACGACCCGGCGGCGGAACGGCTGCGACCGCTGCTCGGGCAGGTG
>Ga0136612_10000325_pt1 | contig 16187 bp, 17 predicted proteins | sample AntDryUQ224A2306_2_FD_106644 | JGI IMG/M metagenome (GOLD analysis project Ga0136612, IMG submission 106644) | Polar desert sand microbial communities from Dry Valleys, Antarctica - metaG UQ224A (23.06) | ecosystem: Environmental > Terrestrial > Soil > Desert | place: Antarctica: Dry Valley... | reverse complement strand
CCGCTGGATCACCCGCATGGCACGTGAGCACGGCATGATCGAGCCCTTCGAGGGACGTCAGGTCCGAGACGGCGTTATTTCCTACGGGGTGAGCTCCTACGGCTACGACATGCGTGTCGCCCGGGAGTTCCGCATCTTCACGAACGTGCTGAACTCGATCGTGGATCCCAAGGACTTCCAGAGCAGCTGCTTCGTGGAGTTCGAGGGCGACGTGTGCATCGTGCCACCGAACAGCTTCGCCCTCGCGCGGTCGGTCGAGTATTTCCGGATCCCGCGCAACGTCCTCACCGTGACGGTGGGCAAGTCCACCTACGCGCGCTGCGGGATCATCACCAACGTCACGCCATTCGAGCCGGAATGGGAAGGCTACGTGACGCTGGAGATCTCCAACACGACCCCCCTGCCGGCCAAGATCTACGCCAACGAGGGGATTGCGCAGGTGCTGTTCTTCGAAGGAAAGGAAGAGCCTGAGGTGTCGTACAAGGACAAGAGGGGGAAGTATCAGGGGCAGCAGGGAGTCACGCTGCCCCGGCTCTGAAACCGGCTAGAACCCGATCACGTTGACGCATCCCTTCGGCGGCTGATCCAGCCGCTGATTGCACTCGTCGACGGGAATGGGAACGACGGGGAAGATCTTGTGCGACGGGAGGGCCTTCTCCAGCGTGGCGAGCCGCCCGTACCGGCGGACATCCACCCACCGATGTCCGTATTCGTCGAACAGTGAATAGCGCCGATTGTAGAGGATCTCGCTGACGATATCGCCGGTAAATGCGGCGCCGAGCGGCGCGAGGGGCTACGGGAGCACGGGCAGCACGAGGTGCGACGGACGGGCGCGCGAGCGGAAGACCGTCATCGTCGCGGGTCGAAACGCGCTCGCCTCCGCCGTGTTGATGTTGGGCACGAACGTCTGCGGATTGCGATCGATGAGCGGGAACCAGCTGCTTTGCACATGAACCATGAGACGGTGCCCCCTCTTGAACGTGTGAAAGACGTCGTGCAGGACGTAGTTCACGGAGTCGGGACGGCCCGGGACGAGTGCCTGCGGTGTCTCGAGCGAGCGACGCCACCGTGCACGATAGACGTCGCCCTTCACGAGCTGTTCGTACCCGTCCATCGGCGCGCTCGCGGCGCGGCCCGCCAGCGGCACGTCGGGCCACACGTCGATGACCTTCACCACGAAGTCGGCATCGGATCCGGTGGACGCGATGGAGAGATGCACCTGGATGGGCCCGGCGAGCGTGAGGTCGGCGTCGAGCGGTGGCGTTTCGTACACGAGGACGTCCGGTCGGCGACTCGCGAATCGCTGGTCCTCGATCGGGTAGAGCGGGTAGTAGCCGAACGAGAGTGCCGCCGTATACGGAACCGGCTTCGCCGGATCGCTGACGTAGCTGTCGAACGCCGTGCCCGCGCTCGGCCGCTCGAAGGCGAGCGATCCGCGTTCGCGCAGATAGAGTGAACGCGGCACCACGGCGCGCGGCGGCCACGCATCGAAGGTCCGCCACTGATTCGCCCCGGTCTGGAAGGCGGCGACCTTCGGCAGCGCTGCGCCGCAGCGGTCCTTCAGGGTGCACGAGAAGAACGGGAAACCGATGCTGTCGCGAAAGAACCGACCGGTCTTGCTGCCGAACTTCAGAACGCCCAGGGTGTCGTTGTCACTGCGGTTCCACGAGCCGTGCGTCCACGGTCCCATGACGAAGGTGCGCGGCGTGGCCGCACTCATCTCCTCGAGCGACTGATTCAGGCGGAGCGGACCGAATGGATCCTCGGCATCGTACCATCCGCCGACGGTGAGCACGGCGGGCTTGATGTTCTTCTCGTGCTTCCAGATGCTCCGCCGCTGCCAGTACGCGTCGTAATCGGGATGGGCCATGATGGAATCCCAGAACGCCACGCGTCCCTGCAGCCAATCGCGCGAGTAGCGCTTCGTCGGCCCGGTGCGCAGATGGAAGTTGTAGCCGTCCGACGTGCTGAAGTCGGGGCGCTGTGGATATGCCGCGATAGGCCCCGACCGCGGCTGGTCGAACCCGCTCAGGAAGTTGAAAGTCTGTGCGAGGGTGAGTGCGCCGTTGTGATGGCGATCGTCACCGAGGTACCAATCGATCATCGGCGCCGATGGATATGCCGCCTTGTGCGCCGGATGCGCATCCGGAAGTCCGGCCGCCACGAAGAAACCCGGCGCAGAATTGCCCCACGTACCCACCCGGCCGTTGTTGCCCGGAACATTCTTCACGAGCCAGTCGATCGTGTCGTAGGTATCGCTGGACTCGTCCACATCCTTCGGTCCGCGCTTCACGGGAATGTGCGGCGTCATGAACTGGTAATAGCCCTCGCTCATGTACCGGCCACGGACGTCCTGATTGACGAAGATGTAGCCGTCGTCCTGGATGGCTTTCCACGGGCCGAGCGCGGACGGATAGGCCGCCGCGCCGTACGGCGCGACACCGTACGGGGTGCGCATGAGCAGAATCGGATACCGGCGCGCGCTGTCGCGGGGCGTGTAGATGGCAGTGAAGAGCTTCGTGCCATCACGCATCGCGATCGAGATTTCGCGCTTGACGTATCTCGCGGCGACGCTGGAGTCTGCCGTGGCCGGCGCCTGCGCGCGTGAGGGTGTGACGTGCCCTGCGACGACGAGCGCCACGACGAGCGTCAGGTGGAGAGAGCGTGGAGCAATCCGCACACGGGTCACCGGAGATGGGGAAGCGAGGGCGCCGCGGCGAAGTTGTCTCGTCGCGCCGGCTTCCGCGAGGGGAGGATGGTGTCAAAGCGACGACGCGCCGGCGGTGATCCGCCGGCGCGTCGCCATTAGCCCCTTCGCACTCTTCTGTGGCGACCGGCCAGAACCTGCTAGCGACCGAACCCGAACACGTAGACGAGCACGGCGGCCACTGCCAGAAAGACGAGGATCGCCCATGTGGCGTTCGGTGCCGACCCCGACTGCCCCTTGAGATGCGATGCCGGAACGGCCGGCTTGCGCTCAGGCTCGGTGCCGCTTCCGGTCACGTAGGTGGTCTTCGTCACGGCGTCCGCGCCACCGAGTGCCGCTTCGGGCGCAGCGCGCGACTTGTCGTTCGGCGTACCTGCGGGCTGCGGCGGATTCGTCATCGCAAAGACCTCCGATGGTAATGGGCGAGCATCAGCTGTCGTCGCCGGCGCCCGATGCTGCGCTCGTCGTGACGGCGGCGTACAGGAAGTCTCGGTTCATGCGTGAGATGAAATCAATGCTGATCTCCTTCGGGCACGCCTCCTGGCACTCCCCGTAGAGCGTGCAGCCACCGAACGATTCGATGTCCATCTGCGCGACCATCTTGAGCGCGCGTCGATATCGCTCGGGTTGACCCTGCGGTAGCAGCCCCAGATGCGACATCTTGGCGCTCGTGAAGAGCGACGCGGATCCGTTCGGGCAGGCCGCCACGCACGCGCCGCACCCGATGCACGCCGCCGCATCCATCGCCCGGTCCGCGTCCAGCTTCGGGACCGGAATGATGTTGCCGTCCTTGGCGCCACCGGTGGAGACGGAGACATATCCGCCGGCACCGATGATCCGGTCGAGCGCTCCGCGATCGACGACCAGATCCTTGATCACCGGGAATGCGCGCGCGCGCCACGGTTCGATGACGACCGTGTCGCCGTCCTTGAAGGTGCGCATGTGGAGCTGGCAGGTGGCCGTCCCCTTCATCGGCCCGTGCGCGACTCCGTCGATCATGATGCCGCAGGAACCGCAGATTCCCTCACGACAGTCGTGATCGAAGGCGATCGGCACTTCGCCCTTCTCGATGAGCCGCTCGTTCACGGTATCCAGCATCTCGAGGAAGGACATCTCGGGGCTGATGTCTGCCGCCTGATATTCCTCCAGTCCACCCTTCACATCGGGCCCCCGCTGCCGCCAGACTTTCAGCGTCAGGTTCATGAGTCCACTCACTTGTAGCTCCGCTGTGAGAGCTTGATGTTCTCGTAGACGAGCGGCTCCTTGTTGAGCACGGCGGGCGCGTCGATCCCCGCATACTCCCACGCCGCCACATACGCGAACCGGTCGTCGTCGCGGCGCGCTTCTCCATCGGGCGTCTGGTGCTCCAGCCGGAAGTGGCCGCCGCACGATTCCTCGCGATGGAGCGCATCGCGGCACATCAGCTCGCCCAGCTCCAGGAAGTCGGCCACGCGTCCCGCATGCTCGAGCGTCTGATTCAGCTCCGACCCTTCACCGGGCACCATGACGTCGCGCCAGAACTCGGCCCGAAGCTTTGGAATGAGCTCGAGCGCGGTGCGGAGTCCCTCGGCGCTGCGGGCCATGCCGCAGTACTCCCACATGATCTTGCCGAGCTCCCGGTGAAACGACGCCACGGTTCGCGTGCCCTTCACTCCGAGCAACCGGGACGTTCGGGTGGCGACGTCGGCGACAGCGGCCACGACCTCGGGTGCGTCCGTCGCCACCGGCTCCAGCTTGTTGGACGCCAGGTAATCGCCGAGCGTATTCGGCAGCACGAAGTAGCCATCGGCAAGCCCCTGCATGAGGGCGCTCGCGCCAAGTCGGTTCGCGCCATGATCGGAGAAATTCGCCTCACCGGCCACGTGCAGCCCGGGGATGTTGCTCATCAGGTTGTAATCCACCCACAACCCGCCCATCGTGTAGTGCACGGCCGGGTAGATCCGCATCGGCACCTGATAGGGATTCTCGTCGGTGATGCGCTGATACATCTCGAACAGGTTGCCGTACCGCTCGCGGATGCGATCCTCCCCGGCGCGATGGATCGCGTCGGCAAAATCGAGATACACGCCTCGGCCCCCCGGACCAACGCCACGCCCCTCGTCGCACACTTCCTTCGCGGCGCGTGAGGCGATGTCGCGCGGCGACAGGTTGCCGAAGCTGGGGTACTTGCGCTCGAGGAAGTAGTCGCGGTCCGCCTCCGCCACGTCACCGGGGGCCTTGCCACAGTCTTCCTTGCGCGCCGGCACCCAGACTCGGCCGTCGTTCCGCAGCGACTCCGACATGAGCGTCAGCTTGCTCTGGTAGTCGCCCGCGACCGGGATGCACGTGGGATGGATCTGGGTGAAGCAGGGATTCGCGAACGCCGCGCCGCGCTTGTAGGCGCGCCAGATGGCGGTGGCGTTGCACCCTTTCGCGTTGGTGGAGAGATAGAAGACGTTGCCGTATCCGCCCGTCGCCAGCACCACCGCGTCGGCGAGATGCGGCTCGATTGTGCCGGTGACCTCGTCGCGCACGACGATTCCCCTGGCCCGCCCGTTCACCACGATGAGATCGAGCATCTCCGCCCGGGGAAACATCGTGACGCCACCCCGATCGATTTCCTTCTCCAGCGCCTGATACGCCCCCAGCAGCAATTGCTGCCCGGTCTGCCCCCGCGCGTAGAACGTGCGCGACACCTGTGCGCCGCCGAACGAGCGATTGGCCAGCAGGCCGCCATACTCGCGAGCAAACGGCACGCCCTGCGCGACGCACTGATCGATGATGTTCACGCTGATCTGCGCCAGCCGATAGACGTTGCCTTCCCGCGCGCGAAAGTCACCGCCCTTGATCGTGTCGTAGAACAGCCGCTGGACGCTGTCTCCGTCGTTCTGGTAATTCTTCGCCGCGTTGATCCCGCCCTGCGCGGCGATCGAGTGGGCACGCCGCGGTGAATCCTGGTAGCAGTAACACCGGACGTTGTAGCCGAGCTCACTGAGCGTGGCGGCGGCCGCGCCGCCTGCGAGTCCCGAGCCGACGACAATGACGGTGTATTTCCGCTTGTTCGCCGGGTTCACCAGCTTCATGTCGAAGCGGTGACGATCCCACTTTTCGGGAAGCGGACCGGCAGGAACCTTGGACTTGAGCTCGAGCGGCATCTAACGGATCACTCCGAGAAACACGGCGACAGGGATGACGCTGAAGCCGAGCCATACGACCAGCGCGATCACCGTTGCAACGCGCCGGTGCAGCGGAAAGTTCGATGATCTCGCCAGGCCGAGCGTCCGGACCGAGCTCCACGCGCCGTGAAATAGATGAAGCATGAGGAAGAGCATCGCCACGACGTACGCCGCCACCACCCAGGGCGTTCGGAAGGCGGAGATGATGTTGCCGTAGACGTCCGTCGCGCTCCAGACGGGATAGATCGCGTCCGGCGTGCTCGCCGACGGAAAGACGGTCCCCGTGGTGAAGTGCAGGATATGAAACACGATGAACACGAGGAGCAGCACGCCGCCCCACCGCATCGTGCGTGACGCCACCGTGCTCACCTGCGGCGCGCGCGACTCGTAACCGACAGGGCGCGCCTGCTGCTTGAGCCGCGTGAGTTGCCACGCCATCAGCACGTGAAGCACCAGCGCCACGAACAGGCCGATCCGCGCGAGCCAGAGGAACTCACCGAGGCTCTTCAGGAACGACGCATACGCGTTCATTTTCGCCGCGCCGAGGAACACCTGCAGGTTGCCCGCCATGTGACCGATCACGAAGCCCACCAGTATGAGGCCGGTCACCGCCATGATCGCCTTCTTGCCGATCGTCGAACGATATAACGTCAACACCCACATCGAATGGAACGCTCCGTGATGATGAACGAGAGCGGGCGGCGCCCGATGGACGCCGCCCGTCAGAAAAAATCAGAACGTGATGGCCGCCATCGGCTCACGGACGGCATCGGCGCTCTTCTGCAACGCCGCCTTCTCGTCCGACGTGAGCTCGACCTCGATCACCCGCTCCAGTCCCTTGCGCCCCAGCAGGCACGGCACGCCAAGGAACAGGTCCTTCATGCCGTACTCCCCCTGCAGCCACGCGGCGCACGGCAGGATGCGGCGCTGATCGTTCACGATCGCCTCGGCCATCTGGACCGCGCCAGCCGACGGGGCGTAGTACGCCGAGCCCGTCTTGAGGAGCTTCACGATCTCCGCGCCTCCGTTGCGGGTGCGGTCAACGATCGCGTCAAGCTTGCTCTTCTCCATCAACTGCGTGATCGGAATGCCACTCACGCTCGTGTAGGAGATGAGCGGCACCATGGTGTCGCCGTGACCGCCAAGCACCATCGCCTGGATGTCGCGCACCGACATGTTCAGCGCCTCGGCGAGGAACGCGCGGTAACGCGCCGTGTCGAGCACGCCGGCCATCCCGATCACGCGCTCGCGCGGAAAGCCCGACGCCTTCATCGCCACGTAGCACATCACGTCGAGCGGATTGCTGACGATGATGAGAATGGCGTTCGGCGACGACTTCGCGATCTGTTCCGCGACCGACTTGACGATGCCCGCGTTGGTGTTGAGCAGGTCGTCGCGCGACATGCCGGGCTTGCGCGCGATGCCCGCGGTGATGATGACGAGGTCCGAGTCCTTCGTCTCCGCGTAGCCGTTCGTGCCGACGAGGCGCGAATCGTAGCCCTCGATCGGTGCGCTCTGCCACTGGTCGAGCGCCTTGCCCTGCGAAATGCCCTCGGCGACGTCCACCATGACGACCGTGCGCGCGAGCTCCTTTTCCGCGACGCGCTGCGCTGCCGTGGCGCCGACGTTGCCGGCTCCGACAACGGTGATCTTGTTGACCATGTGAGCGATTGTCAGTAGGTGAGGTGCTGCCACGACAAATTTATCGCGCTCGCGATCGGATGGTAGGCTACAAACAGCCCGTGAACCGTGAACCGCGAACCGTGAACGCTCCGGGACGGTTCACCGTTCACGGTTCGCCCAGCAGTTGCCCTCAGCCACCGACCTGCGAAAGTGCCTTGAGGCCCCCGTTGCGGCGCGACAGCAGCGCGTGGGCTTCCGGCTTCTCGGTCATCGCCTGACGGACGAACGGTTCGAGCGGAATGCCGGCACGCAGTGGCGTCCGCAAGTCCACTTCATGGTCGCCGAAGAGGCAGGTGCGGAGACGGCCGTCGGCCGTGAGCCGCACGCGGTTGCAGCTGCCGCAATAGGTGTGGGTCATCGGAGTGATGACTCCGATGCTTCCCCGTGCACCCGGGATGCGCGCGTACGCCGCGGGACCGTTGCCGCGCGCCGGTCCGGCATTCGGCTCCAGCGCGCCGAACTCGGCCCTGATGCGCGCCAGTATTTCGTCGCTCGGCACCACATGGTCGTCCGTCAACGTCTCCATCTCGCCAACGGGCATCAGCTCGATGAACCGGACGTGCCAGGGCTGCTCGATCGTCAGGCGCGCGAAGTCCACGACCTCGTCGTCGTTCGTCCCGCGCATGACGACGACGTTGAGCTTGATCGGATCGAGGCCGGCGGCCTGGGCAGCCGAGGCGGCTCGCACAGGATCGAACCCGAGATCACGACGCGCGATAGCGATGATGCGATCCGATCGCAGACTGTCCGCCGAGATGTTCACGCGGTCGAGACCGGCCGCCGCGAGCTCGCCTGCGAGTGCTGGAAGCTTCACGCCGTTCGTTGACAGCGCGATGTCCTCCACATCGTCCACGGCTCGGATCATTGCGATCAGGCGCGAGAGCTGCGGCCGGATGGTCGGCTCGCCACCGGTGAGGCGCACGCGCCGCAGTCCGAGCGGCGCGAGCTGTCGCACGACGTCGGCGATCTCCTCGTACGAAAGAATGTCCGACTTCGGGAGCCACGGCAGGCCCTCGAGCGGCATGCAGTAGCGGCATCGAAAGTTGCACCGGTCCGTGACCGAGATCCGCAGGTACTGAATTGTCCGCCCGAACTGATCGACGAGCGCACTCATGTCAGCACCTCCGGCTCCACCGTGGACGTCTCGCGTGCCGTGGGATCGACCCACTCCCGATGTCCGTCCACGTACTGCTCCCGCTTCCAGATGGGCACCCGGCGCTTGAGCTCCTCGATGATCCAGCGCGACGCGTCGTACGCGACAGACCGGTGCGGATGGGCGACAGCGATACCGACGCTCACCTCCTCCAACGCCAGAGCGCCGAGGCGGTGCTCGATCGCCACGGTGGACGAGGAGAAGCGCGCTTCGGCCGCCTGCGCGATGTCCGACAATTCACGCGCGGCCATCGGCTCGTAGGCAGAGTACTCGATGCCCGAGACCTCGCGTCCGTCATTCATTTCGCGCACGACGCCGAGAAAGAGAAGCACGGCGCCATGCGAGGCGCCGGACACCGCACGAACCAGCGACATCGGGTCGATGGGGTCGCGATGCAGACGCGCAACCGGAGTCATCCGCCCGCCACCGGTGGAATGACGGCTACCTCGTCATCGGCATGCAGACGCGTGGTCAATCGGGCGTACTGCTGGTTCACGGCGACGAGTGGCGCGGGAGGCAGGCGATCGGCGCCGGGGCGCAGGCGAAGGTCTGCCAGCACATCGGCGACCGTGGCGTCCGTCGGCAGGTCCAGCGAGAAGCTGGTGGCACCGAGGGCGTCGGCGTATGAAGCAAAGAGAAGCACGGTGACGCTCATGACTGCATGGTACAGAGCGGATGTCGCCGTGGAAAGTTCCCGCGGGAAACAAGTGCGCCCCGGTGTGGAGGCCGGGGCGCAAGCATCGAAGCAAGTGGAGGTTACGCCTCCGAGTACTCCTCCTCTTCGTTCTCGAGATCGGCAATGTCGATGTTGGCCACCATCGCGCGCAGCTCCTTGGACGGCTTGAAGACGGGCACGGGCCGCGCCGACACCTCGACGGGCGAGCCCGTCCGGGGGTTGCGCGCCATGCGCGTCTTGCGATGGCGAATCTTGAAGGTTCCGAACCCGCGCACTTCGATGTTCTTCTGTTCCTGGAGCGCTTCCTTGATCGCATCGAGGAACGAGTCGACCACGCGCGCGCAGTCCTTCTTGGAGATCATCGGCCCCGCCGTGCGGGAAATCTGGGCGGTCACACGCTCGACCAGATCGGCTTTCGTCATGAGCTATGTCTCTGAACGGGCGGCGGAGGGGCGAAAAGCTGATCGAACATATCCGCGTTAACTCTTGTGTGTCAAGAGCTTGGGCCACTTCAACCCTGCGACTTTCGCACCGTTTCCATGAACTGCCCGAACAGGGGGCGCGCGTCGTGAGGACCTGGAGCCGCCTCGGGATGGTATTGGACGGCAAAGATCGGTAGTTCTCGATGGCGCAGTCCTTCCACGGTGCCGTCGTTGAGATTCACGTGCGTCACCTCGAGCGCCGGCGCACCAGGAATGGCGGTTTCGGTGCCTTGCACCGCGAATCCGTGGTTCTGCGAGGTAATGAGGATCCGCCCGCTTTCGACCTCGCGAACGGGGTGATTTCCCCCGCGATGCCCGTACGGCATCTTCGCCGTGCTCGCCCCGAACGTGAGCCCGAGGAGCTGATGACCCAGGCAGATGCCGAAGATCGGCACTGCTTGCTCCGCAATCGCGCGAATGGCACCGGGTGCATACGCGATTGCATCGGGATCACCCGGCCCGTTCGAGAGAAAAACCCCGTCAGGCTGCATCTCGAGCACTTCCTCGGCTGGGGTCTGGGCCGGCACGATCGTCACTCGGCAGTCCGCGTTATCGAACAGGCGCAGAATATTCCGTTTGATGCCGAAATCATACGCGATGACGTGGTGCGGCGCCTGCGGGTTTCCCCAGCCGTAAACCCGCTCCGTCGAGACACGCGACGCCAGGTCGAGACCTTCCATCGACGGGCATGCGTCGAGCTCGACGCGGACCGCATCGGAGGCGGAGTCGCCCGCGCCGATGGCGCCGCGCATAACGCCCACGGTTCTCAGGTGTCGCGTGAGGCGTCGTGTGTCAACGCCTTCCAATACCGGGATTTGCGCGGCCGTGAGGTACTGCTCGAGATCTCCTTCCGCACGCCAGTTCGAATATGTGCGCGACAACTCGCGGCAGACGACGCCGGCCACCTGCGGCGCTCCCGATTCCGGATCGGCCGGGTTCACGCCGTAGTTGCCGAGCATTGGCGCGGTCATGACGACGATCTGTCCGCGATAGGACGGATCGGTGAACACTTCCTGGTACCCGCTCATGTTGGTCGTGAACACGACCTCGGCGACGGTGGTGGGAAGCGCACCGTGCAGAACACCACGAAAGAGGGTTCCGTCCTCGAGGAAGAGGAACCCCGGGACTTCCAAACGCCGCGCCACCGTTACGGCGTGGTCGTCGGAGCCTTCGGAGTCCCTGGTGCGTTCGCCGGGGCAGGCGTCGGCGTCACCGGCGTGAGCGGAATCGGGCTGTTGGCGTTGGGCGTCGCCGGTGTAGAGGCTGGCGCCGCGGGCTGCGAGAACGCCTGATCCAGCACGGACTTGGGCGCTCGCTGGCGAGACGATGCGAGCGAGAGCACGAACGCGAGGAAGAGGAAGATCGCCCCGCCCCACCAGCTGGTGCGCGTGAGGAGGTTCCCCGCCTGGCGCGTGCCGAGCAGCGAGTCGGCCGAGCTGCTGACGCCGCCGAAGCTGGCCGCGAGGCCGTTGCCCTTCCCACTCTGGAGCAGGATCGCGGCGATCAGCACCACGCTGTCGATGACGAGCAGAACAAGCAGGAAAGTGAACATGCCAACTGGCTGATGGGGGGCGTCATGAGGGATAACCCCCAAATATCACGGGAGTTAGGGTATGGAGTCAAGGCGACGCGCGGTCGGGCGCTGAAGGAGTCACGTGCTGCAGATCGTCGCCCAACCAGCTGCATCGAGGCTCGCGCCGCCCACGAGCAGTCCGTCCACCTGATCCGCTTCGAGGAGAGCGGCGGCGTTCGCCGCTGTCACGCTTCCACCGTACAACAGGGGAACGTCGAGGGCCTCGACGCCGACCTGTTCCGCCAGCGCGTCCCGGATCACACGATGTACCGCCGCCGCATCATCGGGCGTTGCAGTGCGACCGGTCCCGATGGCCCAGACGGGCTCGTACGCGACGAGCATGCGTCGCGCGGCGGTCGGTGCGAGCATCGAGATGCCCATCCGCAGTTGCTGAAGCACGACGGCCTCCGTTTCCCCTCGCTCGCGCTGCTCCAGCAGCTCGCCGACGCACAACACGGGCGTGAGTCCATGCTCCACGACGCGGGCGCATTTCTGCGCGGCCTGCGCATCGGTCTCGCCGAAGACGTGTCGCCGCTCGGAGTGACCGACGAGCACGAACGCCGCGCCCGCGTCGGCCGCGAGCGCAGCGGACAGCTCACCCGTGAACGCACCCTTGTCCGCCGTGTGCACGTTCTGCACGCCCAACGCGATGTCACGACGGGCACGGACACCCTCGCGCGCCGCGGCCAGCGTGATCGCCGGGGGAAAGAGAATGACGGTGCGATCGTCGCGCGCGGCGTAGCGCACGAGGAACTCACTCAGGAAGGTTTTCGCCTGTGTCGGGCCATGGTTCATCTTCCAGTTGGCCGCAAAGACGGGGCGACGATGCGCGGGCATGCGTTACCGCTCGGTGAGTGCGTCCACGCCCGGCAGCGCCTTGCCCTCGAGGAACTCGAGCGAGGCTCCGCCACCGGTGGACACGTGACTCATCTTCGGCGCGAGGCCGAACTGTTCGACCGCGGCGGCCGAGTCCCCACCGCCGACGATGGTCGTGGCGCCCTGTCCGGTGGCGGAGGCCATGGCATCGGCGATGGCGCGCGTTCCCTTGTCGAACGGCGGCGTCTCGAACACGCCCATCGGCCCATTCCATAGCACGGTTCGCGCGCTGAGAATGGCGCGAGCATAGGACTCGGCCGTCCGCGGTCCGATGTCGAGCATCGCCATGTCCGCCGGAATGCCGTCCCTTGGAACGGCCCGGGCGGACGTACCGGACTTCAGGTCCGCAGCCACGGTGGCGTCGTGCGGCAGGATCAGGCGGGTCCCCGCCTGCTCGAGCAGTTCCTTCGCCATCTCCACGCGATCCGGCTCCACGAGTGACTTGCCGGTTTCCAGGCCCATCGCCTTGTAAAAGGTGCACGCCATGGCGCCGCCGACGAGCAGCGCGTCCACCTTGGGCAGGAGCGCGTCGATGACGTCGATCTTCCCCGAAATCTTCGAGCCCCCGAGGATGGCGACGAACGGATGTCCCGGCCGTTCGAGTGCGCCGTGCAGGTAGGCGAGCTCCCGATCCATCAGCAGTCCCGCCACGGCCGGCGAGAGATGGTGTGCCACCCCTTCAGTGGACGCGTGGGCCCGGTGCGCCGCGCCGAAGGCATCGTTCACGTAGAGATCGCCCAGCTGCGCGAGTCCGCGTGCAAGCCGCGGATCGTTGGACTCCTCTCCCCCGAGAAAGCGCGTGTTCTCGAGCAACACGACCTGGCCATCGGTCAGCGCCATCGTCGCCTTCTGCGCCTCGTCGGTGTCGGTGCTCTCGACGAAGCTGACGTTCCGCCGCGGCATCAGCTCCTTGAGGCGGCGCGCGACCGGCTCCAGCGAATACTTCGCATCGGGCTTGCCCTTCGGCCGTCCCAGATGCGATAGCAGCACGACGCGCGCGCCACGCTCCACCAGCAGTTCGAGCGTCGGAATCGCGGCGCGGATGCGCGTGTCGTCGGTGATATGGCCATGCTCGTCGAGTGGGACGTTGAAGTCCACCCGCACGAGCGCACGCCTGCCTCGAAGCTGCTCCGCTGTGAGATCGCGGACCGTGAGCTTCGCCATCGACTACAGCCGGGCGCCGACGTACTGCAACAGGTCCACGCATCGCGATGCGTAGCCCCACTCGTTGTCGTACCAGCCCGAGACTTTCACGAGCAGACCATCGACGACGTTGGTGCACTTGCTGTCGAGGATGCAGGAGTGCGGGTTCCCGATGTAGTCGCTGGAGACCAGTTCAATGTCCGTGTACTTGAGGATCCCCTTGAGCGGTCCGTCTGCGGCTTTCCTGAACGCGGCATTTACCTGCTCCACCGTCACCGGCTTGTCCACGACGACCGCCAAATCGGTGAACGACACGTCGGGCGTGGGCACGCGGACCGCGATACCGTCGATCTTGCCCTTGAGCTCCGGGATCACGAGCGCCGTCGCCTTGGCCGCCCCCGTCGTCGTCGGAATCATCGAGACTGCCGCAGCGCGCGCCCGCCGCAGATCCTTGTGCGGCAGGTCGAGGATGCTCTGATCGTTCGTGTAGCTGTGAATGGTGACCATGGATCCGCGCACGAAACCGAAGTTGTCCCGCACCACCATCACCATGGGCACGAGGCAGTTGGTGGTGCAGGATGCGTTCGAGATGATGCGATGCGCCTTGGGGTCGTACTTCTGGTGGTTGACGCCCATGACCACGGTGATGTCCTCACCCCTCGCCGGCGCGGAGATGATGACCTTCTTCGCGCCGCCCGTGATGTGCTGCATCGCCTTGTCGGCGTCGGTGAATCGACCGGTGCTCTCGAGCACGATGTCCACGCCGAGCTCCTTCCACGGCAACTTTGCCGGATCCTTTTCCGCGAGGATCTTGATCTCGTGCCCGTCCACCGTGATCGACGAGGCGCCGGCGCTCACGTCGCCCTCGAACTCTCGATGCACGGAATCGTACTTGAACAGGTGGGCGAGCGTCTTCGTATCCGTGAGGTCGTTCACCGCCACGAACTCGAGGTCCTTCGCTCCCGCCTGCTTGGCGGCGCGCAGAACCTGCCGCCCGATGCGGCCGAAGCCGTTGATGCCGACGCGTATGGCCATGTCGTTCTCCTGGTTCACCATCGGTCGCCAAGAGCAGGCGCCCGACCGAAGGTCACATAACTGAGAATGCGTGCACCGCCGTCGTGGAGCGCGGTGGCGCACGCGTTGAGAGTCGCTGCCGTGGTCACCACGTCATCCACCAGTACGAGGTGGAGTCCGCGCAGTGACGCGCGATCCGCGCATGCACGGAACGCGCCCGAAACGTTGCGTTGTCGCTCCCCCGGTGTCAACTGCGTCTGCGTCTGCGTCGAGCGGGTTCTCGCGACGACGTCCTCGCGCATCGGCACACCCCAGAGTTCAGCGAGTGCGCGCGCCAGCTCCGCACTCTGATTGTACCCGCGCTCGCGACGCCGCGCGGACGCGAGCGGAACGGGGACGAGTGCCGCGCGCTCCCGCTCCACGTCATCCGGAAAGCGGAGGTGCGCCATGCGGCGCGCCATGGCCGGCGCGACGGCAGGCCATCCCTCGTATTTGAGTGCGTGCACGACGCGCTCGGCAGTCCCGCCCGGCATGGCGTAGGCGGATCGTACTGCCCGCACGAACGGTGGCAGGAGCGCACACCAGGCGCAGACGCTGACTGCGCGTCGCGTGTCGATCGGATGGCCGCAGCGCGAGCAACGCGGGCGCGGCAACTCCGTGGCGCGCAGCCAGCAGAGCCCGCACACGAGGCCCGTGTCGAGTGGGCGGAGCCCACGAGTGCACACGACGCACGTACGAGGAAGCAGCAGGTCGAGCAAGGCGACGCCGCCCAGTCGCAGGATGCGCCCGGTGCGATTCAGCTCAGCGCGCGCCACATCGCATCGCGATCCGCCTGCATTCCGAACCACCGGGCGAACGCGAGCGCGCCCTGCTCCACCAGCATGCCCAACCCGTCCGCGGCCCGGTGTCCCGCAGCCCGCGCGCGCGTGACCCACGCCGTTTCCGATGCGCGATACACGAGATCGAAGACCGCTGCGCCATGCGGCAGGCGCTCGATTTCAACCGGCAGGCTGGCATCGTTCATCCCGATGGGCGTGGCGTTGACCACCAGCGTCGCGCCGTCCATCGCCTCGGCGATGGAGGACGCGATGGTGCACGTACCGGGGAAACGCAGCGCGAGCTGTCGAGCGCGTGGCATGTGGCGATTGTACAGGGCGACGTGCGCGCCGCCCCATCCTTCCGCCGCGGCGAGCACCGCCGCCGCGCCGCCGCCAGCGCCGAGGAGCGCGACGCGGACGGGGCGATGGAGATCGCCGAGCAATGCGCGCACCGTGGCGTCCACGCCACCGACGTCGGTGTTGTCGCCGACGAGGAGGCCACCCTCGTGCCAGAACGTGTTGACCGCGCCGACCCGTCGTGCGAGCGGCGTGAGCGTGACGCACCGCGCCGCGACGAGCTCCTTGAACGGAATGGTGACGTTTCCGGCGGCGCGCTCGGCGGCGAGCTCGCGCAGCACCGAGTCCAGTGCGCCGGGTTCGACGTCGCGCGCCTCGTAGGCGAGGGAGAGCCGCGCCGAGCGAAGCGCGGCATTCTGGATGCGCGGCGAGATCGAGTGCGCGACGGGATGACCCAGCAGCAGCAGGCGCGACGGCGGATCGATCACGGCGCGGCGCCGCAGCCGATCACGTCCCCTCGGGCACCCGGGTGGCCGTCAGGCGATCGAACACGCGTCGGATCTCGACCTCGAGCTCGTCGGCGGTCGCGCGGTACACATCGAGCTCCGCT
>Ga0136612_10000324_pt1 | contig 16190 bp, 18 predicted proteins | sample AntDryUQ224A2306_2_FD_106644 | JGI IMG/M metagenome (GOLD analysis project Ga0136612, IMG submission 106644) | Polar desert sand microbial communities from Dry Valleys, Antarctica - metaG UQ224A (23.06) | ecosystem: Environmental > Terrestrial > Soil > Desert | place: Antarctica: Dry Valley... | reverse complement strand
GAGGAGCTCTTCTTCCCGGAGTGGGAGATGGGCGGGACGCCGTGGGACAACCCGGAGCTGTATGAAAAATGGTCTCCGCACCGTTTCGCGAAGAACTTCAAGACGCCCACGCTGATCTCGCACGGCGAGCTCGATTACCGCGTACCGATCGGCGAGGGGCTGATGCTCTTCACGACACTGCAGCGCCGCGGAATCCCGTCAAAGCTTGTGTACTTCCCGGATGAAGGTCACTGGGTTCTCAAACCACAGAATTCGAAGCTCTGGTTCCAGACGGTGGGCGACTGGTTCGATCAGTGGCTGAAGAAGTGACTAGACCGCGTCGGCGCGGATCTGATCGGTGATTTCTTTGCCTCGCTTCAAGGCCGCTTCGATGTGAGCGACCGAGTCGAGGACTTTCTGGTTGTCTTTCGAGGTCCGCTTGATGATCTCGACGTGCGGTGAAATACCCATCAGCACGTTATTGAAGCGATGAGCGAGCTCGCGTAGTTTCTCGTCCATCACTTACAGTTTGCGCGTGCCGGCCGGGGTGGTGACGCTCGGCGTTCCGAGATGGCTTTCCCCGGGACCGAGGGCCGGACGCGAGACCGTGGGGGTGATGCCGACGGCTTCCGCATACTTGAGGTAGGTGTCGATCGAGGCGATGACGACGCGAGCTTCGACGGTGATCAGATCGATCCCCACCAGCGAGATTCTCACCCAGGCATCGATGACGATGCCTTTGTCCAGAATCCGGTCCAGCACGTCGATTAGGGAACTTCCGCCCGGGGCGCGTTCAATGGCCATCGCTTATCTGCCTCTCTTTTCCGCCGGCTTCACCCTGGAAGGGAGCCCGCGTGCATTCAGTTGAGTTTCGAGCTGCTGGATCCGCGTCTTGAGCGCCTCATATTCGTCCGCGCTGGGGAGCGCGCGAGCCGCCGCATCAGCCGAGTAGAACCGGTCCGTCCGCCACCAGTTGATACCGATGGCCTCGGCCTTATCAACCGAGCAGATGATCAGCCGCAGCTGAATCGTCAGGAGCTCGACGTTGGCCAGAGACACCTTGATGTCGCCGGCGACCACCAGTCCCTTGTCGAGAATCTTGTCGAGGATGTCGACGAGGCCCTGTGGCTGCCGCATCAATCCCCGATCTTCCGTCGCCAAGCTCCGCCTCCGCGTTCGCGAATCTCCAGCGACGATATCACAGGGGTGCTTGGTAGCTGGTAGCTGGTAGCTGGTTGGGGACCGTAAACCTCGCGCTGCTTCGTTTTAGTGGAGGACAGGCAGTCTTGCCTGTCCTCCACCGAAGCAGACCAGCTACCAGCTACGAAAGCTAATCCAGCGTCTTGATCGGGCCCAATGACAGGTTCAGGTCATCACCGCTCAGACCGAACACGCCCTTCATCTCTTCCATCTTCTCCTCGAGCTTCATGAGCGCGTTGCCGAGTCTTTCGATTTCCTCTTCGGTCAGGTTGCCGTTGTCCATCCGGCGCAGCGCCTGTTTTTCGAGTAATCGACGGATCAGCTCGATGATCGACAGAACCAGCCGCGCGAGGCCGTTCTCCACAACCTCCGGGTCGGCTGAAACACGTTCCGGGATCATCGATTCCGTGAACGCAAGCTTGAGCCGGAGTTCATCTTCCTCATTCGTGATCAGCATTGGCGAAGACCTCCAGCGGCCAGGGTGCGGAAAGCAGGAACGGAACTGACGGGCAAGCTTCTTTGAGCGCTTCTCCCGCGGCGGTCACGGCGCTCAGGCTTTCGCGCTCGATCAGACCGGCCAGCTCGAGCGATGTGTTGTCACGAACGATCCACTGGTGACGGACGCAGAGAGGAACGATCCGCTCCTCGACCTCCGCCCGGAACTGCGGATCGATGGACGCGGCACTCTTCGCTTCCTGAAGCGCGCGAAGATATCCGGCTCCCGACTGGAACTGGTGCCGGTCCGGGCGCTCGCGCCACTGCGCGGCGGCAACCTTGAGCGTCATCTCCACACGGCTCCGGTTCTCCACAAGCAGTGGCTTCCACCTCGTCACGAATGACGCCACTTTCGCTTCCGCTTCGGCCGGCGATCGGAACGCGAAGCCGTAACGGATCGCCACGAACGTGGCCCGCTGCAGGAGCCCGGCCCGGATCTCCGCAACGCGGAGCAGAAGCTCGCGATCCCCCAGAGGCTGGTCATCGTCTACGGCAAGAGCGCTCACGAAGAGGTCCGCGACGGGAACCGCGGCTGCGAGAGGCTCGATGTCTTCGCGGAGCAGGTGAACACCGATCGCCACCGACTTCACCATCATCGTCATCGCGGCTTGTTGCTGACGCGAGTGATCGCGTCGACGTTGGCCAGGACGACGTTGAGACCGAGGTAGAGGAGGTCTACTTCGCCGATAGAGATGATCGCTTCGCCGGCAATGATCACTCCGCGATCCAGCAGATGATCGAGCGCTTCGAGCAGCGAGAGGTCGCGATCCTGGTCAGCCACGATCGACCCTCGCGAACGTGTACGGAGGCCACGGCCCGCTGATGGCCACGTTCACCCCGGACTCGGCATACTTCTCGCCAAAACTGCGATGGACTTCCTGCAGCACGGCATCTTCGTCACGATTGATGAGCACATTGATCTGCGGAAACGCTCCGTCGCGATCTTCGCGGTTCTCTGTGATCGTCTCGCAGGCCAGTTTCGACAGGACCGATGCTTCGATCTCGGCCACGAGCTCCTCCTCGGCTACACGCGATGCCTGCTTCCGCGCTTCATCGAGCTTTTTGCGGAGGAGAAATGCCTTTCCCGCGCCGGCGCTCTCGATCTGCTGCGCGAGCTCGCGCATGGAAGCGACGCGATGAGCGAGCGCGTCGTTCCATTTTTTCGGCTCCAGCTCGATGCGAAGGGTCCACTCCTGCTTCCCTTCCAGCCTGTCCAGCAATTTGTCGAGCGCCGGCCCCGACTCTTCGAGGTACTTTCCGAGCGACGCCTCCGAGCTGAAGAGCGTGAACGCGCGAAGCGGGATGATCGCCGTGTCGCGCATCAGGTGGCTGACCACGGCCTGATGCCGGTAGCCGATCGAGCCGAGCCACTCCAGGTCGGCGCTGCGGCGATCCACCGCTTCCTGCGCGTACTCCTCACGGGCCACGGGTGTGTAGATGGCGTGCACACGGCCGCGGGAAACGCTTCCGTAGCCGCTGCCTCCGTCGATGGCCTCCACGTGAGGCGTTACAGCCTCCCGCGCAATGGCGTAGACATAGAGGACGGGCTCGGTCATCACGGCGAGAATGACACGAGGCGCGCAAGGTCGTCCAGCCGGGTCACCGGCCAGTCCTGCCGCTCGACCTCGACCGGCTGGCCCGGCAGCCCGCGCAAAACAGCGTTCTCATGTGCTCTCATCGATTGATCGCAAGGGCAATCGTTTGCCGGCGTGACGTAGTTGGCCACGATGCCGGCGATCCCGATCCTCCGCCGCTCCAGATCGGCAATCAGGCGGATGGTCTCCGCAACGACCACTCTTTCGGGCCGCGTCACCACCACCACCCCGGCCCGATCCGAATGCAGAGTCTCGCTCAGAGCCGTCAGCGAGCGAGAGGCATTCACCAGTTCCTCGCCGAGCGAGCCGGCCGGGATCAGCTCCCGGTAGCGGAGCAGGATGCGCATGAACTCACGGACCCATTCGGCAGCAGTGACCGGCAGATCGAGCAGGCGGAGAAAGTGCCCGGTCGGTGCGGTATCGACGATCACCTTCGAAACGGAATCGTCGGAAGCCAGATGGGCGAGCCGGTTGACCGCAAAGAGCTCGTCCGCGCCAGGCGGGGCGACCTCGATGAGCTTCTGCAGCGCTTCGGTGTCGTAGGCTACGGTGAGGCCGGAAGGGGTAAGGGCATCGATGGCCCGCTCGATCTCTTTCCCGAGGGTGTCGCGGAAGCGAAGCCATTTCGCACGCGTGTCGAGCGCTTCGATGGTGAGGTTTTCCGGCGCGGCCTCGGTCGCGAAGACGTCGCGCACCGCATGGGCCGGGTCGACGGAGATGAGCGTGTAGCGCTGACCGGGATTCGCACGTGCAAGCTGCAGCGCCACCGACGCCGCGCAGGTGGTCTTGCCGACGCCACCTTTGCCGGCGAAGAAGACCAGGCGCGGAGAGAGCGTCAGCATGCCTCCCCCGGCGAGCCGCTGATGTACTGCCGCAACGCATTGACGCTGTCGATGGGAACGCAGGAGCGGGGGGCCGCAACGACGTCCAGAGGGGCCATACGCGCGCGCGACGCGTCATCGGCGGACTTTTTTCGCTCGCACCGAGCGCAGTCGGCCTCGATCACCGCGCGATTGAGAACAGCGAAGGGAACGTCGATCCCCCCTTCGCGAACCTCCACGGTCAGACGCAACGTCTGCTCGACGACCCACGGCTCGGAGAGGAGAACCGGAACGAAGGCGGCGCGGCCGGGATCGGTCAATAGCTCGCGTCGGCGGCGCGCCGTCTCTTCAAAACGATCGATGAACTCGTCGACTGCATCGCGCACATCGCGGCGGGTCATCTGCCGGACCATGGCTCGATGCTTCTCCTGCATGGCATCGAGAGCAGATGCAAACAGCCGGAAATGCTCGGCCGAGGCCAGCATCCGGAGGGTATGGCCGGTCGGAGCCGTGTCGACGATCACCAGGGCATCGGGATGCTCTTCCGCGAGCTCGCCAATCCGCATCCAGGACATGATCTCGTCCACGCCGGGCAACGACAGCTCAAAGAAACGACGCAGCTCGTCACGATCGAAATAGGTCCCGCGATCGCCGATCTCGAGGAACTGCTCTATGTTCTCGCCAAGGAAACGGGAGTAGAGAGCGTTCGCATCCACGGCCTCGATAACGAGGTTGTCGGTTGTCGGTTGTCGGTTGTCGAGAAAGACGTCGCTGAGGTTGGAAGCAGGATCGGTAGTGAAGAGGATCACCTCGCGCGCCTGAGCAAAGTGCAAGGCTGCGAGACTGGCGATGGTGGTCTTGCCGACGCCGCCTTTACCGCCAAACAGAATGACCCGGCGCTGAGAGAGTGAATTGAAGGCTTCGGTCAGACGCACCGGCGTCTATTTTCCATAGCCGGTGTAAATCCCGACGCCGCCTTCGTCCTCGTCACCGCGCGCCGCGGCAGCCGCACGAGCGATCTCCTCGCGGCGGGCCCGGATGTCGCGCAGTGCCTGAAACACCTGCGCCTCCTGCACCGTGTACTCCTCTTCGCTGATGTCGCCCACCTCGAGCATCATCTGCAACTCGATCAGGCGCTCTTTCCAGACCTGATCGTTGTTGAGCTCCTCGTCGGCCATGGTCTGGATCTGGCGCAGGACCCATTGAACTCCAGCCACCGGAAGCTTCAGCGGAAGCATGAGCAGATCATCGAGGATGAAGGCCATTGGTCGGGCTCGCGGGAGTTCTACCGTTCAGCTTTCTCGAGCTTGAGGCGGATGTTCACAAAGTTGTAGGGCGGCCACGGGCCGGTGTAAAGGAACGAGAGCTTGTGCTCGTACTTTTTTGCAATTTCGGAGATCTGGTCGTCGAAAGACTTCGTCTTCTCCCGCTCGACCAGGAACGCCGCGTTCATGATCATCTTGTCGCCGATCGGCTTGTTGGAGCGAGAAGCGATGGCAGCGTCGCGAAGCGCTTCGTAGATCTCGTTGACGTAGCCGTCCGCTCGCGCCTGGAGCGCCGACTCGACGACCCTTCCGAGCTGCATCCGCGAAAAGTAGGTCGAGGTGGTGGTATTCGAGAGAATCTCCTCTTTGAGACGGCGGATCTCGTCGTTCTCGGTCTCGATCTCGCGGATGACCTGGTCTTTGTCCCAGTTCACCTTCAACCCGAATTCGATCTTGCCCTCCATCTTCTGGAGGACGTCGCTCAACGCCTCGTACGTTCCCTTGAGGAAAGCCCTGATGTCGTCCTCGGTCCGGAAAACGGTTCCGAAGCTCATCGGAAGAACCGTGAAGTCCTTCATGACCAGCTCATTTACGTGCTCGTGGGCCAGCGCGTTCTCGCGCGTGGGGTCGAACACGATCAGGGGACAATTGGAGACCACAGCCGCGAATTCACGATGCTGGACCGAGTAGACGCGGTCTCCACGGCCGCCGATGCCGACGGTGCCGAACTCCCGGGGAGCCTCGGTCTTGATGATGCAGTAGACGTACTTCCCCTGCTCAGCATCTGGCTGTTGTGCCGGGACCTGCTCAGTCATGCAATTCGGTGTCCTCGCCCGCCGGAATACTACAATACAAGCCTCTTGCCCATCGCTCAGCGCCTGGTCGCGCCAATCGAGAAATGGTTCGCTCGGAACCAGCGGCAACTCCCCTGGCGCGTCACCTACGATCCTTACCTCGTGTGGGTATCCGAAGTCATGCTGCAGCAGACCCGGATGGAAGTGGTTCTACGGTATTTCACGCCCTTCATCGACCGATTCCCCGATGTCGCAGCGCTGGCCGCCGCTGCGGAGCAGGACGTGCTGGCTGCATGGTCCGGCCTCGGCTACTACCGGCGCGCCCGGATGCTGCGACAGGGGGCGATCGACACGACGGACCGCTTCGGCGGAACGCTCCCTCACTCCGTGAAAGAGCTGATGACCATCCCCGGAATCGGCCGGTACACCGCTGGAGCGATCGCATCGATCGCGTACAGCCAGGCAGCTCCGATCGTCGATGGCAACGTGGCCAGAGTGCTCTCGCGAATCATCGGCATCGGCGAGCCGGTCGGCTCACCAGCTCTCATGCGGGCCGCCTGGCTGCAATCCGAGGAGCTCGTACAGGCAGCCGGCAATCCCCGTTCGTTCAATCAGGGGCTGATGGAGGTGGGCGCTCTGATCTGCAGACCGCAGAAACCCGATTGCGAGGCCTGTCCGGTCATCAGCTCCTGCGTCGCATTCCGAACTGGACGGACCAGTTCGCTGCCAGCGCCGAAGCAGGCGAAGCCTCCTCAGGTGATGACCATCCCGCTCTACTTCATCCAGAGCAGCGACGGGCGCGTGCTCATGCGCAGCGAGCGCGGCGCCCTGATGACGTCTCTCCTTCATCTTCCACACGGCACGAATGAGCTTCTGGGCGGGTCGACACTCTCCGTCATCGAGAAGCGGCTGATCGGCGGCTTCAGGCACACGATCACCACCCGCCGTATCCGGTTCGAGGTCATCGCCGCCAGACTCCGCGACACGATTCGCGATGACGCGCGCGACTATGTATGGGTCGATCCGGCCGAGCTCAGCAGCATGCCGCATCCGTCCTATGTAGCGAAGGCCATGGCCCTCGCCGCTCGGCTACAATCGACGGCATGCGCGGGCGGGTGATCCTCTTCCTCTTTTCTCTTCTTTTCCTCAGCTTCTCGACGGCTACGGCCCAATGCACCTTTCAGTTCGATCACAGCGCTCAGTTTCGCGCCTCGTTCGTCGACATCGCCGTCGACGCCGGTGACCTCTGGGCCGCGACCGTTTACGGAGTGCAGCTTTATGACCGGAACGCGGAGCCACCGCGTCTCCTGGCCTCTCTGGCTCTGCCGGGAAACAGCGAGGCGATCGAAGCGCGGGACGGCACGGCGTTCATCGGAAGCGGAGCATCGCTCTATTCGGTGAGGCGGGCCGGGGCACGGTTGCAGATCATTGCAACCACTGATCTTTCCGCGCCGGTGAACGACCTGCAGATCTCCGGGAACGTCCTCTTCGCCGGGACCGCCGCCGGGATTCATCTCTTCGACGCCACGCCGGCGATGACCGCACGCGGCTCCCTGACCACCAGCACGAACAACGTCATGGCGCTGGCTGCCGCGGACAGGATCCTCTATGCCGCGGATGGCGACAGCTCGGTGGAGCGATGGAATGTCGCCAGTACCCCGGTGTCTCTTTCCGCGCTGGTCTCGCTGCCTGCGCCGATTGCGGTGAGCGCTGCCGGCGGGCGTATTTTCATCTCCGACGGACAGCAGACGGACGTGTTTCCGACCGGATCGACAACTCGAATCGCCACGCTTCCGTACGGCGGAACGTCAGTGGCTGGTGGCGGCGACGTGGTGTTCCTCGCGGGCAACGACCGGCGGTTTCGTGCGTTCGATATCTCTGCGGCACTCGAGCCGGTGGAGCTCTTCTCCGCCGAGGTGATTCCGACCGGCGGGACGGTGAACCGCGTCACGGCCCTCAATATCACTGGTGACCGCCTTTACGTCGCTGGCGGAGACACAGGGCTGGCCACGTACGACCTGAGCCTTTTTCGAGCGCCCTATCCGTACCGCAACTACCCGTTCGGGGCGAAGACGTCGGGCGTTGCCACACCCACCGCTGTCTACGTCTCCAACGCGGGGGGCGGGATTACCGAACTGACGCGCACGCCCGCGGGGAGCCTTCTCCCAGCACGTACATGGGCGGGCTCGAGGCAGCATCTGGTGCACGACTCCGCCGACTTTCTGATCACATCGTCCGGCGCCACGCTGACCGCCTGGGCCCTCACTTCGACGATTCCCGCGGAGGTCTCGACGGCGACGTTTCGCGCCGTGGTGAGCGGCGCGGTGATGTACGGGCCGGTCATCTATGCGCTGCTCGTTGACGGATCGGTCTGGTCCGCCAGTGTCGCCCAGCAGACCGCGACGCCCGTTCAGGTCAACGTACCCGCCGGGTCGCTGATCGCGCGATCCGAGGGCGGAATCGCCATCGCTCAGATCCGGCCCGACGCGGTCACAGAGGTGCGCTTTTACGCGCGGGGAAATCTGGGAGCGGCACCACTCGTGGCCACGGTCGAGGGAGTCACACCAACCCTCGCTCTTACCGCATCCCGCGCGGCAGTCTTCACGTTCCGCGGAATCACCATCATCGATTTCGGCAGTACCCCTCCCATGCTGAACGTTTTACCGCTCTCGACCACGGCCCTGATCCGGGACCTCGCTTTCACCACCGACCAGAAACTTCTCGCCATCACATCCTCAGCAGTCCGCATCTGGAGCGTCAGCTCCGGTCAGTTCGAGCAGCAGATCGAGTTGCCGGGGACGCCCGTATCAATCGCAGCATCGAACCATGCCGCGATTCTGACCGAGGGCGGCGTGCTGGCCCTGAACTACGCGACCTCCTCTCGCGTCCCGGCAAGGAACGCCAGCGCAGCGAGGAACGACTATTACCGCAAAGCAGTGGCCTCATCGACTCATCTCTATCTTTTCGACGGCGGCACGATCAACGTGTTCGAAACGAGCCGCAGCCTCGCTCCGCACTGGATTGCATCGGTTCCTGCAGCCGGCGTCCTCGATCTCGCTGCCTCGGAGACGGCGCTTTTCACTCTGTCAGGTGGCGGCACGATCGTGAGCTGGTCCCCTCAGGGCGTTCAATTGCGCTCCGCCACTCTCAGCGAAGGGGCCGACGCGGTCCCGCTCTCGCTTTATGCGGTAAATGGCGCGCCGTGGGTGTCGGTCTCGCGTGGCTGCCTCTCTACGGGCTGCGAGAAGAAAACGATTGTTTTCGACCCGCAGTCGCTGGTTCAGACTGCGTCCACGACAGGCGGTGTCATCGACGTCAGCACCAACGGCACGACGGCGTACGCACTGTTCGACCTCCCGGCGGAAACCCGAACCTATCGCGTCTCCGACCCCCTCCATCCAGCAGTGATCGGCACACGGACATCCGAGCCCGGCGTCGTGGCCGTAGCGGGATGGAACGGCTCACTGTTCGCGCTCGGAGCACGAGTTTTCCAGTATCCGGACTCGCTGCTGACGAAAACGGCGGAGCATCTCGGCAGCGTCACTCCCTCACCCGGGATGAAGTTGCGGATCGACAACGGCTGCGCGGTGGTCACCGGCCGCTCCGGCTCTGCGGAAACGTACGCAGTGACGGCCACCAGCTGGAACCCGGCCGGCGCTTTCGCGTTGCCGGCGAACGCCCGCTCGCTGTTGCTTACTCCCCGCCGGCTGATCGTGCTGACCGACTACTCCGTGGAGTTGTGGTCGCGCGGCGCGAAGCCGGTCCCGCCGCGGCGAAGGGTCGGCCGGTAGCGGGTAGCTGGTGAGATACGTGTTTCGGTGGGGGACAGGCAGTCCTGCCTGTCCTGTCGCGAGAAGAACCAGGACAGGCAAGACTGTCCTCCCGAAGCGCAGGATCCTGACCTGCTACCTGCTACCAGCTACTGCGTAGCCGCCGGCCGGAAAACGAAAATCTCCGTTACCCGCGCGTTGCGGTTGTCGCGCAGGCCGCCGCGGCGTTTCCACTGCTCGGTCTCGAAGCACCAGCCGGCGCTGCCTTTTACGATGAGGCTGTCGTCGGTGTCTTCGGCGACTTCGCCGAGGGCGGCAGTCACGTCGCCGATCGTCGAGCCGAGGCCGACCTCGCCGGCGATCTTCCCGGTGTAAGGGGCACGCACACCGATCTGGGTGACACGGCCGTCGCGGGCCCACAGCGAAATGCCGTCGAAAACGTACTTTTCGGTGGTCCCGAAGCGGTCCGCTACTTCGGATGGATGAGCGGCGAGGATCTGCTGGATGGGGTCATGAATGCTCACGCCCGCCGCGGAGATGCCAGGGACAATCGGATCGGTCAGATTCATTCGTGAGGCAATTTACCAGTCCGTGGGCCGGTAGTCTTTCAGGAACTTGCCCCAGACGTGCTCGCCGCTCCGGATCCCGGAGATGATCGGATCGACGATCCTGGCCGCGCCGTCGACGATATCGAGCGGCGGATGGAAGCGATGATCGATCGTCTTCCGGGCCGCGATCGCGGCCGGATCCTCGTCGGTCACCCATCCCGTATCGACGCTGTTCATATGGATGCCGTCGTTGTAGTAGTCGGCGGCTGCGGTGCGGGTCATCATGTTGAGCGCCGCCTTGGCCATGTTCGTGTGCGGATGCCGGGTGGTCTTCTGGTTCCGGTAAAACTGCCCCTCCACCGCGGAGACGTTCACGATGTGCTTGTCGCGATTGGATGTGCGCAGCATCAGCGGTTTGAGCCGGGCGTTGATGATGAACGGCGCCACGGCATTGACGAGCTGCACTTCCAGCAGCTCCACCGATGACACCTCGGCCATCAGCAATCGCCAGGAGTTCCGCCCGCGCAGGTCGATCTGCTGAAGGTCCTGGTCCAGACGTCCCCGAGGGAAGAGCGATCCCTCAGCGGCGTGGTCTTCCGGAAGGAGCGGTACCTGCGACAGCTCCGCTGCCGGCAGCATGTGGTACGCACGCAATCCTTCGTAGTCACCGAGCAGCTTGCGCTGTCCCTCGGTCAGCGTGCGCAGCGCCGCAGTTTCCCCTTCCATCATGTGCTCGTAGAAGCCGGGAGGACGCCGTACGGTCTGACAGGCATTGTTGATGATGAAGTCCAGACGGTCCCGTGTGGTGAGCAGCTGATGACAGAACGCCTCGACGCTCGGGGTGTGGCGAAGATCGACACCGTAAATCTCGAGACGGTCGCTCCATTCCGCAAAATCCGGCTCGGCGGCATACCGTGCTGCCGAGTCGCGCGGGAAACGGGTGGTCACGATCAGTTGAGCTCCGGCACGCAGCAGTTTCAACCCGGCCTGATATCCGATCTTGACGCGGCCGCCAGTCAGCAGCGCCACCCGCCCGGTCAGGTCGGCGAGCTCGGTCCGCTTAGCGAAGTTGAATTCCGCGCAGGAGGGACAGAGCTGGTCGTAGAAGTGGTGGATGGAGTTGTAATGCTCCTTGCAGACGTAGCAGTGTCGCGACTCGGCCGTCTCGCGTGACGGCTCTTCTTCGCCATCGCGAGGCTCGAAACCGACGGGAGGATAGTTATTGGGGGTGCTGAAAACCGGTTTCCGCCGGAGCTCCCGGATCCCGGTCGAGGACAGAACCTGATCTTCGTCCCGGACCCGTGCAGCCTTTCGCTGGCGGATGGTCGCTTTGACCAGCCGCCGACGGGCCCGGTGATCAGGCTCGGTCACCTGACGCGCGGCGCGCAAGAGGCGCTGACGCTCCTCGGCGGTGACCTGAGCGAGCAGGCCGCGATCGGCGTCGATGGCCTCGAGCAGGTCTGCGGCGGCGCGAAGGCGCTCAGCGACCGGGCTGACTATCTCCTCTTTCGGGAGGCTCTCGGACATGGGCGGGGGAACCATGACCCCTCCTCCTGTATTTCGATAACTTGAACCGCGGGAAGGAATCTGCGTATATGGATCTGGATACTGGATGACCGTCATTGATCCCCAGCCGCCGGCCCGTTCTCGCGCCGGCCGGCCCGCGCTCGTCATCTGGGCTGTTTCGCTCGCGGTCATCATCGGCTACGAAGTTTTTCAGAGCCTGATCAAGCGGATCCCCGGATCGGGCCTCTTCACGTTCGCGGTCTTTCTGGCCTGGGCGACGTTCATCGGCGTATCGCTCTACGGGATCGCCATCACCATCCGCTGGCTCATGCGCAAGCTCTTCTGGCGCGTCGGCCGGCGGCTCCTTCTCAGCTACGTCCTGATCGGCGTTCTACCCTTCATGCTGATGACAATTCTTCTCCTTGCGATCGCTTACATGATTGCCGGGGTGATGAGTCACGCGGCGTTGCGCGGCGAGCGCCAGGCATCGCTCGGCCAGATGGAGTCGTGGGCGCTGGAGTACGGGCTCACCGGCCAGAGGCCGAAAGACACACTCTCCACCCTCGAGATCTATGACACGGCCGATGGCGACGCGAAGGAGCTGCCGGAGTGGCTCCGGATGACCACATTCAGCGGGATGGTGTGGCGTCAGCGGCAACCGCTGCTGGTCACCTCACGCCAGTTCAAGGCGGAGATGAACTCCCCGCCGCGCAGCGTGGTGTACATCCAGCCGATCGATGAGGGCTGGGCCGAGCAGCTCGAGGAAAAGGGCGGGATGATCATCACGTTCGATCGTGGCGACGGCTACCTGAAATCGAACACGAAGGTCCAGATGGGCGGCAACACCACCACGTACGACGTCGAGTCATCCGAGGGCGCCTTCCGCCGGGTCGTGAAGCGGGGACTGGCTTTCGATCGTGTGATCTGGGCCGACTTCAACGCGCTGACGGAATGGGAGACCGGCAAAACCGATAAGCGCCATCAGCTGGTCACCTTCATCTCCACTCCGGTGCGAAACCTTTTCCAGTTCTACTTCGGGGCGACTTCGGGCGAGTACATGAACGCGCTCCAGGGGGTCATCCTTTCGATCGTGGTCATGCTGATGATCATCTACATGTTCGCCGCGCTCTTCGCGGGCGTGCTGATCTTCTCGATCTCGCGCGCGGTCAACCGCATCGAGAAGGGGACCAAAGCGGTGGAGCGCGGTGATTTCAGCTATCGCATCCGGATGAAGCCGGCCAACCAGCTCGGGGAGATGGCCCTGTCCTTCGACCGGATGACCGAGTCGATCGGATCGCTGCTGATCACCGTCGCGGAGAAGGAACGGCTGCAGAGCGAGATCGCCATCGCCGCAACGATTCAGCGCAATCTGCTGCCAAAGGAAGGACCGAAGTTTCGTGGCGTTTCGTTCTCCGCGCACTTCGAGCCGACCGCTTCCATCGGCGGCGATTACTACGACGTCTTCAACATCGACAAGTCCCGGCTGGCCGTGGCCATCGGCGACGTTTCCGGCCATGGACTGTCCACCGGCCTGGTGATGGCCATGGTCAAAGCGGCCATGACCACCCTCGTCGAAGAGGGTTTCGAGGAAGCGTCGCTCTTCCATCGCCTCAACGAGCTGGTGTTCCGCTCTACCGAGCGCCGCGCCTTCATGACCCTCGGGTTCACGATCTTCGACCTCGAGCACGGAACGATCCGCCACACCAACGCCGGCCATCTCTATCCGTACCTGCTGCGCGGCGATGACGGCCCGCCGATCTCGATCGAGTCCCCGTCGCTGCCTCTCGGTGTACGGCATGAGCTCAGCACCCAGACCGCCGAGATGGACCTGCGCGAAGGCGACGCGGTGGTCTACCTCTCCGACGGCATCATCGAAGCTCAGAACGAGCTCGGCGATCCTTTCGGGTTCGACCAGCTCGAGTCGATGCTCGAGCGCCAGACCGACCGTTCCCCCGGCGCCATTCGCGACACCATCCTTAACGCGGTGGCAGCGCATTCCGGCAGCCGTCCCGCCGACGACGACCGCACCGTGATGGTGCTCCGCTTCGAAAACTTCCGGATCATCACAGCATCAACGCCGCTGGTACCGGAGTTCGTGGTCAAAAGCTAGCGCCTGTGTTCTGGTGGAGGACAGGCAGTCCTGCCTGTCCTGTTCCGTCGAACTGCTACAAACCCGCGACTTCCACCCGCCGGATGTGTTTCGCGATCCGGTTGATGTAGGTGACGGTCTCGCGGAAGGGCGGCACGCCTTTGTACTTCCAGACGTTGCCCTCGCCGGCGTTGTATGCGGCCACGGCCAGGTCGGCGTTGCCGTCGAACGTCTTGAGCAGCCAGCGGAGGTACCGCGTGCCGGCGTAGATGTTCGCGTGAGGATCGAATGAATTGCTGACGCCAAAGCGGGCTGCGGTGGCAGGCATGAGCTGCATCAGCCCGCGCGCGCCTTTGTGGGAGACAGTGAACGGGTTGTAGTCCGACTCGGCCTTGATGACTGCGGAGACAAGCACCGCATCGACGTCGAAGTGTCTGGCCGCCTCGACGATGATCTTGTCGAACTTCGTCCTGAAGAGCGGGGTGCGCGTCTCGTCGAAACGCCAGGAGCGTTTCGGGAAGACTCCGCCCTCCTCGGCAATCTTCTTAACTTCCGCCACCACTTCGGGGGTGATGACCTCGTCGTCGACGATCCGCTCCACCCGGGTCAGCGGCAGGGACATGGTTCCACCGCTGTGCAGGGTGAGGTGAACGAACTCCTCATCGACCTTGTAAGCGCTGATCTTCATGTTGCGGCCGTCGCTGAAGATGGCAATGCTCGCGCTCGCCATGTCGGCGACGGAGAGAACTGCCACGAGTAAGAGCGCACGTTTGATCATCAGGACCGATTACCGACAACCTGCTGCCGGCAGCCGTTATGCCCGTGGATGGTACCGCTCGTACATCTTCTGGAGCCTGGCCCGGGAGACGTGGGTGTAAATCTGGGTGGTGGAGATGTCGGAGTGGCCAAGCATCATCTGGACGGATCGGAGGTCCGCCCCGTTCTCCAGGAGGTGTGTGGCGAAGGAATGACGGAGGACGTGCGGGGAAATGTGGGTGGCGATCCCGGCCGTGCGGGCGTAATGGACGATCTTCATCCAGAACGACTGGCGCGACATCGGACGCCCTCTGGTCGATAGGAACAGATGCGGGTCCGGCTGCTTCACGAAGGCCGCTCTCCCCCGCTCGCTGTAGGCCACGATGGCGTCGCGGGCTGCATCACCGAACGGGACGATTCGCTCCTTGGAGCCCTTCCCGATGGTCCGGAGGAATCCGGCATCCATCACCAGATCGTCGATCCTGACCCTGATCAGCTCCGACACCCGCAGCCCGGTTGCGTACAGCAGCTCCAGCATCGCCGCATCGCGTAAGCCTTCCGGCGTGGTCCGATCGGGCGCTTTGAGCAGCTTATCGACTTCCTCCCCCTGGATGCTCTTCGGGAGACTCGTCCAGACGCGCGGATTCTCGAGGTTTTCGGTCGGGTCGGTGGTCAGGTGCCGCTCCACCACGAGGAATCGATAGAGACCTCGAATGGCAGCGAGCGCGCGCGCCACCGATCGGGCTGAGATGCCGGCGCTGCGCAGCTTCTGAAAGTAGCGGACGATGCTCAGCCGGTCCACTGCATCGATGGCGATGTCCTGGTCCGCCAGGTAATCGCCGAACTTCTTCAGATCCGTGGCGTAGGAAGAAAGGGAGTTCTTCGCCAGCCCCTTCTCGACCGCCAGATAGTCGAGATAGATCGGAAGCCAGGTTGCGAAGAACGGCGTCTTCCTCATCTAGAAATGGCTCACCACCATGTCCGCCATGTAGGAGCTGCGGACGAACGGACCGGAAAAGACGGCGCGGAATCCCATCTCTTCGCCGATGACGCGGTACTCCTCGAAAACCTCAGGGCGGATGTACTCGACCACATCGAGCTTGTCGCGTTTCGGCTGGAGGTACTGGCCGATGGTGATGATCTCGCACTCCGAATCCCGCAGGCGCTGCAGCACGTCCACGACTTCGTCGCGCCGCTCGCCCAGACCGAGCATCAGCCCGGATTTGGTGACGATGGAGGAGTCATATCGTTTCGCGGCGCGCAGAACGGCCATCGATCGATCGATGCGCGAGCCGGGGCGGACGTAGTCGTACAGGCGCGGCACCGTCTCCACGTTGTGGTTGAAGTAGTCGGGTCTCGCCGCGGCGACCGT
>Ga0136612_10000323_pt1 | contig 16210 bp, 13 predicted proteins | sample AntDryUQ224A2306_2_FD_106644 | JGI IMG/M metagenome (GOLD analysis project Ga0136612, IMG submission 106644) | Polar desert sand microbial communities from Dry Valleys, Antarctica - metaG UQ224A (23.06) | ecosystem: Environmental > Terrestrial > Soil > Desert | place: Antarctica: Dry Valley... | reverse complement strand
GAGCGCCCAGGCCCGGTCGGCCCCGCCGGCGCTGAGACACAACCGCGACTTCGTCCTCCTGTGGGCCGGCCAGGCGATCTCACGGCTGGGCTCGCAGGCGTCGTTCGTCGCCTTTCCGCTGCTCGTCCTCGCATCGACGGGATCACCGACGAAGGCCGGGATCGTCGGCTTTGCCAACGGCGTGCCGGCTCTGCTGATCTACCTGCCGGCTGGTGTGCTCATCGACCGTCATGACCGGCGCAGGATCCTCATCGCCGCCAGCGTCATCGGCGCGCTGGCGATGGGCAGCCTGGCCGTCGCGCTGGGCACCGGCACCGCGGTGTTCGCCCACATCGTGATCGTCGCGCTGGTGGAGGGGTCGGTCGTCGCCGTGCTCGCGATGGCCGAGCAGGGCGCGCTGCCCAACGTCGTGGGCGCCGGCCGGGTGTCCGAGGCGGTGGCGCGCAACGAGGCCCGTTCCCACGCGGCGGCGCTGGCCGGACCGCCGCTGGGCGGCGTGCTGTTCGCCGTCGACCGGCTCGCGCCGTTCGCGGCCGATGCGGCGTCCTATCTGTGCTGCGCCGTGCTGTCGAGACGCGTGCGCGGCCCGCTCCAGGAGACCCGGGCGGGCGACGAAGGGCGCGACGTGCGACGTGAGATCGCCGAGGGCATCCGCTGCCTGTGGCGCCAGCCGTTCGTCCGCGCCTCGGCGATCGCGGTCGCGGTCGGCAACCTCGTGTGGAGCGGGCTGTTCATCGTGCTGGTCGTGCGCGCCACCGAGGGTGGCGCATCCGCGGCGCTCGTGGGGGCGATGCTCGCCGTGATCGGCGCCGGCGGGCTGGTCGGAGCGCTCGTGGCGCCTGCCGCCGCACGCCGGCTGCCGGCGCCGACGATCGTGCTGGGCACGTTCTGGATCCAGGCGCTCCTGCTACCGGCGCTGATGCTCACGCGCGCGCCGCCGGCGATGGGCGTGATCGTCGGCCTGGGCGCCCTCGCCGCTCCGGCCTGGAACGCGGTCGTGGTCGGCGCGCGGCTCAGCCTCACCCCCGACCGCCTGCGCGGTCGGGTCAACGCCGCCGCGCGCCTGACCTCGGCCGGCATGATGCCCTTCGGCGCGCTGGGCGCCGGGCTGATGATCGACGGCGCCGGGACGACGGTCACGATCGGGGCGCTGAGCGTCGTCAGCGCGATGCTGGCCCTGGCCGCGACCGCATCTCCCGCGCTGCGTCGCGGCCCCGGTCACTGAGGCTCGACGGACGGCCGAGCGCGGCGCAGCGTGCGCCGCGCGTCGGTGATGTCGCTGACCCGCGGACGCAGCTCGCCCAGCCGCGAGCCCAGCGCGCGGCTGAAGATCAGCGCGCAGGCCGCCCCGCTGACCAGGTAGGCGGAGGTCGAGGCGATCGCCGCGCCCAGGCCGCCGTGGGCCGGGATCAGGATGATGTCCAGGGTCACGGTGACGATCAGGCCGATGCCGACCGCTGCGGTCGACAGCAGCGGGCGGCGCTGGGCGGTCAGCGCGTCGCCCAGCAGCTTGACGGCGACGACGCCGAACGCGCCGATGGCGAGCACGCGCAGGTCGTCGATCGAGCCGGTGAACTCCGCCCCGAAGATCGTCGTGCACAGGATCGGCGCGGCGATGACCATGCCCAGCGCCAGCGGGAGCGTGACCAGCACGCCGAGGCGAAACACGCGCGCCGCGCGTCGCGCGGCGTCGCGCCGCCCGGCCCGCACGAGGTCGGGGCGCTGGACGTTGGCCAGCGCGGTGGGCAGGAAGAACAGCGCCTCGGTCCACGCGACGGCGACGCTGTACATGCCCAGCTCGCGCGAGCCGGCGATCGTGCCCACGAACCACTGGTCCAGGCGGTAGTTGCCGAGGTTCATCACGCGCCCGGGATGGCTGCGGATGCCGAAGTCCAGCGAGCGGCGCGCCAGGGCGGCGTCGGGGCGCCCGAACCCCTGCCCGCGGCGCGCGACGAAGCGCGTCAGCAGGGCAACCCCGAGCACCTGGCCGCCGATCCAGGTCGCCATCGCGCTGCCGACCGTCAGTGCCCCGGCGACGGCCAGCGCGCCGTTGACGATCACACCGCTGAGCGGCGACAGCAATCGCGTGATGTTGGCGATCGCGAAGCGGTAGTCGGCCTGTAGGACCGCGGCGAGGTAGGTCCGGGCCAGCAGGATCGGGATGCCGCCCAGGGCGAGGGCCAGCAGCGGCGTCGAGAGGTCACCACCGACCGCCGGCGCGATCACGACGATCGCCGCCACCAGCGCCGCGAAGCCGCCCCCGAGGACCACGGCGAGCACGACCGAGTTGGTGGCCAGCGCGCGTCGCGCCCCCGGCTCGCGCCCGGCGAAGTTGACCGTGGCCTGCTCGACCCCCATCAGCCCGATGGTCGAAGTCAGCGTGGTGATCGTGATCAGTAGCGCGATCTCCCCCCGTCCGGTCGCACCGAGGTAGCGCGCGGTAATCAGGACGTTGACCAGCGACACGACGGCGACCAGCAGGCTCGTCCCGTAGGTCGTCGCGGCCGACGCCGCGAAGCGCGGGCGCCGCGGCGCGTCGTCAGACGGGGACGCGGATGTTGCGTCGACGGGCATGCAGACGAGCGGCGCCGAGCAGGCTCCGCCCGCGCCGGCCTGTCGCCAGCCCGGCGATCGCCGCGACCAGACGGGTGTTGACCATCAGCGGCGGGTGCATCCGCACGGCACGGCGCAGCAGCCCGCGCGCCGCGCCGCGCTCGCCGAGCTCGACGGCGTCCAGGCCGGCCGACAGCAGGCGCCGTGCGCGCACGTAGCTGCGGTCGCCCTCGTCGAGGCGCACGCCGGGCAGTTCGCGGGCGATCAGCGCCTCGGCGTGATCGAGGAAGGCGATCAGCTCGTTGCCACGGCGCCGACCCTGCAGCGTGGACTGCTCCCCGTGCAGGCGCCAGTACGTGTCGGTGTCGGGAATCGCGACGACGGCGAAGCGAACCCCGATCCGCAGCCACATCTCGTAGTCGTAGATGCGCTTGAAGCGGGCGTCGAACACCGGGCCGACCGCTTCGTAGGCCCTGCGGCGAACGAGGACGGTCGGCGTCGACACGAGGTTGCGCCGCAGCATCGCCGGGGCGAAGTCGGCCGGGGCCATCAGCGGCGCCGGCATCCGTGGAGGGATGTCGCGCAGCACCGCGCCGGTCTCGTCGATGACCTTGCAGCTGGAGCACACCAGCCCGCACTGGGGGTGCTGCTCGAGCACGGCGACGCGGCGGGCCAGGAACGTCGGCGCCCAGCGATCGTCGTCGTGCAGCAGGGCGACGTAGGGGGCGTCGCCGCGGGCGATCAGGCCCGACATGTTGGCCGCCGCGCCGACGTGCTCACCGGTGGTGATGTACGCGATCCGCGGGTCGTCGAGGTAGGGCGCGACGGCGGCCGCGATCGCCTCGCTGCCGGGCCCATCCTCGCTGACCGTCAGGCGCCACTCGGTCAGCTGCTGGGCCAGGACCGACTCGATCGCTTCGGCGACGTAGTGTGGACGGCCATGGGTGGGAATGCCGATGTCGACCTGGGTCACGGCATTCGATGGTAGCTGCCGATCGGAGATGCGCCACTCTCCGATGGAGTAGTCCCGACCACTGGTAGGATTCGTCGTCCGGCGGATCGCCTACTCGGCCAGAACGCCTTCGGGTGCTCAGTCGGGCTCCGCGCCGGCCTTCGGGCCGGCGGCCTGTCCCGATGGTCGGGAGTGTCACGCCGCCCAGGCAGACACACAGTCCTGGGACGTAGTTGTTTAGCGGCGATCTCTGACCGGAGCGTTATCGGGCGGGCCCTCGGGTCCGCCCGGCCGCTTTCCGGGGTCACGTCCGGCGCCGACGAGGCGTGCGAACAGCCGATCGACCAGCGCGGCGGGCCTCCTCGCGCTCGAGCTCGGGCACGACGCGCAGCACCACGTAGTGGAACGGATCAGCGCCCACGCCGAGCCTCCTCGGCCGAGCTGGGGATCGAGGTGGGCCGGGCAGCGAGCCGCCCTCGCGCAGCGGCGTGACGTAGCGGGTGACCTGCACGTGACGAAGATCCATGGCAACGTGCGCGACCGGGCGCACCGGGGCACCATAGTTCCCGGCCGGCGATCAACCGCGAAGGAGACCACGATGGACACGACGATCTACGACTGGGCCGAGTCGGCGGCGACGGCGCTCGAGCTGCCCGGCGAGCTCGCCGACCGGGCGATGGTGCAGGCCGTCCTCGACCTCGCACGTGACGTCGCCCAGGGTGCGGCGCGCCCGGCCGCGCCCGTCGGCGCGTTCCTGGCCGGTGTCGCGCTGGGCCGTGACGGAGCAACGACCCCGCAGGCGCTGGAAGCGGTCCGCTCGCGCCTGGCCGCAACGCTTACAGCTCAGGAGTGACCACGAGACGTCAGGCCGGCTGGGGTTCAGGCTCGGGCGAGGGCGGTGGGGCGGATGGGTGACGATAGGACCACCACTCGAGGACGGCGATCTGCACCGATGCCGCGACCGGGATCGCCAGCAGCGCACCGGCGATCCCGAACAGGGCGCTGCCGAACAGCACCGAGACGAGGACGACGAACGGATGGATGTCGACGGCGCGCTTCTGGATCTGGGGCTGGATCACCGTGTTCTCGATCTGCTGGTAGATGACGGCCCAGATGACCCAGATGATCGTTGCTGTGGGGAAGTCGGAGAAGATCGTCACGACCCCGACGAGCACGGCGCCGATCGTGGCGCCGACCAGCGGCAGCAGGTCGAACAGGGCGAACAGGACGGCCAGCGGCGCCGCGTAGGGCACACCCAGGATCAGCAGGACGATCAACGTGGTGAGCCCGGCGACGGTCGCCTGGATGACCGCGCCGGCGACGTACTTGCCGACGGCGTCGGCCATGCGCTCCATCATCGGGGCAAGACGCCGGGCTCGCTCGGGAGGTTGCAGCGACACTGCGCCGGCCACCCAGCGCGGACCGCTGCCCAGCATGAACACGCTCAACACCAGGATCGTGACCGCGGCGAAGACCGAGTTGACCAGGCCGACGCCGACGGTGCCCAGCGCGCTGGCGGCGTCGCCGACACGATCGGGCAGCTTGCGCGCCTCCTCCTCGAGCTTGGTACCGACCTCGTAGTCCTGCTCGAGCCGTCGCAGGGTGGGGTTGTCCTGCACGAAGCTGCGAACGTCGGCGGCGTAGCGCGGCGCCTCACGGGCCAGGTCGCTGCCTCCGCGCACCACCGGCGGAACCACGATCAATCCGATCAGCACCGGTACCAGCAGCAACCCCAGGTAGCTGACGCCGATCGCCGCACCCCGCGGCATCCGCCGGCTCAGCCAGCTCACCGGGCCGGCCATCGCGACGGCCAGGAACAGGGCGAGCACGATCCAGCTCAGCGGCCGGCGCAGCAGGTAGAGCACGTACAGGATCGCGGCGACCGCGACGATCACGAGCACAGTGCGCAGCACGGCCCGGGGTGTCCATTCGGCGGTGGGCATGGCGCGTCGGTGCGAGTATCCCGGCGCGTTCGGACGGCTGGCCGCCTGTGTCGCTATCGGAACCGGGAACCCACCCACCCCACCTCCGGCGGCCATCTGGCCGCCTCCGGCACCCCTAGGCGGCGCGAATGCGGCGCTGCAGGGCGCGCGGGATCAACGCCGCCCCGGTGGCGGCGGCGCCGGCGGCCGGTCCGTTGCTCATGGCCAGCGTCTCGAGCCCCGGATCGTGCGTGGCGAAGCGGTACTTGTACCCCTCTGCGCCGCGCAGGTGGCGGTACTCGCTGATTCCGTCCTGCCCGGCCTCGCGAATCGTGTGGGCCAGCAGCACGAGGCCGAGCGACTGCTTGGCGCTGGGGTCGCGGCCGGACTGGTAGAAGCTCTCGACGCCGGCGAAGCGCGTCCCGTACCAGGCGGCGCGCGCCACCCCGTCGAGCTCGAGCAGCCACAGGCGCAGCCATCCGCGCCGGGCCAGCAGCGCGGTCGTCTCGCGGTGAAACGGCTCGCGGGCCGTGAACGACGAACCCTGCGGGCGCCGCGCGCGGTGCAGCTCGAGCAGGCGGTCCATATCCGCGCTGACCGTGTCGGGGCCGGTCAGGCGGAAGCGAAGCTCGTGCTCACCGGCCAGGCGCCGTTCCCGGCGGCCGAGCTGGCTGCGGAAGTTCGCGCTGCGGTCGGCCAGGAAGCCCGACCAGCCGCCGGCTCCGAAGCGCAGGACCGGGCTCGACGTCCAGCGCAGCGTGCGCGCGCCCAGGCGCGCGCCCCACCCGTCGGCGCCGGCCAGATGATCGCCGAGCACCATGCCGCTGCCCCAGGAGCCCGCCGCCACGCAGCGCCGGATCTCGCGGGCCACGATCACGCGATCGGCCGGCGCGCAGATCGGGCCGAGCTGATCGCCGGGACCATGACCGAGGAAGCGCAGGATGCGCAACGGCCGCTCGCGCCAGACGTAGAGCGGGAGGATCGCCAGCAGGCGACCGCCCGGGTCGCGCACGGCGCTCACCAACAGGCGCCCGTCGTTTCCGTAGTGCCGCCACCACGCCCCCAGCCATTCCCGGGTCGCGAAGACGTTGGCGCTGGCCAGCGCAAGATCGTCCCACTCGTCGCGCAGCGCGTCGAGATCGTGGTGGATCTCGGTGCGCACGGGCGTGGGGCGCCGGGGCCGGCCGGTGACGACGGTGACGATGCGCTCGAGATCGACCGGGCGCAGGTGCTGGTGCACAGGCAGGGCGAGCGTCGAGCGCCGCCGCAGGGCCGTGGCCACGAACGCCGCGTTCGGCGGGCTCGGTTCGGCCAGCGACCACGGGTCGCTCGCGAAGATGCCGTGCGCGGCCAGGCGCGTGCGCAAGCCGGTGGGATCGGAATCCTCGATCGCGAAGGCCAGCGGCACCGCCCCTTCGCTCAGACGATCGAACGGCGCCGAGACGCGGTCGCCGAGCTCGCTCAGGAGCTGCTCGTAGTTGGCCCTGCGCTTTGGCGCGACGCCATCGTCAACGATGCGCTCGACCAGCCGCTGGGCGGCGAGCCTCGGATCCCACCGCGAGCCGGATGGGGGCGCGCCGGCCCAGTCGCGTCCATCGCCCAGCAGCCCGATAGCCCCGTCGCGCAGCCCGAACGTCAGGTGCGGGGCAAAGACCGCGCCGTCGCCGAACGAGCCGGCCGGGCGCCCGCCGATGGTGGCCCGCCACGCCTGGGCCACGTCCTCGATCAGCAGCAGGCCTCGCTCGCGGGCCCAGTGCCGCCACGTCCGCGCGTCCTGCGGGAAGCCGAGGTGATGGATGAGGTACAGCGCCCGCGCGCGTGGGGTGAGGAGGCGTTCGAGGCCCTCGGGATCGGGCTCCAGCGCGGGACCGGGCTCGTAGTAGCGCAGCTCGAGGCCCGCGCCCCGCAACGCCTGGATCTCGGCTCCGTGATGACAGGTCGGGACCAGGATCGCGTCGCCGGCCTCCAACCCGAGCCCCGCGATCACGGCCCACAGCCCCTGGGGGACACCAGCGAACACACGCCGACTCGCTTCGGTCATGGGGAACCCGGAAGCGCCGGCGCGACGGCCGTGGAAAGCGCGCGCCACCAGCGGGGGTGCCACCGCGATGCGTCGCTCGTCGCCGGTGCGCCGACCGATCCTGAAGAGACGCGTGGCCGGCACCGGGCCCATGCTACGTACTGACCCGTCGCGCCGATGGTCGAGCGGGTGGCCGCAGAAACACATGACAGTTTCGTACCCGATGCCCGCAAACTGGGCAGAAGCGGTAGCGTCGCGGGACATGGAGCCGTCTGTGGCCGCTTCCGCGCAATCGTCGGGTCCGCTCGCCTCGCTCTCGCGACGCGATGCCAAGATCGTCCTTGGCCGCATCCGTGACGTGGTGCGCATTCTCGAGGACGACCCGGGCCTCACCGCGCTCGAGCTGGCCGAGCGCATGGCGCTCACGCGCCGCCATATGAGCCTGCTGTTGCTGCGCCTCGAGGAGCACGGGCACGTCGCCCACGAGGGCCGTCGCTGGTTCCCAGCCTCGAGCTGACCAGCGCCGTTCCGGGTTGAGCCGTGCAAGAGATCCTGCACTGAGCAGGGTTCTCGTTGCTAGCGTCGACGTCCTCGCGCCGAGTCGTCGGGCATCAGCCGGACGATCGGGGGAACCGATGCGACCTGACCGTCGCGGGGGCGAAGCGCCGCAATCGTGCGGTGTAGCGAAGCGGCCGGTGGGCGTCTCGCGAGCCCGTCAGCTCACCTCGTAGGCGCGCCCGACCATGTCCGCAACCAGGTTCCCGATGCCTAAACTGCACCTTTGGTGCGCGATCCTCGTCGCCACCGTCGCCGTCGTCGGCGCACTCGCCCCCACCCCAGCCCACGCGGCGCGTGTCTTGCATCCGGGAGATCGCGGCCGGTCCGTCGAGCGCCTCCAGCGCGCCCTGCACGTCGGCGCCGACGGCGTCTTCGGACCATCGACCGCGCGGGCCGTGCGCCGCTTCCAGCGCCGTCACCGCCTCGACGCCGACGGCGTCGTCGGCGCGTCGACCTGGCGCGCGCTGCGACGATCGGCCGCTCGCGGCCGATCGGGCGCCGGCGCCCGGCGCTCGTCGGTCCGTCTGCTGCAACGGCGCCTGGGCATCGGCGCCGACGGGATCTTCGGCCCCGGAACGGCCCGCGCAGTGCGCGGCTTCCAGCGCTCGCGGGGCATGACGGCCGATGCGATCGTCGGACCGGCGACGTGGTCGGCGCTCGGTGTGCGCGGCCGCCATCCCATCCTCAAGCGGGCTCGCGGCCGGGCGCGGGCGGTGACCGGGCGCGGCGGCCTACCGCTCGCCATCTCGCGGGCGATCGGCGCGGCCAACCGCATCGCCACGCTGCCCTATCGCTGGGGCGGCGGGCACGGCTCGTTCAACGACAGCGGCTATGACTGCTCGGGCTCGGTCTCCTACGTCCTGCATGGCGCCGGGCGCCTGGGCGTCCCCCGGGACTCCAGCGGCCTGATGAGCTACGGGGCTCCGGGGCGCGGACGCTGGATCACGATCTATGCCCACCCCGGGCACGTCTTCATGGTCATCGGCGGACGGCGTTTCGACACGACCGGACGCGCGGGCACGGGATCGCGCTGGCAGCCGTCGATGCGCTCCACCGCGGGCTACACCGTCCGCCATCCGCCCGGACTGTAGAGGGCGTCTTGGAGGTTGTCTCTTAGATGATGCGGATCGGCGTTCCGCGGGGCACCAGGCGGTAGAGCCGGGCGATATCGCGGTTGCGCAGGCGGATGCAGCCGTGGGACGGACGGCCGGGGATCAGCCCGGGCTGGTTGGTGCCGTGCAGCCCTACGACTCCGCCGCCGGGCCAGTCCGACAGCGTCGGCGCGTAGGCGCTGGTACCGATCGCGTGCGTGCCATAGACCGGCGCGCCGCTGACCTTGAACTTCTCGCGCACCCAGTAGCGCCCCGCCGGCGTGGGCGTTGCGCTCGCGCCGACGCCGACTCGGGCCCGAAAGATCGCCTTGCCCGAGTCGTAGACGGTCAGGCGCAGGGTGCGGCGGTTGACCTCGATGCGCTTGCGCACGATGTTGTGGGATCCCAGGGCGTTCTCGCGCACCCACCCGGTGCGCCCGTTGGGGCGCATCGGCAGGCGCACGCGCACCCACTCGTTGCCGTGATCGTCGACCCAGCGCGCCAGCAGCAGGTAGACCTCGGGGAAGCGATCCTCGGTCTGCAGCTGCAGGCGGGTGATGCGGCGCGCGGCTCCGGTCGGGCGGGTGTACACGGTGGCGCGACGCGTCGGGTAGGCCCAGCGCGACTCCACGAGCTCGTCGGAGAGCGCAAGCTGTCCGGCCGGGCTGGCCGAGGGGACGGCAGACGCCGCCCCGTCGTCGGCGTGGGCGGAGGCGCCTGCGCTGGCCCATCCCAGCGCGACGCAGCCGGCAAGCGTTGCGATCCGTCGAACGTGCACGACGACCCAGGGTAGCCGGTCGTCGGACGTCATCGCGGCGGCACCGTGTCGGCGTTCACCGGGCGACGCGGCCGGCGATGCGCCCGCACACTCGGCCGCGACGACGTGCCGTGGTCCGCCGGGCGCCGGCGGCGCGCGCGCAGATCGGCGCCCGCGTCGCCGCCCGCGGCGGGCGTCGGGCACCGCTGCGCGCCGGTTGGGCGACCGCGTCGATGCCGGCGCGGGTCCCGAAGTCGGTGGTGAACGTGGCGCCCCAGCTCAGGTCGCCCGGGATGCCGAGAACGATCCCGATCCCGATCTCTGCGTACTCGACCCCAAGGACGTTGGCACGATGGGCCGGGCTGTTCATCCAAGCCCCCACGATCGATCGAGCGCTGGACAGGGGCCCCTGGCCCCACGCGATGTTCTCCCCGACCGCCCAGCTTGCCCCGGCGAGATAGGAGACGGCGTCCAGGCGGGTGACCAGGTCGCTGCCGTCGGGCGCGACGTGGGCGAAGAAGGACTCGCCGACCATGCGCGTGGAGTACGCGCCGGCGGCGCGCGTCAGCGCCACCGACTCGGTGAGGCCGCCGAGGCCGTGAGCGTCACGTTGCGCGTTGAGGACGCACAGGGTCGCCTGGGTCACCTCGCGTACCGTCTCGACGCTGGGTACGAGATCGGCGCCCGGGCAGTCATCGGCCGCGTGCGCGCTGATGGGGATCATGAGCGTGACGGTGGCCAATGTGGCGACCATGACCGCGACGCGGCGAGGGAAGGTCACCGGCTCGGATTCGGCGGCCCCAGGTCACGATTGAGCGTTCCGAGGTCGCTCTGGACGAATGGTCTACGCCCAGGCCGCGGCGACCGCGTCGAACAGCGCGAACGCGCGCGCTCGGCTGTCGTGCCGGCGGCGCTCGCTCTCGGCGACGAGCGCGGCGCCGTCGACGCGCTGGTCGTCGAGCTGCGCGCGTCCGCCGGCCACCCACCTGGCCACGAGCTCGGGCGTCACCTCGGGATGGAACTGCAGGCCGATGCTCGAGCCCAGCCGGAATCCCTGCGCACCGGCCGGGGAGGTGCCCAGGGCCTGCGCGCCGGGCGGGACGGTGAACGCGTCGGCGTGCCAGGTGAACCATGGCCCCGGCGTGATCGGCTCACGGGCGTCCTGAACCGCTACCCATCCGATCTCGATCAGCGGGGCCGGCGCCACCGCGCCGCCCAGCGCAGCGGCCAGCGCCTGGCCACCGAAGCACAGCCCCAGCACCGGGACGCTGGCGCTGGCCGCTTGGCGCAGGAAGTCGATCTGATCGGCGATCCACGGGTCGGTCGAGGCGTGCACCGAGCAGTCTGAGCCCAGCGCGACGATCGCTGCGAACGAGGACGGGTCGGGCCAGCGATCGATCTCGGGGGTGCGTACGAGCGTCACGTGGTGACCGCGCTCGTGGGCCCACTCCGCCAGCAGCTCGGCCGGCGCATCGGGCTGCTGTTCGACGACGCAGATCTCCATCTCGTCGCGTGCGCTACTTGACGCGGAACGAGCCGCGCATGAATGGGTGCACGCGACAGAAGAACGCGTAGGTGCCGCGGTCCAGCGCCGGTGGCGTCTGCCAGCGGTCGCGGTTGGCCGCCGCCGTGAACCCCTGGGGCCCGAAGCCGAGGTTGCCCGAGTCGAACTCGACGGGCCCGTTGGCGAGCGGGAAGGCGATGCCGCTCGTTCCGTTGCAGGGCAGCTTGCAGCTCGTGATCGTATGGAAGATGTTGCGCTTGGCGTCGGCGTTGACGAACGTCAACGGCTGGCCGGCGGTCACCACCGGGGGGCGTCCCGCCACACCAGGCATCGAGAGGTCGCCCTGTCCGTAGAGGAAGCCATTGACGGTGACGCGATCGGTGCTGGGGCCGTCGGGAAGCCGTGACGGGTTCTGGTAGCCGGCGCGGCTCCCACCGTGGTTGTCGTTCTCGGGCAGGTGACCGTGGGTGAGCACGCCGGGAACGTCGACCTTGGTCGTGAACGGGTCGGCCCCGCCCGCTCGCCCGTTGGTGATCGCCACCGGCATGATCGCCATCGACTCGTACCACGATCCGCGACGGGTGTCGTAGGTGCCCGAGACGCTGAGGATGTCGCCCTTGCGGACGGCCACGCGCCAGCGCGACGGTGTGGCCGTCATCGACACGTCCCACGACACCGGCCCGGCCGGCTCGTAGTACTTCGCGCGCGAGCGGAACAGGCGCACGGTGCGCCCGCCGCGGGTCAGGCGCAGGTCGGAGTACAGGCCGCCGGGGTGCAGGTGGCCGGCGGTGCCGACCAGCGTCGCGTCGCGGTCGGCCACCCAGCGATTGCGCGCCACGCCGTCGGGATAGGCGTTGGGATCGTCGTCGGGGTAGGTGAATCGTCCCTTGGCGCCGCGCCCGCGCAGCACGTCGAACACCGGGTAGGCATTGCCACCCTGCACGTCGAGCCACTGGGTCTTGACCTCGCGCATCCCCTTGGCCGCCGACGAGTCGGCCGGGATGAAGTCCATGTCCCACGTGACCCACACGCGCTCGCGGTTGGGGGTGAGGTTGTGGATCATGTGGTTGAGCATCCAGCGATCTTTGCTGCGATAGCGCCAGCCGAAGCCCTTGGGCACGCGGATCTCGGTCTTCTCCTCACCGGCGGCGAACGTCGGCTGGAAGTTGACCAGCCACACCGCGTGGTGCAGGTGGATGACGTCGACGGGCGGCACCTTGCTCTTCGCGCGCACCAGGTTGGGCCGGAAGCTCGTGATGTAGCCGTCGACCTTCGGGCGCTTGTCGTTGACCTCGAGCTCGATCGTGTTCTGACCGGGCTTGATGTCGATCGGCCCGAAGCGGAACTGCAGGTGCTGCACGCCGGGCCGATCGTCGGCCTGGGCCGGCGCGGCCGCCGCGAGCGTCAGTCCGACCAGCGTGAGGACGGCAAGGGCTGGCCGGCGCGATCGTGGCATCCGGCGAGTTTATCGGCGGTCACGCGGCCATCGTCGCCATCTGGGCGCCGTCGGCCTCACGAGCGGCCAGCATCGCGTAGCGCCCCTCACGGGCCAGCAGCTCGGCATGGGTGCCGCGCTCGACGATCCGCCCCTCGTGCAGGACGACGATCTCGTCGGCATTGCGGACCGTCGACAGGCGGTGGGCGATGGCAATCGTCGTGCGGTCGCGGGCCAGGCCGTCCAGGGCCTGGGCCACCGCATGCTCGGTCTCGTTGTCCAGGGCGCTCGTCGCCTCGTCGAGGATCAGCACCGGCGGGTTGCGCAGCACCGTGCGCGCGATCGCGATGCGCTGCTTCTCCCCACCCGAGAAGCGGTAGCCGCGCTCGCCGACGACGGTGTCATAGCCGTCGGGCAGCGAGGCGATCAGGTCGTGGATGCGCGCGGCGCGGGCGGCGGCCTGGAGCTCGGCATCCGTGGCGTCGGGGGCGGCGAAGCGCAGGTTCTCGGCGATGCTCGCGTGCACCAGGTAGGTGTCCTGGGAGACCAGCCCGACGGTGGCGGCCAGCGAGGCCAGCGACAGGTCGCGCACGTCGATGCCGTCGATGCTCACTCGGCCACTGGTGGCGTCGTACAGGCGCGCGACGAGGTAGCCCAGCGACGTCTTGCCCGAACCGGTCTCCCCGACGATCGCCACGCGCGCGCCGGCGGGGATCTCGAGGTCGACGTCGGCCAGCGTCGCCGCGCCGTCAGGCTCGTAGCGCAGGCCGACGCCCGCGAAGGTGATCGCGCCCCGCGCGCGGCGCTCGAGCACCACGGCGCCGGGACGCTCGTCGACCTCGACCGGAAGGTCGAGGTACTCGAAGATGCGGCGGAACAGGGCCAGCGAGGTCTGGATCTCGATCCCCACGTTCAGCAGCGACTGCAGCGGCATGAACAGCCGCGTCTGCAGCGTGGTGAAGGCCACGAGCGTCCCGATCGAGATCGCCGCGCCGCCGGCGGCGATGCTCTGCCCGGCGAACCAGTAGACCAGCGCCGGCATCGTCGCAAAGGCGATCTGAACCGAGGCCATGCGCCAGCGCCCGGCCATCCGCGAGCGCACCTCGAGGTCGGCCAGATGCTCGGACTCGGCCTCGAAGCGGTCGGCCAGGGCGGGCGCGCGCCCCATCGTCTTGCCCAGCAGGATGCCGCTGACGCTCAGCGACTCCTCGACCAGGGCCGACATGTCGGCCATGCGCCCCTGGCGCTCGGCGGCGATCTTCTTGCGCTCGCGGCCGACGCGGCGCGTCAGCCACACGAAGAAGGGCAGCAGCGCCAGCGAGAAGGCGGCCAGGCGCCAGTCGAGCAGGAACATGGCCACGACGGTGGCCAGCACGGTGGTCACGTTGGCGACGATCGACGTCGCCGTGTTGGTGACGACGCTCTGCACGCCGCCGATGTCGTTGGCGATCCGCGACTGGACCTCGCCGGTGCGCGTGCGGGTGAAGAAGGCCAGCGACAGGCGCTGCAGATGGCGGTAGACCGCGCTGCGCAGGTCGTGCATGACGCGCTGGCCGACGACGTTGGACAGCCATGTCTGTCCGACGCCGAGCACTCCGGTGGCCACGGCGATGGCGATCATCCCGGCCACGAGCACGGTCAGCAGCGCGGTGTCGGCGCGCGGGATCGCGGTGTCGAGGATCTCGCGCAGCAGGAACGGCGCGACCATCCCCAGTCCGGCCGAGATGCCGATCAGCCCGAGCACGGTGGCCAGCCGCCCGCGGTAGGGACGAAACAGACGGGCGATGCGCGGCACGTCGCGCGGCGGGCGATCGATCACGAGCGCTCAGCCTAGCAAAAGGTTGAAGTACTCAACTAAGTGCGATACCCGCCCCACGTCCGGCCGCGTCCTCGAGGACGTCGGCCAGCTGCTCGGCCAGGGCGGGCCACGAGAAGCGCCCGAGCACGTCCTCGCGAGCGCGCTCGCCGCGTCGGCGGCGCTCGCCGCGGTCGTTGACCGCGGCCACGAGCGCGTCGGCCAGGCTCAACTCGTCGTCGGGCTCGACCAGCCAGCCGGTCTCGCCGCCCACGACGATCTCGGCCGGGCCGAAGCGATCGACGGCGATCGCCGGCAGGCCGCACGCCATTCCCTCGACCAGGACGAGGCCGAACTGCTCGCACACCGAGGCGAGCACGACCGCGTCGGCGGCGGCGAAGAAGGCCGGCATCGCGTCGTGGTCGTGCCAGCCGGCCAGGAAGACGTCGCGCGCGCCGGTCGCCTGGATCGTGGCGTAGGGATGTTCGCCCTCCCACTCGCCGGGATGGCCGCCGACGACGACCAATGCCGCCGGATCGCTGAAGCGCTCGCGGGCGCCGGCGAACGCCCTGATCAGCAGCGGCGTGCGCTTGACCTCGGTGAAGCGCCCGACCGACAGCAGCACGGTCGCATCGGCCAGCGCGCCGACCTCGTCGCCTCGATAGCCCACCGATCCCGGCCCCGACCCGGGCCGCCAGCCCTGGGGCGCGGTGACGAGGTGCTCGTGCCAGTGGGCGGCGCGGTCGACCACACGTGGGGTGAAGCGCTCGGGGTCCAGGCCGTTGGGGGCCACGACGAAGCGCTGAGGGTCGACGTCGAGCAGCGCGACCGCCCGCTGCACCTGCGAGGGCGAGAGCACGAGCAGGCGCTCGCAGCGCGCCGCCCAGCGGCGCAGGTGTGCGGCCCAGGCGTCGGCGTGGCGCCAGCCGGCCGGCGCGCCGTCGGTGATCTTCTCGAGCATCAACAGCTCGGTGCCGTGCAGGTGGCCGACGATCGGCACGTCGGGGGCGACCCGGCGCGCGGCCTCGTGGACGGGGGGAAGGTGGTGCAGGTGCAGCACGTCGGCCTCGCGCGCTCCCGCGGCGGCCAGCGCTCGGGCCCAGGCGTCGACGTGACGCTCGTAGGTGACGTCGTCGAGCGAGGCGAAGACGGCGTCCGGAGCGCCCGGGCGGTCCTCGAACGAGGGATGCATCGGCGCGTCGCCGGCCGTGAAGTCGACGGCGATGATGTCCAGGCCGGCGTAGAAGCGGGTGGCGTCGCCGACGCCACCGCCGCCCAGCGACCCGCTGAGCAGCGTCACCTCACAGCCGTGCTCGGGCAGCTCGCGCGCCAGGGCACGGGCGACGTGCGACGAGCCGCCGCGGGGGAAGAACATGGAGACGCTGAGCACACGCACCCCATGGTTGTAGCGGGTGTCAACGCCGGGTGAACGTGAGCGCGGTGCTCACGGCCCGCCCACCGGGCAGCGCGACGCCGTGCGCCTCGCGCGGCGTGTTGGCCAGACGCCCGTCGCAGACCAGCGACGTCGAGCCGCCCCCGTCGAGGTTCAGCGCCTGACGCGCGCCGAGCGCGACGAGCGTCTGCGCCAGCTCGCCGAGGGTCAAGCCGGCGTCGCCGTCGGCG
>Ga0136612_10000322_pt1 | contig 16216 bp, 23 predicted proteins | sample AntDryUQ224A2306_2_FD_106644 | JGI IMG/M metagenome (GOLD analysis project Ga0136612, IMG submission 106644) | Polar desert sand microbial communities from Dry Valleys, Antarctica - metaG UQ224A (23.06) | ecosystem: Environmental > Terrestrial > Soil > Desert | place: Antarctica: Dry Valley... | reverse complement strand
CGACCTCCGGTCTGGTTCGGTCGTCTATTCGCGCAACGCCTCGCTCTCGCTACTTCCCGCGTCGAATGAGAAGCTGGCGGTCGCGTATGCGACGCTCGCCGCCCTTGGCGGCGACCACCGGTTCGAAACTGAGGTCGTCGGCACGGGCGCCCTCGTCGGACGCGTCTGGCACGGCAACCTCTTCCTACGCGGCTACGGGGATCCCACGCTGGATCAGTCCGATCTGAACGCGCTCGCAAAGAAGATCGCCGGCTGGGGGATTCGAACGGTCGATGGCGCGATCGTCGGCGACGAGTCATGGTTCGACAGCGTGCGTACCGGACCCGGCTGGAAGCCTCGTTACTTCATCGGGGAATCGCCACCGCTGTCGGCACTCGTCGTCGACCGCGGCTGGTATCGCGGGCGCACGTCGACGAACCCCGCCCTCGCGGCCGCGTCGCTGCTCCGAGAAGCGCTCGAGGCTCGGGACATCCGGGTTGCGAATCGTTCGCGGGTCGGTACGCCGGCGTTCGAGAGCATGCGGCTCGCACGCGACCTCTCGCCGCCCCTTGCGCGGATCGTGCGCTCCATGGGCCGCGAGAGCGACAACTTTGTCGCGGAGATCCTCGTCAAGCAGCTCGGAGCGACGCTCGGGGCTCGCGGATCCACGGCGGCGGGAGTTCGTGTCGTCCGGCGATTCTTGCTCGAGGCGGGCGTGCCCCTAGAGGGCGTCCGCCTGGCCGACGGATCCGGTCTTTCGCGGCTCAACCGGTTCACCGCGACCGCCCTTGTCGCTCTGCTTCGCGCGGGTTACGCAGACTCCGAGCTTCGTGGCCCGTTCGTCGATTCGCTCGCAGTTGCGGGCGTCGACGGGACGCTCAAGGCTCGGATGCGGTTCCGCCCCGCGCGCTCGCGCGTGATCGCTAAAACAGGAAGCACGAGCTTCGCGAGCGCGCTCTCCGGCTTCGTCCGCGGCCGTTACGTGTTCGCCGTGCTCCAGAATGGCAACCCCGTGTCGACCTACTGGTCGCGACGTGCACAGGACGCCTTCGCGACGATCCTCGCAGGTCGTCCCTAGGTTCCTAGCGGCGTCGCGGCGGCGGTGTCGCTGTCGGGCGCGCCGTCGAGCCAGCGTCCTCCAGGATCTGCTTCAGGTCGGCCTCGGAGAGCAGCGCCACACCCGCCGCCTGCGCCTTGGCGACCTTCGTCCCCGGGTTCTCGCCGACGACGACGCCGGCCGTCTTCTTCGACACGTTGTCCGACACCTTCGCTCCGAGACCGATCAGCGCGGCCGCGGCCTCCTCACGTGTGAACTCCTCGAGCGTCCCGGTGATCACGTACTGAGAGCCTGTGAGCGGCCCCTCGATCGGGCGCTCCTCCTCGCCGACCGCAAAGCGAAGACCGAGGCCGCGTAGCTCCTGCACGAGCGTGCGGTTCTGCTCGTCCGAGAACCACTCGGCGATCGACTCCGCCCGATCCGGCCCGATACCGTCCACCTCCTGGATCAGTTCCTGGCTCGCCTCGAGCAGCCGGTCGACCTCGCCGAAGTGTCGAGCGAGGTTTTGCGCGGTCACCCATCCGACATCGGGGATGTTGAGCCCGAAGAGGACGCGGGAGAACGGTTGCGCCTTCGAGGCCTCGATCGACGAGAGCACGTTCGTCGCCGAGCGCTCTCCGAAGCCGTCGAGCTCCAGGAGCTGCTCCTTCGGCAACCGGTACAGGTCCGGCATCGACCGCAGGAGCCCGAGCTCCCATAGCCGGCGCACGAACTGCTCCCCGACGCCCTCGATGTCCATCGCCGCCGTGACCCAGTTGATCAGCGTCTCGAGCCCGCGTGAGGGACAGGCGCGGTTCGGGCAGCGGTGCATCACCTCGCCCTCCGGCCGGATCACCCCGACCCCGCAAAGCGGGCACTCCGATGGCATCCTGAACTCCTGCGTACCAGGTTGGTGCGCGCCGGCGGGCCCGACGATCTGGGGAATTACGTCGCCTGCCCGCTGCACGATCACGAGATCGCCCTCGCGAATCTGCTTGCGGTTGATGTCCTCCTCGTTGTGGAGCGTCGCGCGGGAGACGGTGACACCGCCGACCTCGACCGGCTCCAGGATGCCCCACGGATTGAGTGCGCCCGTTCGTCCGACCCTGATCGCGATCTTCTGCAGGGTCGTCTGCGCGGTCATTGGCGCCCACTTGAACGCGCGCGCCCAGCGGGGCCGGTCGTGGAGCGAGCCGAGCCGCGCCTGCTGCTCGAGTGAGTCGACCTTGATCACGATCCCATCGATCTCGTAGTCGAGCTCGATCCTGCGCGCCTCCCAGGCCCGGCAGGCCTCGACAACCTCGCCGATCGTCCCGAGGCGCTCCGCGAACGGGTTCGTGCGGAAGCCGCGTTCCCGCAGCCACTCGAGCGTCTCCCAGTGGGTCGCCGCCGGAATCCCCTCCCGCAGGCCCGAACCGTAGACCCAGATCGCCAGGTGCCGCTGTGCCGTAATCCTGGAGTCGAGCTGTCGCAGCGAGCCCGCGCCGGCGTTCCGCGGGTTGGGGGCCGTCTTCTTGCCCACCGAGGTGAGCTGCTCGTTCAGGCGGGCGAACGCCGTCAGAGGGAAGTAGATCTCTCCGCGCACCTCGAGCAGCGGCGGCGAGTCGCCACCGAGGGTCAGCGGAATCGAGCGGATGGTGCGGAGGTTCGGCGTTACGTCCTCGCCGCGGCGTCCGTCCCCTCGAGTCGCGCCGCGCACGAATACGCCGTTCTCGTAGACGAGGGAGACGGCGGAGCCGTCGATCTTCGGCTCGATCACGTAGGCGACGGGCTCGTCGGAATCCAGGCGCTTGCGCACGTCGTCGGCCCACTTGAGCAGGCTCTCGTCGGTCGTCACCTTCTCGAGCGAGCCCATCGGCGCAAGATGCTCGACCTTGCGGAACCGCTCCGACGGAGTCGCGCCGACCCGTCGTGTGGGCGAGTCGTCGCGCACCAGCTCCGGGTTCTCCTCCTCGAGTCGAGCCAGCTCGTCGAAGAGCCGGTCGTAGACGGCGTCGTCGATCTCGGGATCGTCGAGGACGTGGTAGCGGTGGTTGTGGTGGTGGATCAGCCGGCGAAGCTCGCCGATCCGCTCCTCGAGCGTCACCTCAGAGCGCACGGAGAAGCTCTCCCGTGTTGGTGACGATCGCGTCCGGCTCCTCGGCTTCCAACCGCTCGCGGTGGTGGATCCCGCCCCACGTGACGGCCACCGCGTGCACCCCGGCAGCCTTGGCTGCGCGAACGTCGAACGGCGAGTCGCCGACGTAGGCCGCCTCGGACGCCGCCACATCCAACAAGTCGAGAGCATGCAGGAGCGGCTCCGGATACGGCTTGTGACGCTCGGTGTCGTCCGAACCGACGACCACGTCGAAGAAGTGCTCCAGTGCCAGATAGCTGAAGGCGAGCTCCACCGTCACCCGCCGTTTTGCCGTGACGATCCCGAGGCGCCGACCCTCGCGCTTCAGCGTCTCGAGGGCGACGGAGAGACCTGCGCACTCAGCCAGCTCGGAGTGGAGCGGCTCGTTGTGCTCGCGGTAGCAGGAGACGAGCTCGTCGACGCGCCGCTCGTCCAGTAGCCGCATCTGCTCGGCGAGGCCGGAGCCGCCGACAGCGGCCATCAACACCTCGTCGTCGACCTCGCGCTCGAGCACCGTCCTCGACGCGTGGCGCATCGACGCCAGGATGATCGAGCCTGAATCGATCACCGTGCCATCGAGATCGAAGAGGACGACGGGGAAGCGCATAGGTGCTCGACGATGCTAGCGACGGCCGACGCCGGCGACCGTACCCAGCGGTGCGCACGGCGACCGCTCGCCGATCGGCTCAGTACGCCACAGACTCGAGGTACAGGCCGTTGGCAGGCGCCGTTGAGCCGGCCTCAGCCCTCGGCTGTCCCTGGAGGAGGTGGACGAGGTCGTCCGGGGAGCGCTCGAGCATCGTCCCGACGAGCGTCCGCACCATGTGGCGCAGGAAACTGTCTGCCGTGATCGTGAAGTGCAGCTCGTCGCCACGAGGATCCCAGGCGGCGGCAACTACCGTTCGGTGGAGCACCTTGTGCTCGGTCTCTGACGGCGTGAACGCCGTGAAGTCGTGCTGGCCGTGCAGGAGGCGCGCGGACTCGGCGAGCGACTCCTCGTCCAGTGAGCGCGGCCACCAGAGCGCGCGGCGCGCCTCGAACGGCGAGCGGATGCGGCGCCGCAGCACCCGGTACCGGTAGCTGCGCGAGCGAGCCGAGAAGCGGGCATTGAAGTCTGGAGCGGCCCCGGCTGCCGCGATCACAGCGACATCGTGCGGCAGCTCCCCGTTCAACGCCTCAGCCGCCTTCTCTGACGGCGGGCCGGCCACGACCCGGACACTCGCAACCTGCCCGAGCGCGTGCACGCCCGCGTCGGTTCGCCCGGCGACGGCTAGTTCGTCCCAGCCACGATAGACGGCATCAAGCGCTCTCTGCAGTGCGCCCTCGACGGTTCGCGCGCCCGGCTGCCTGGCCCACCCCCTGAACCCCGCGCCGTCGTACTCGAGCGTCAGCCTGAGAGTACGAGGCTCCACAGCGTCGAGTGTAAGAGCTTCTAACACGATGAGGCCTCGTCGGCGGGGTGCGAGGGTGGTGCGAGGCACCAGGCAAGGAAGCCGGGAGCGTCCAGATGAGACATCTGGACGCGACCGAGGACGCCGCGTCGCGCCGCCCAGCGTGCGCTGCCGGCTCAGAGTCTCATTGTGTTAGAGGCTCCAAGCGGGAGTGGTCAGCGGCCGACGACGACGAGCGTCAACTCTTCGACGGCGACGACCTCAACAACGACGCCTGCGTCCACGCCTGCGTCGCAACGTGCCCGCCAGCTCTCGCCGCGCACCCGCACCTGGCCGTACGGCTGGCACGAGCTCAGTGTCGTGGCGCTGGCCCCGACCAGTGTCTCGACGCCTACCGCCGGCTTGCGCCGGTGCGAGAGCCACCACCAAAATGACGCCTCCCCAAGCTCGATCGCGGCTCCTAGCCCCAGTCCGATCCAGCTCCAGGGCGACGGGAGCACGAAGATTGCGAGTCCAAGCGCGACGAGGAAGACCATCTAGAGGCTCCATGTGAAACTCGGGTGTGCGCGGGGATGGGCCAGACCAAGCGCTTTCGCCGGGTCGAGCAGCGCGGCGCGTAGTGGTGCTACGGGCAAGCCCGAGCCGGCGAAACCGCGCCGTGTCTGGCACACCAGCCGCGCGTGCGTGAGTCTCACATCAAGCCTCTAGCTCCAACACTCGACCCTAGAGGCCGCGGAGAGACCTAGCGCGCGGCCGGTGCGGCAAGCGTCGTCGCGGGCTCGTAGTCGACGAGCTCGAGGTAGACCATCGCCGCGGCGTCTCCCTGCCGCGGGCCGAGCTTGATGATCCGGGTGTAGCCGCCGGGCCGTTCTGCGAAGCGCGGCGCGATCTCGGCGAACAACTGGTGGACGACGTCCTGCGACCGGAGCTGCGCGAGCGCCTGGCGGCGAGCCGCCAGGTCGCCCCGCTTGCCCAACGTGATCAGCTTCTCCGCGAACGGCTTGACGGCCTTCGCCTTGGCCTCCGTCGTCTGGATCCGGCCGTGCTCGATCAGCGCTCCCGCGAGGTTCGAGTACAGCGCCTTCCGGTGCGCGGAGTCGCGCCCGAGCTTCTTGCCTGCGCGGGCGTGCTTCACGAATGGCTCCCCTCGGCGTGCCCAAACTCGCGCGCCAGAGGAGTTCTAGCTGCCGCCAGGAGAGCCACTCTCATTCGTCTCCTCGAAGGTTCAACCCGTGCGCCTGCAGCGTCTCCTTGACCTCTTCCACCGACTTCTTGCCGAAGTTCGGGATCGCAGCCAGCTCGTTCTCCGACTTGGAGACGAGATCGCCGATCGTCTCGATGCCGACGCGCTTGAGGCAGTTGTACGAGCGCACGCCAAGCTCGAGCTCCTCGATGGGGAAGTTCTCCATCCCATGCGCCACGGGCAGATCGGCGCCGGAGTCCGCCGCTGCGGCCTCGCCGAAGCCCTCGATACTGTCGAGGTCGGTAAAGATCGCGAGCTGCCGGATGAGGATCTCCGCCGCCTGCCCGATCGCATCGCGTGGCTCGATCGAGCCGTCGGTCGTCACGTCGAGCCGGAGCTTGTCGTAGTCCGTCCGCTGGCCGACTCGTGCGGCCTCGACGTCGTACGAAACCCTTCGTACCGGCGAGAAGATCGAGTCGATCGGAATCACGCCGATCGTTGTCTCGGGCCCGCGATTCAGCTCGGCGGGGACGTAGCCGCGACCGCGGCCGATCGTCAACGTGATCTCGAGCTTGGCCTTGTCGGATAGGTGCGCCAGCTCGAGCTCCGGGTTGAGGATCTCCAGGTCGGCAGGGGCCTGGATGTCGGACGCCGTGATGGCGCCTGCACCCCGCTTCGCGATGTGCACCTCTACCTCCGGCGATTCGCCGTGGAGGAGGCAGATGAGATTCTTGAGGTTGAGGATGATGTCGGTGACGTCCTCCCGAACGCCCGGCAGCGTCGTGAACTCGTGCGCGATGCCCTCGATCTTGACGGCGGTCACAGCGGCGCCCTCGAGCGACGAGAACAGCACGCGGCGCAGTGAGTTTCCGAACGTGTAACCGAAACCGCGATCGAGCGGCTCGATCACGAAGACGCCACGGTTCTCGTTGATCTCCTCGTGGACGATCCTCGGGATCTGGAAATCCATCAGGCTGGTACGAGTAGCCAAGTCAGTCCTTTCTTGTTCATGCAGTTCTGCGAACGGGTCGTTACTTGGAGTAGAGCTCGACGATCAGGGACTCCTGGACGGGCGTGTCGATCTCGGCACGCTCCGGCCACTTGAGCACCTTTCCCGTCAGTCCTTCGTGATCCGCCTGCAGCCACGGCGCAACGGAGGCGGTCAGGTCGGTGGCATCGCGGATGGTTGGCTCGGCGGGGCTGCCCGCCTTCATCGTGACGACGTCGTCGGGGCGGACACCGAAGCTCGGGATGTTCACTCGCCGGCCGTTCACGAGGAAGTGGCCGTGCCGAACGAGCTGGCGGGCCTGAGCGCGCGAGCCCGCGAAGCCGAGGCGGTAGACGACGTTGTCAAGCCGCGTCTCGAGCATCCGGAGCAGGTTCTCACCCGCGTTGCCCGTGCCGCGCGTCGCCTTGTCGTAGTAGTTGCGGAACTGCTTCTCGAGCAGACCGTAGTACCGGCGCGCCTTCTGCTTCTCACGCAGCTGGAGCAGGTACTCGCTCTGCTTGATGCGGCCGCGGCCGTGCTCGCCCGGCGGATACGAGCGACGTTCGATCGCGCACTTCTCGGTCAGGCAACGCTCGCCCTTCAGGAAGAGCTTCATCCCTTCGCGCCGGCAGACGCGGCACTTGGGTCCGAGGTCCCGAGCCATTAGACCCTTCTCCGTTTCCGGGGTCGAACCCCGTTGTGGGCCTGCGGGGTCACGTCGCGCACGCCGAGGATTTCGAGGCCGGCGGCCTGCAGCGACCGGATTGCGGTCTCGCGACCCGAGCCGGGCCCCTTCACGAAGACCTCGACCTTCTGGAGCCCGTGCTCCATGCCCTTGCGGGCGCAGGAATCGGCCGTCACCTGGGCGGCGAACGGCGTCGACTTGCGTGAGCCCTTGAAGCCGGCCGAGCCGGCGGACTCCCACGCGATCACGTTGCCGTCCTTGTCGGTCAGCGCAACGATCGTGTTGTTGAACGACGTCTTGATGTGCGCCTGGCCGATGGCGATGTTCTTCCGGACACGGCGACGCGTGCGGCCACGGGCCGCAGCTTTGCGAGGAGGTGCCATTACTTCGCCTTCTTCCCGCGGCCGACGGTCTTCTTCGGGCCTTTGCGCGTCCGCGCGTTCGTCTTCGTCCGCTGCCCGTTCACCGGCAGGCCGCGGCGGTGGCGCACACCGCGGTAGCAGCCGATCTCGGAGAGACGCTTGATCGCCTGCGAGCGCTCGCGGCGAAGGTCGCCCTCCACCTGCAGATCGCTGTCGATGTAGCCGCGCAGCTTGTTGACCTCGTCGTCGGTGAGATCGCGGACCTTTTCGTTCGGATCAAGCCCGAGCGCGGCGCAGATCTGGCGCGCGGAGGGCTGACCGATCCCGTAGATGTACGTCAGCCCGATCTCTAGACGCTTCTGGTTCGGGAGGTTGACGCCTGCGATTCGTGCCATTGGACTCCTAGCCCTGCCGTTGCTTGTGGCGTGGATTGGTGCAGATGACCATGGTGCGTCCATGCCGCTTGATCACGCGGCAGCGCTCGCACATGGGCTTGACAGAGGGTCGAACTTTCATGGTCTTTCCTAACGGTGGCGGTACGTGATGCGGCCGCGATCCAAGTCATAGGGAGAGAGTTCGACCTTGACCCGGTCGCCCGGGAGGATCCGGATGTAGTGCTTGCGCATCTTGCCGGAGATGGTCGCGAGCACGCTGTGCGCGTCGTCGAGTTGCACCCTGAACATCGTGCTGGGAAGCGCCTCCACGACCTCGCCTTCGAACTCGATCTTCTCTTCCTTGACTGCCATAGACCTCTCTGCTGAACGCTCATGTACCTGCAGCTGAACGCTGCGCGCGGCAAAGCGCGGCAGGGCCGCGCAGGCCGCTCATCGTAGCAAACTCGGCTCGCGATCGTGGGCCGCCGTGAGGATCCTGGGCCCTTCGGCGGTGATCGCGACCGTATGCTCGAAGTGGGCCGCGAGCGAGCCGTCCTCGGTCGAAATCGACCATTCGTCGTCGTGGACGTAGACGTCAGGCCCGCCTGCCGTGATCATCGGCTCGATCGCGATCGTCATCCCTTCGGAGAGGAGCGGCCCGCGACCGGCCTCGCCGAAGTTCGGGATGTGTGGATCCTCGTGGTAGGAGCGGCCGACGCCGTGGCCGACCAGGCTTCGGATCACCGAGAAGCCCTCCCGCTCAACCTGGCGCTGTACGGCCGCCGAGATGTCGCCGACCCGCTGCCCTGGGCGGGCCTCCGCGATCCCGGCGACAAGCGCCTCGCGGCCGACGTCGAGCAGCCGCTGCGCCCCCGGCTCCAGGGTTCCGATCCCGAACGTGTAGGCGCTGTCCGCGATAAAGCCGTCGAGTGTGACCCCGACGTCGATCGTGACGAGATCACCGTCGCCGACGACGTAGCCCCCAGGGATGCCGTGGACGACCATGTCGTTGGGCGAGATGCAGATAGCGCACGGGAAACCCCGGTAGCCCTGCGAGGTCGGAACGCCCCCCTGCGAGCGGATGTAGGTCTCCGCGATCAGGTCGAGCTCAGCGGTGGTGATCCCGGGCTCGATCCGGTCGCCGACATGCGCAATCGTGTCCGCGACGACCCGGCCCGCGGCCGCCATCTTGCCGATCTCGTGGCGCGATTTTCGGATGATCATCGGACCGCAACCTGCTCGAGTGCCTGCTGAATCTCAGCGTAGACCTCGGCCACCGGCCGCGCCGCGTGGAGCGGCACGAGCTTTCCGGTCGCACGGTAGTGATGGACGACCGGCTCCGTCTGCTCGTGGTAGATCGACAGGCGCCGGTCGATCGTCTCGGGAGTGTCGTCGGCGCGACCCTCCTCGTGCGCGCGCCCCAGTGCTCGCTCGCGTGCGATCGGGTCGGGCAGGTCGAAGAAGAGGATCGCGTCGAGCTCCCTGCCGATCACCACGAGCATCGCATCGAGCGCCTCGGCCTGCGCGCTGTTTCGCGGGAAGCCGTCGAGGATGAAGCCATCGATCGCGTCGTCTTCGGAGAGGCGCTCCTCGATCATTCGAATCGTGATCTCGTCGGGGACGAGGTCGCCGCGGGCCATGATTTCGTTGACCTCGCGGCCGAGCGCCTTCGTGTCGTCGAGCGCTCGGAACATGTCACCCGTCGAGACGTGCGGGACGCCGTGATCGGCCACAATTCGTTTCGCCTGGGTTCCCTTGCCGGAGCCCTGCGGCCCGAGCAGGAGGAGATTCACGACAGGCGGGCCACTTACTTGAGGAAGCCTTCGTAGGAGCGCATCATCATCTGCGACTCCATCTGGCGCATCGTGTCGAGAGCCACACCCACTGCAATCAGTACCGAGGTACCGCCGAGCGCACCCGCAGTCGCCTGCGAGAAGCCGCCGTAACGGATGAAGAGCGTCGGCAAGGTCGCGACGAGGGCGAGGTAGACCGCGCCCGGCAGTGTCAGTCGCGTCAGGACGCGGTCGAGATACTGCGCGGTCGGCGGGCCCGGCCGGATTCCGGGGATGTAACCGCCGTAGCGGCGGAGGTTGTCGGCCTGGTCGACCGGGTTGAACTGCACCGCGGTGTAGAAGTAGGTGAACACCACGATGAGGAACCCCTGCAGCAGCATGTAGGGCACGCTCGTCGGCAGGAAGTGCTCGTTCACGAACCCCTGCGTCTGCGGGAAGTACTGGCCGATCGTTGGCGGGAACGCCATGACCGCTGCCGCGAAGATGACGGGGATGACCCCGGCCATGTTCACGCGGAGCGGCATGTAGGTAGACCCGCCCGAGGTCATGCGGCGGCCAACCATGCGCTTCGCGTATTGGATCGGGATCCGGCGCTGGCCTTCCTGGATGAAGACGATTGCGGCGATGATCGCGAGGGCGATCAGCGGGAAGAAGAGCTTCTCCATCGGGCCGCCGTTCCACCAGGCGGCAATGCCGATCGGCGCACCGACGAGAATCGAGGCAAAGATGAGGAGAGAGATGCCGTTGCCGATGCCACGCTTGGTGATCAACTCGCCCATCCACATCAGCAGCGTGCAGCCGACCGTTAGCGTGAGCACGATCAGGGTCAGACGGCCGAAGTCTGCGTCGAGCACACCCTGGCGGCGGAAGAGGAACGCGTACCCCAACGCCTGCGCAGCTGCGAGGGCGATCGTGAGGTAGCGCGTGTACTGGTTGATCTTCGCGTAGCCGGACTCCCCCTCCTTCTGGAGCTCCGTTAGCCGCGGAATCACGACTGTCATGAGCTGCAGGATGATCGAGGCGGTCACGTACGGCATGATCCCGAGCGCGAAGATCGAGAACTGGGAGAGGGCGCCGCCGGAGAAGAGGTTCAGCAACCCGAGGATGGTGCCGCCGCGGCCCTCGAAGTAGTTGTTGATCGTCTCGGAGTCGACGCCCGGCGCCGGCATCCACGACCCCAAGCGGTAGAGGGCGAGGATCAGCGCTGTGAAGAGGACGCGCCGCCGGAGCTCCGGGACGCGCCACGCGTTGGCGAGCCAGGAGAACATCTAGGACTCCGGAGCCTCGGTGAGCCCGGCCTCGACGGCCTCGGCCACCGGCGTCTGCTCCACCGGCTCCTCGGCGTCGGGCTTGGGCTTGATTCGCTTCGCCTTGCGCTTCTTCTCGCTCGGGTCGCCGCGCAGCCAGGTAATCGAACCGCCGGCAGCCTCGATCTTCTCGCGCGCCGTGGCCGAGAATCCGTGTGCGGAGACGGTCAGCCCCTTCGAGAGCTCACCGACCCCGAGAATCTTCACGTCCTTGCGCAGCGAGCCGATCAGCCCGGCCTGCTTCAAGAGCTCGGGCGTCACCTCTGCGCCCGCCTCGAAGCGGTGCTCGAGGTCGCGCAGGTTGACCGGCTGCGAGTAGGTTCGAAACGGCCCGATCGGCATCGCGTCGGCAGAGAAGTTGCCGCGCAGCTTGCCGAGCCGCATGTCGATCGGCATCTGGCCACCCTCGAACCCGGCCGGCAGCTTGTGCGAGCCCGCCCGCGACTTCTGGCCCTTGATTCCGCGGCCTGAGTAGCGGCCCTTCCCCGACCCGAGCCCGCGGCCCACGCGCTTCCGATCCCTGCGCGCCTGCGCAGGCTGGAGGCTCGAGAGGTTCAGCTGATCGGGCATGGTCTGGGGATCGGGCATAGTTTTAGGCGTCTTCCACTCGCACGAGGTGGGCGACCTTCCTCAGCATACCGGCGCTCTCGGGGGTCGCCTCCAACTCGTTCGTCTTGCCGATTCGGCCGAGTCCGAGCGCACGCAGCGTACCGCGATGCTTCTCGCTCTGACCGACCTTGCTTCTGATCTGGGTGACCCTGATCTTCGTCACGATTGATCGGCCTCCAGCGTCACAGGCCGCGGCTCGCTCGCCACCGCCGCGTCGGCCTCGGCCGACCGCGCCCGCAGCTCGGCCGCGCGCGCGTTCGACAGGGGGAGGATCTCGGCGATCGTCTTGCCGCGCATTCGCGCGACATCCTCGGGCCGGCGGAGCTTCTTCAGCCCGTCGACCGTCGCCTTCGCCATGTTGATCGGGTTCGTCGTGCCGAGACTCTTGGCCAGCACGTCGCGGATCCCGGCGAGCTCGAGGACTGCACGCACGCCGCCACCGGCGATCACGCCGGTTCCCTCGGAGGCAGGCCGGATGAACACCCTAGCGGCGTCGAAGACGCCGAGGATCTCGTGGGTGACGGTCGTCCCGTGCTTCGGCACGGAGAAGAGATTCTTCTTGGCATCGTCGACGGCCTTCGAGATGGCGAGCGGAACCTCGCGCGCCTTTCCATAGCCGACGCCGACGCGGTCGACCTCGTCACCTATGACGACGAGCGCCGTGAACGAGAAGCGCCGGCCTCCCTTGACGACCTTGGCGACGCGGTTGATCTCGATCACGCGCTCCTTGAGCTCGCGAACTTCCTCCCGGGCGATCACCTCACGCTCGACGCTGCTCATAGCTCCACCGCCGGCAAAGCCGGCGCCTCCGCTCTCTGCTGCTCCGTCAAGCCTACGCAGCTGCTCAAAACCTCAGTCCTCCCTCGCGCGCGCCATCGGCGAGCGCCTTGACGCGTCCGTGGTACAGGTAGCCGCCGCGATCGAAGACGACGGATTCGACGCCCGCCCGCTTTGCAGCCTCCGCGACGGCCTTGCCGACCGCCGCTGCCTGCTCCGACTTCGAGCCCTTGAACGAGCCTCCGAGGCCGAGCCAGCTAGCGCCTGCAATTGTGCGGCCATCCCCATCGTCGATCAGTTGGGCGAATATGCCCTTGTTCGAGCGAAAGACGGCCAGGCGGGGACGCTCGGCGGTACCGGCGACCTTCCCGCGGATCCGGCGATGACGGCGCTCTCGCGCCTGACGCGTGGTGACGGTGCTCATGCTCGCTTCCCGACCTTTCTGCGGACGACCTCTCCCTGGTAACGAATGCCTTTGCCCTTGTACGGCTCAGGAGGACGCACCGCGCGTACCTCAGCGGCTGTCTGGCCGACCTGCTGCTTGTCAGTGCCCTTGATGACGACCTGGGTCGGTGCCGGCACCTCGAAGGTGATTCCCGTTCGCGGCTTCAACACCACCGGGTGGGAGTAGCCCACGTTGAGCTCGAGGTCGGTTCCGCGCAGGGACGCGCGGTAGCCCACGCCCTGAATCTCCAGGTTCTTCTCGAAGCCCTTCGTGACGCCCTCGACCATGTTCGCGATCAGCGTCCGCGTCAGGCCGTGCAGCGCCCGATCCTCGCCTCGCTCCGTAGGCCGGGAGACAACGATCTCACCGTCGCCCTGCTCGATCATCATGCGCTGGGGTACCGTCTGAGACAGCTCGCCGAGCGGGCCGTTCACCTGCACGCGCCCGGGCGCAAGCGCAACGGACACCGTCGCCGGAACGTCGATCGGCTTTCTGCCGATGCGGCTCATCGGACTACCTACCAGACGAAGGCGATCACTTCGCCGCCGATGCCGCGCTCCGCGGCTTGGCGGCTCGTGACGAGCCCGGTCGACGTGGACAGGATTGCCGTACCGAGGCCGCCGAGCACGCGCGGCAGGCGGTCTTTGCCCGCATAGATGCGACGGCCCGGCCGCGAGACGCGCTTGACGCCAGTGATCACGCGCTGGCGGTTCTTGCCGAACTTGAGCTCGATCACGAGGTTCGAGTACGGCGTACCCTCGACGACACGGAAATCCTTGATGTAGCCCTCGTCCCGCAGCACGCGGGCGATCTCCTCCTTCATGCGAGAAGTGGGCATCTGCGCGGTGTCGTGCATCGCCTTGTTGGCGTTGCGGATCCGCGTCAGCATGTCAGCGATCGGGTCGGTCAGCATCCTGTCTCCACCCCCCGCTCTACCAGCTGCTCTTCGTCATGCCGGGAATCGCGCCCTGATGCGCGAGCTCGCGCAGGCAGATCCGGCAGAGACCGAACTTCTTGAAGACGGCGCGCGGACGCCCACACCGGTTGCACCGGGAGTAGCCCCGCACCTTGTAGCGCGGCGTGCGCGCCTGCTTGACGACGAGCGATTTCTTGGCCATCTATCTAGCTTTCTCCTTCTGCATCTGAGCGGACGAACGGCAGCCCAAGGGCGCGCAGCAGCGCCAGCGCATGCTCATCCGTCTCCGCCGTTGTCGTGATGGTCACGTCGAAGCCCCGGACCGTCGCCACCGAGTCGTAGTCGATCTCGGGAAAGATCACCTGCTCGCGCACACCCAGGGAGTAGTTGCCGCGGCCGTCGAACGACCGCAGGTTGAGGCCTCGGAAGTCGCGGATACGGGGGAGCGCGATCGAGACGAGTCGGTCGAGAAACTCATACATGCGGGCACCGCGAAGGGTCACCTTGGCTCCCACAGCCATTCCCTCCCGCAGCTTGAACGCCGCGATCGACTTCCGCGCCTTGCGCACCTGCGCACGCTGGCCGGCGATCGTCGTCAGGTCCTCGACAGCGGCGTCGAGCGCCTTCGCGTCGGTCTTGGCATCACCGACACCCATGTTGAGCGTGATCTTCTCGATCCGCGGCACCTGCATGATGGAGTCGAAGCCGAGGTCTGCCTGAAGCTGCGGGCGGAGCTCCTCATAGCGATCCTTGAGCCGCGGGCTGTAGGTCTGGACGGCGCTCATTTGTCGATCTCCTGGCCGCAGCCGTCGCGTTTGCAGACCCGAACGCGGACGATCTCGCCCTTGATCTCCTTCTCCTTCATCCCGACGCGGCTCGGCAGCTTGCAGATCGGGCAGACAAGCATCACATTGGAGACGTCGACCGGAGCCGCCTTTTCGATGCGGCCGCCCGGCGCCATCTGCGTCCCGCCCATGCGACTCGAGTCGCGCAGCGGCTTCGGGCGCGTGTGCCGGGTGATCACGTTCAGGTTCTCGACGATCACGCGCCGGTCGCTCGGACGTGCCTCGAGCACGCGACCCTGTTTCCCGCGATCCTTACCGGCAAGGATCTGCACGAGATCGCCCTTCTTGATCTTCAGTTTCACTGTCATGTCTCAGAGCACCTCAGGAGCCAGGCTGACGATCTTCATGAAGTTCTTCTCGCGGAGCTCACGGGCGACCGGTCCGAAGATGCGGGTCCCGCGCGGGTTGCGTGCGTTGTCGATGAGCACCGCCGCGTTCTCGTCGAACGCGATCTGGGTGCCGTCGTTGCGTCCGTAGGGCTTCTTCGTCCGGACGACGACCGCCTTCACGACCTCGCCCTTCTTGACCGCACCCTGCGGCGTCGCCGACTTCACCGTTCCGACGATGACGTCGCCGACCCGGGCGTAGCGGCGGCGCGAGCCGCCCATCACCCGGATACAGAGTAGCTCGCGCGCGCCGGTGTTGTCGGCGACGCGGAGTCGGCTCTCTTGCTGGATCACTGACCGCCTCCTGACATCACTTCGCGGCCACCACGATCTCGGAGAGACGCCAGTTCTTCGTCTTCGACAGCGGGCGCGTCTCGACGATGCGGACGACGTCCCCGGGTTTCGCCTGGTTCCGCTCGTCGTGCGCGTGGAACTTCGTCGAGCGCCGCACGACCTTCAGGTAGCGCCGGTGCGCCTTGATCGTATTGACCTTGACGACGATCGTCTTGTCCATCGCCGCGGACACGACGGTTCCCTGCAACTCGTTCCGGCGTCCGCGCTCACCCTCCGGCTTCGGCAGACGCACGATCGGCTTCCGAGCGCCACCCGTTGCCCCGCCACGCTTGGGCGTCGGCCGCTGCCGCCGCAGCGGGCGCGGCAGACGCTTCCGCTTGGGCTTCGGCCCGGACTGCTGTGCCGGTGCGGCCGGTACTGCCGGTGCGGCGAGCGCCGCAACTGCAGGCGGTGCCCGCTCGACAGGCGGTGCCGGCTCGACAGGCGGTGCCGGCTCGACAGGCGGCGCGGGCTCGACAGGCGGCGCGGGCTCGGTCTCCGCGGCCGGCTCCTCCGCTGCCTCGGCGGCCGGGACGGCGGGCGTCTCCGCGTCGACGTCGGGCTGGACGTCTGGCGCGAGGGAAGCTTCGACGGTTTCGGTGTCGACGTTCTCCGGGGCCGCAGCCTCGACCGCGCCCGCTGCAGGCGGCGTTCGCTCAGGCACCTCGATCATCGCCTCATCGGCCGGCGG
>Ga0136612_10000321_pt1 | contig 16222 bp, 8 predicted proteins | sample AntDryUQ224A2306_2_FD_106644 | JGI IMG/M metagenome (GOLD analysis project Ga0136612, IMG submission 106644) | Polar desert sand microbial communities from Dry Valleys, Antarctica - metaG UQ224A (23.06) | ecosystem: Environmental > Terrestrial > Soil > Desert | place: Antarctica: Dry Valley... | reverse complement strand
CCCCATGGCGAAGGTCATCGCCGAGAGCGCGCCGGCCACCGCCTCGGGCGTGCAGGCATCGCCCTCCAGCAGCTCCACCGCCCCCGGGCTCTCGGCCTCGGCCATCGCCCGCAGCCGGCTGCGCCGTTCGGAGATCCGGCCGTGGTCGTCGCCGTGGATCAGGTAGGCGGGCTTGAAGGCGGGCATCGTCGCGCCGAGTCTAGGGTCGCCGCCGGTCACTCGACCCGCATCCGCCCGTCGGCGACCCTCAGCCGGATCGTCCCGTCGCGGTCGGTCCGCATGACGGTCGGCACCGCCTTGAGCGCCGCGAGCGTCGACGCCCGAGGATGCCCGTAGGAGTTGCCCGCTCCGACCTCGACCGCGGCGAACTCGGGCCGGATCCGTGAGAGCTGCGCCCCGAGACCCTCGTCCTCGCTTCCGTGGTGGGCGACCTTGAGCGCCTCCACGTCGGGCAGGTCGAGCCCGCCGGTCACGTTGGACTCGGCGTCGGCGGGCAACAGCAGGTCGAAGGTGCCGAGCGAGACGTGGGCGACCATGGCCCGGTCATTGGCGTCCCCCTCCCCCGGCGGCGCCCCGGCGAGCTCCGGCGGCGGCCAGAGGACCCGGATCTCGAGCTGGCCGAAGGCGAGCGTCTGCCCCGCCTCGGGGACCAGCACCCGCGCACCGACCCGGCTCGCCTGTCCGGACAGCGCCCGTTGCACCGTCGTCGCGTAGCCGGCGCCTCCATTGACGACCGTCCGCGGCCGGTGGGCGCGGATCACGGCTCCCGTCATCCCGTCGTGGTCGGCGGACTGGTGGGTGACCACCAGCGCGTCGAGTCGATCGACCCCGGACTCGCGGAGACGCTCGAGGACGGGTCCGCGCGGTGGGCCGGTGTCGAACAGGACGGCCGTCGCGTCCAACTGGAGGAGCGTCGCGTCCCCCTGACCCACGTCCAGGAACGAGACCACCAATTCCCCCGGCGCCCGGGCCGGCGGCCGCGCGCTACCGAGCGCCGCCACCCCCATCACGACCACCACCAGCGCCGCGAGCCCGAGCCAGCGACGCTCGGCCCGCGGCCGGCGCCCGAGGCGGCGCCAGAGGCTCGCCGCCGCGAGGACGACGGCCCCGAGCGCCGCGTAGACCGCCGCCGTTGCGACCGGGCCCGGGAGCCGGACCGCCACGCTCGCGGCCGGCAACCCGGCGCTGACGTGCGCCACCCACTCGACGTAGGCCACCGGGTACGCCGCGAGCCCGGCGAGCGGCGCCGCGAGAGCGACCGACATCTGCCCCACCCCTGCGGCGAGCATCCCGAGCCACATCACGGGCGCGACCGCCGGGGCGACGAGCAGGTTGGCCGGCAGGGAGGCGAGCGAGATCGCGTCGAAGTGCAGGGCCATCAGCGGCGCCGTGCCGGCCGTGGCGGCCAGGGTGATCGCCGTGGCATCCGCCAGCGGCGGCGGCCAGCCGCGGTCCCCGAGCCAGCCGCGGAGGGCCGGAGAGAGGGCGAGCAGCGCGATGACGGCGGCGAACGAGAGCTGCCAGCCGGGCTCGCCCGACGCCCGTGGGTTGACCGCAAGCGTCGCCGCGGCCGCCAGGAGCACCGCGTACCACCGTGAGGCGGGTCGGCCGGCCAGCGCGGCCACCAGACCCGCGACTCCCATCACCCCGGCGCGCTGGATCGAGGGACCGCCGCCCGCGAGCGGGATGTAGAGGGCGATCAAGGCCATCGCGACGAGCAGGCGGACGCGCAGGCCGGCGCCGAGCGCCCCCGCCGCGGCGATGGCCAGGATCGCCAGGAGCATCACGTTCTGGCCGCTCGCGGCGAGGAGGTGACTTAGACCGGAGCGCCGGAACTCCTCGCGCACCGGTTCCTCGATCGCGTCGTCCTGGCCGAGCACCATGCCGCGCAGGAGGGCCGCCTGGGGCGGCGGTACCCCGGTCCCGAGGGCCCGTTCGGCCCGGCGACGCACCGCGTCGAGATCGCCCGCCGGCCCGCCGCGCCGCCCGCCGGAGCTCCGCACCCAGGCCACGTCGATCGCCGCCTGGGCGCCGCGCCGCCGCTGGTGCGCCTCGAACGCACGGAGCCGGTCGACCGTCCCGCGCACACGGACGATCGCGCCGACGTCGGCCCGCACCGGCCATCCCGCCTCGGCGTCGATCCGGAGCGCGGCGTCGGCGCCGGCCGCCGCCCCGTCGAGCAGCCCGACGCGCGCTGTTCGCCGTCCGTCCGGTCGCTCGCGGACCGGCTCGAGCACCACCGCCCGCGAGTCGAGCGCCGCACCTTCCCGGCCGGCGAGCGGCCCATGGTCGCGGGCGGCCAGCCGGGCTTCGGCGAGCACGGCCCCACCCAGGACCGCCGTCGCGGCCACCAGCCCGACGCCGATCCGCCCGGCGGCGAGCAGGGCGACGGCGGCGGCCCCGAGCACCGCCGGCGCCGAGAGCGGACCCAGTAGCAGCCCGGCCGCCAGCCCCAGCAGGACGAGGTGGCGCGGATGGGCCGCCGTCACCGCCCGGCCGACCGCGAAGCCCGCCTGCAGCCGGCTCAGGCGCTTCAAACCCGGACCTTCTCGCGCATCGCGGCCATGCGCTTCTCGCCGATCCCCGGGACCTGCCCGAGCTCCTCGACCGAGCCGAAGCCGCCCTTCTCCTCCCGGAACTCGAGGATCTTCTGCGCCGTCACCGGCCCGACGCCCTCCAGCGTGTCGAGCTGCTCGAGCGTCGCCAGGTTGAGGTCGATGGGCTGATCCGCGGCGCCGGCCGCAGCCGGTCCAGGGCCGACGCCTCCGCCCTCGACCCGGCGAGGCACGACGATCTGCCGTCCGTCCTGCACCTCACCGGCCAGGTTGAGCCCGTCGAGATCGGCACGGGAGGTGGCCCCGCCGGCGGAGTCGACCGCCGCCTCGACCCGCTGGCCCTCGCGCAGCCGGTAGACGCCCGGCCGGCGCACGGCACCGGCGACGTGCACGGTGACCCGGCCGCCGCCCTGCCGTCGCACCTCGAGACCGTCGCCGCGCGGCGCTCCGCCGCGGACGGGTGCCGCCGGCTGGGGCTCGGCGCTCAGGTACCGCGCGCCGAGCCACACGATCGCGCAGACGGCGACCGCGTAGAGCAGGAGGTGCGTGCGGGTGATCTCGGGCACGGAGGGGACGCTAGGTCCCGCCGCGTCACCCGTGGGGCACGGATCGCAACGATCCTGCGCAGGAACTGCGACAAATCAGCCCAGAACGAAGTTGACGAGCTTCGCGGGGATCACGATGACCTTCATGACCTCCGAGCCGCCCAGATGCTGCTGAACCCGCGGGCGCTCGCGCGCCATCCGCTCGAGCTCCTCGCGCGAAGTACTGGTGTCCGCTTGCATGCGGTCGCGGACCTTGCCGTTGATCTGCAGCACGATCTCCGCCGTGTCGCGCTCGAGCAGCTCGAGGTCCGCCTCCGGCCATGGCTGCTCCCACACGCGGTCGCCCGTCAGCCGCTCGTAGACCTCCGAGCCGCAGTGCGGCGCGAACGGGAAGATCAGCGAGGCGGCGGTGGCGGTCGCGAAGTGCAAGGTGGCCGCCTGGACCGCCTCGCGCCGGCGGTAGCACTCGTTGACGAGCTCCATCACCGCGGCGATCGCCGTGTTGAACGTGAAGCGACCGGTCATGTCGTTGGTCACCTTGTCGACCGCCCAGTTGGCCTTGCGCAGCAGCTCGAGGTCCGGGCCGGTCGGCGCGTCGAGCGGCCCGAGCGGCGGCCCCGGCCCGCCGGCGGCGGCCACCTCCTCGCCCAGGCGCCACAGGCGCACCAGGAAGCGGTGCACGCCCTCGACCCCGTCGTCGGACCAGTCGGCGTCCTGGTCGGGCGGCCCGATGAAGAGGATGTAACAGCGGGCGGTGTCCGCGCCGTAGCGCTCGACGTAGTCCGCCGGCGAGATCACGTTGCCGCGCGACTTGGACATCTTCGCGCCGTTGCGGGTGATCATCCCGATCGTGAAGAGCGCCTTGAAAGGCTCGTCCACGCTGAGCAGGTCGAGGTCCGCGAGCGCCTTGGTGAAGAAGCGCGCGTACATCAGGTGGAGGATCGCGTGCTCGACCCCGCCGATGTACTGGTCGATCGGCGCCCAGGCGTCGACCACCTCCGGGTCCCACGGGGCCTGGTCGTTGAGCGCGTCGCAGTAGCGCAGGAAGTACCAGGAGGAGTCGACGAAGGTGTCCATCGTGTCCGTCTCGCGCAGCGCCGGCCCGTCGCAGCGCGGGCAGCTCGTGTTCACCCAGTCCTCCGCGGCGGCCAGGGGCGAGCGCCCCTTGGGCGCGTAGTCGCGGACGTCGGGCAGCACCACCGGGAGCTGGTCGTCGGGCACGGCCACCATCCCGCAGCGCTCGCAGTGGACGATCGGGATCGGGCAGCCCCAGTAGCGCTGCCGGGAGAGCAGCCAGTCCCGCAGGCGGTAGTTGATCGAGCGGTGCCCCTTGCCCTCCCGGTCGAGCCAGTCGACGATCCGCTCGAGCGCGTCGCGGTTGCCGAGGCCGTCGAAGTGGGGGTGCGAGTTGACGATCGGGCCGTCGCCCGGGTACGGGAGCTCTTCCCCGCCGCCGACGACGCGCTTGACCGGCAGGTGGTAGGTCTGCGCGAACTCGAAGTCGCGCGCGTCGTGGCCGGGCACCGCCATGATCGCACCCGTCCCGTACTCCATCAGGACGTAGTCGGCCACCCACACCGGAATGCGCTCGCCGTTGACCGGGTTGACCACCGAACGGCCCGTGAAGACACCGGTCTTCGCGCGCTCCCCACTCCGCTCGTCGTGCCCTTCGGCCCGGGCCGCGTTGAGGTAATCCTGGACGGGTTGGGCCTGCTCGGTGCCCTCCACGAGCCGCATCACGTCCGGGTGCCCCGGAGCCAGGACGAAGAAGGTCGCGCCGAACAGGGTGTCCGGGCGGGTGGTGAACACGGGGAACTCGATGCCGGCCTCAGGGCAGTCGAAGGAGACCTCGGCACCCTCCGAGCGCCCGATCCAGTTGCGCTGCATGGTCACCACGTTCTGCGGCCACTCGACCGTCTCGAGGTCGTCGAGCAGCCGGTCGGCGTAGTCGGTGATGCGGAAGAACCACTGCTCGAGCTGCCGGGCCTCGACCAGGTGGCCGCAGCGCTCGCAGCGCCCGTCGACGACCTGCTCGTTGGCGAGAACGGTCTGGTCGTACGGGCACCAGTTGACCGCCGCCTCGCTCCGGTAGGCGAGGCCGCGCTCGAAGAGGCGCAGGAACAGCCATTGCGTCCAGCGGTAGTAGCGCGGCTCGTGGGTGCCGAACTCCCGCGACCAGTCGATCGACACCCCCCACGAGCGGAACTGCTCCTGGAAGGCGGCGATCGACTTCGCGGTCGACTCCGCCGGGTGCTCGCCCGTGCGGATGGCGTGGTTCTCGGCGGGCAGCCCGAAGGCGTCGTAGCCCATCGGGTGCAGGACGCGCCGGCCCGTGCGCCGGTGGAAGTGCGCGATCGCGTCGCCGATCGAGTAGATCTTGAGGTGACCCATGTGCGGCTCGCCCGATGGGTACGGGAGCATCTCCAGCACGTAGGACTTGGCGACGCCGGCGGGCAGGCGGTTCGCGACCTCCCAGGTCCGCTCCCGCTCCCAGACGTCCTGCCAGCGGCGCTCGATCGCGTGCGGCTCGTAGCGCAGCTCGGTCATCGAGGCGGTGAGGGTAGAAGGCGCGAGGTCAGCGGGTGCGCGCCGGCAGCTGGCTCGGCCCGACGTGCTTCTCGAGCCAGGTCACCAGCGGCGCGGCGGCACCGAGCAGCCCGTGGATGCGACGCCCGGCCTCCGGGCTGTGCAGCCAGGGCTCGAGGGGTTCGAGCCTCGAGACGGTCAGACGCTTGCGGCGCAGCAGCTCGATGCGCGGATGGTTGACCGGATAGCCCTTCGGCGCCCGCTTGAGCTCGGCCTCGCCCAGCGACAGCCCGGCCTCGGAGGCCGCGCCCAGCGCCCGGTCGAGCGCGCTCGACACGGGCCCGGTGTCGATCGCCCGCCGCAGCCGGTCGAGCTGGTCCTTGGCCGGCATGTACAGCCCGGCCGCGACCAGCAGCCCGTCCAGCGACAGCTGCACGTAGCCGCCCGCGACGCCGGTCCCCATCCCCAGCGCGAGGCCGACGTGCTCCTTGATCGGCGGGCCAGGATGGAAGCGCACGTCGTTGAACGGCCGGAAGACCTTCGGCTCGCCGAAGCGGCCGAGTGACTCGCCGAGCGCGCGGGTCGGCTCCGCCAGGCTCGCCTCGTAGCGGGGCCGGTTCGCATGGAACCACTCGCGGTCGTTGCCCGCCTCGAGCTCGCGCAGGAAGCCCAGCGCCTCGGGCGGCCAGCCGGCGAACGCGGTCATGTCCCTACCCTCTCAGACGATGCGGCACCATCTGCGCCCGCTCTTCGACCGCGTGGTCGTCAAGGAGCTCGATCCGGACCGGATGCGCCGCTCTGGCCTCCTCGTGCCGCCGGGCAGCCACGAGCCGCCGCCCCAGCACGGGATCATCCTCGACGTGGGCCCCGGGCTCGACTGGTGGGCGCACGTCGGGGTCCAGATGCCGGTCCGTCGCGGCGACCACGTCGTCTTCCCGGCGGCGGCGGGGAACTGGGTCGAGGTCGACGAGGAGCGCCTGCTGGTCTGTCGCGTCACCGAGCTGCTCGGGGTGCTCGAGCGGGTCGGCGAGCGCGAGGACGCCGCGAGCGTCTAGGGACGGCTAAAGTGGGCAGGGCAGTGCCCGTTCGGGGCTATAGCTCAGCTGGGAGAGCGTCTGGCTGGCAGCCAGAAGGTCGTCGGTTCGAGCCCGACTAGCTCCACTGCACCGAGGCCGCTCTGCGTGAGCGGCCTCAGTCGTTCTCGGGGGGCCCGCCCACCGACCGCCGCGGCGCCTCGCCCCAGAGCTGCTCGAGCCGGTAGTAGTCGCGGGCGTCGGGGGTGAAGAGGTGGACGACCACGTCGAGGTAGTCCATGAGGATCCAGCGCGCCTCGCCGACGCCCTCGACCCGGCGCGGCAGGATCCCGTGCTCGTCCTTCATGCCGCGGTGGATCCGGTCGTGGATCGCCTTGGTCTGGCGCTCGGTGTTGCCGGTCCCGATCAGGAAGTAGTCCGTGTAGCCGAGGATGCCGCGGAGGTCGAGCTCGAGCAGGTCGCCCGCCTTGCCGTCCGACGCGTAGCCGGCGATCGCCTCGGCGAGCGCCGCGTCCGCGAGGACGTCGCCGCCGAACGCGGAGCGAGCCGCCTGGCGCGAGTTACCGCTCACGCCGGGTACAGCCCCTGAGCGGCGATGTACGCCGCCACCCCATCGGGCACCAGGTGACGGACCGGCCGCCCTTCGGCCACCCGCCGGCGGAGCATCGAGGACGAGACGTCGATGCGGGGCATGTCGAAGAAGCGGACCCGCTTCTCGCCACCGGGCACGGTGCGCAACCGATCGACGATGTCCGCCCGGGCGAGGCCCTCGCGCTCGGCGACGCCCAGCTCGGCGAGCTCGAGCACCGCGGCCGGCTCGCGCCACGCGGGGAACGAGTGGGCCATGTCGCCGCCGACGAGGAAGGTCAGAAGGTGCTCCGGGCTCTGGGCATGCAGCTCTCGCAGGGTATCGACGGTGTACGACGCCCCCGGCCGGTCGGCCTCCACGCGCGAGACCTCCAGGCCCGCCTCCCCCGCCACCGCGGCAGCGCACATGGCGAGGCGGCGCTCGATCCCCGGGTCCGCCTCCAGGCGCTTGTGCGGCGGTCGGCTGACGGGCATGAGCACCACCCGGTCGAGCTCGAGCTGCCAGCGCGCCTCCGACGCGCAGACCAAGTGGCCGACGTGCGGCGGGTTGAACGTCCCGCCGAGGATCCCCACCCGCAGCGGCGCGACCGCGAGGTCAGAGACGGATCTGCCCCGTGCCCTCGACGAGGTACTTGAAGGTGCACAGCTCGCGCAGGCCGATCGGCCCGCGGGCGTGGAGCTTCTGTGTCGAGTTGCCGATCTCGGCGCCCATGCCGAACTCGCCCCCGTCGGTGAAGCGGGTGGAGGCGTTGACGTAGACGCACGCCGCGTCCACCCCCCGCTGGAAGGCGTGCGCCGACCCGGTCGAGCCGGTGACGATCGCCTCGGAGTGCCCGGACCCGTAGCGGTTGACGTGGGCGATCGATCGCCCACGTCAACCGCTACGGGTCCGGGCACTCCGAGGCGATCGTCACCGGCTCGACCGGGTCGGCGCACGCCTTCCAGCGGGGGGTGGACGCGGCGTGCGTCTACGTCAACGCCTCCACCCGCTTCACCGACGGGGGCGAGTTCGGCATGGGCGCCGAGATCGGCAACTCGACACAGAAGCTCCACGCCCGCGGGCCGATCGGCCTGCGCGAGCTGTGCACCTTCAAGTACCTCGTCGAGGGCACGGGGCAGATCCGTCTCTGACCTCGCGGTCGCGCCGCTGCGGGTGGGGATCCTCGGCGGGACGTTCAACCCGCCGCACGTCGGCCACTTGGTCTGCGCGTCGGAGGCGCGCTGGCAGCTCGAGCTCGACCGGGTGGTGCTCATGCCCGTCAGCCGACCGCCGCACAAGCGCCTGGAGGCGGACCCGGGGATCGAGCGCCGCCTCGCCATGTGCGCTGCCGCGGTGGCGGGGGAGGCGGGCCTGGAGGTCTCGCGCGTGGAGGCCGACCGGCCGGGGGCGTCGTACACCGTCGATACCCTGCGAGAGCTGCATGCCCAGAGCCCGGAGCACCTTCTGACCTTCCTCGTCGGCGGCGACATGGCCCACTCGTTCCCCGCGTGGCGCGAGCCGGCCGCGGTGCTCGAGCTCGCCGAGCTGGGCGTCGCCGAGCGCGAGGGCCTCGCCCGGGCGGACATCGTCGATCGGTTGCGCACCGTGCCCGGTGGCGAGAAGCGGGTCCGCTTCTTCGACATGCCCCGCATCGACGTCTCGTCCTCGATGCTCCGCCGGCGGGTGGCCGAAGGGCGGCCGGTCCGTCACCTGGTGCCCGATGGGGTGGCGGCGTACATCGCCGCTCAGGGGCTGTACCCGGCGTGAGCGGTAACTCGCGCCAGGCGGCTCGCTCCGCGTTCGGCGGCGACGTCCTCGCGGACGCGGCGCTCGCCGAGGCGATCGCCGGCTACGCGTCGGACGGCAAGGCGGGCGACCTGCTCGAGCTCGACCTCCGCGGCATCCTCGGCTACACGGACTACTTCCTGATCGGGACCGGCAACACCGAGCGCCAGACCAAGGCGATCCACGACCGGATCCACCGCGGCATGAAGGACGAGCACGGGATCCTGCCGCGCCGGGTCGAGGGCGTCGGCGAGGCGCGCTGGATCCTCATGGACTACCTCGACGTGGTCGTCCACCTCTTCACCCCCGACGCCCGCGACTACTACCGGCTCGAGCAGCTCTGGGGCGAGGCGCCGCGGCGGTCGGTGGGCGGGCCCCCCGAGAACGACTGAGGCCGCTCACGCAGAGCGGCCTCGGTGCAGTGGAGCTAGTCGGGCTCGAACCGACGACCTTCTGGCTGCCAGCCAGACGCTCTCCCAGCTGAGCTATAGCCCCGAACGGGCACTGCCCTGCCCACTTTAGCCGTCCCTAGACGCTCGCGGCGTCCTCGCGCTCGCCGACCCGCTCGAGCACCCCGAGCAGCTCGGTGACGCGACAGACCAGCAGGCGCTCCTCGTCGACCTCGACCCAGTTCCCCGCCGCCGCCGGGAAGACGACGTGGTCGCCGCGACGGACCGGCATCTGGACCCCGACGTGCGCCCACCAGTCGAGCCCGGGGCCCACGTCGAGGATGATCCCGTGCTGGGGCGGCGGCTCGTGGCTGCCCGGCGGCACGAGGAGGCCAGAGCGGCGCATCCGGTCCGGATCGAGCTCCTTGACGACCACGCGGTCGAAGAGCGGGCGCAGATGGTGCCGCATCGTCTGAGAGGGTAGGGACATGACCGCGTTCGCCGGCTGGCCGCCCGAGGCGCTGGGCTTCCTGCGCGAGCTCGAGGCGGGCAACGACCGCGAGTGGTTCCATGCGAACCGGCCCCGCTACGAGGCGAGCCTGGCGGAGCCGACCCGCGCGCTCGGCGAGTCACTCGGCCGCTTCGGCGAGCCGAAGGTCTTCCGGCCGTTCAACGACGTGCGCTTCCATCCTGGCCCGCCGATCAAGGAGCACGTCGGCCTCGCGCTGGGGATGGGGACCGGCGTCGCGGGCGGCTACGTGCAGCTGTCGCTGGACGGGCTGCTGGTCGCGGCCGGGCTGTACATGCCGGCCAAGGACCAGCTCGACCGGCTGCGGCGGGCGATCGACACCGGGCCCGTGTCGAGCGCGCTCGACCGGGCGCTGGGCGCGGCCTCCGAGGCCGGGCTGTCGCTGGGCGAGGCCGAGCTCAAGCGGGCGCCGAAGGGCTATCCGGTCAACCATCCGCGCATCGAGCTGCTGCGCCGCAAGCGTCTGACCGTCTCGAGGCTCGAACCCCTCGAGCCCTGGCTGCACAGCCCGGAGGCCGGGCGTCGCATCCACGGGCTGCTCGGTGCCGCCGCGCCGCTGGTGACCTGGCTCGAGAAGCACGTCGGGCCGAGCCAGCTGCCGGCGCGCACCCGCTGACCTCGCGCCTTCTACCCTCACCGCCTCGATGACCGAGCTGCGCTACGAGCCGCACGCGATCGAGCGCCGCTGGCAGGACGTCTGGGAGCGGGAGCGGACCTGGGAGGTCGCGAACCGCCTGCCCGCCGGCGTCGCCAAGTCCTACGTGCTGGAGATGCTCCCGTACCCATCGGGCGAGCCGCACATGGGTCACCTCAAGATCTACTCGATCGGCGACGCGATCGCGCACTTCCACCGGCGCACGGGCCGGCGCGTCCTGCACCCGATGGGCTACGACGCCTTCGGGCTGCCCGCCGAGAACCACGCCATCCGCACGGGCGAGCACCCGGCGGAGTCGACCGCGAAGTCGATCGCCGCCTTCCAGGAGCAGTTCCGCTCGTGGGGGGTGTCGATCGACTGGTCGCGGGAGTTCGGCACCCACGAGCCGCGCTACTACCGCTGGACGCAATGGCTGTTCCTGCGCCTCTTCGAGCGCGGCCTCGCCTACCGGAGCGAGGCGGCGGTCAACTGGTGCCCGTACGACCAGACCGTTCTCGCCAACGAGCAGGTCGTCGACGGGCGCTGCGAGCGCTGCGGCCACCTGGTCGAGGCCCGGCAGCTCGAGCAGTGGTTCTTCCGCATCACCGACTACGCCGACCGGCTGCTCGACGACCTCGAGACGGTCGAGTGGCCGCAGAACGTGGTGACCATGCAGCGCAACTGGATCGGGCGCTCGGAGGGTGCCGAGGTCTCCTTCGACTGCCCTGAGGCCGGCATCGAGTTCCCCGTGTTCACCACCCGCCCGGACACCCTGTTCGGCGCGACCTTCTTCGTCCTGGCTCCGGGGCACCCGGACGTGATGCGGCTCGTGGAGGGCACCGAGCAGGCCCAACCCGTCCAGGATTACCTCAACGCGGCCCGGGCCGAAGGGCACGACGAGCGGAGTGGGGAGCGCGCGAAGACCGGTGTCTTCACGGGCCGTTCGGTGGTCAACCCGGTCAACGGCGAGCGCATTCCGGTGTGGGTGGCCGACTACGTCCTGATGGAGTACGGGACGGGTGCGATCATGGCGGTGCCCGGCCACGACGCGCGCGACTTCGAGTTCGCGCAGACCTACCACCTGCCGGTCAAGCGCGTCGTCGGCGGCGGGGAAGAGCTCCCGTACCCGGGCGACGGCCCGATCGTCAACTCGCACCCCCACTTCGACGGCCTCGGCAACCGCGACGCGCTCGAGCGGATCGTCGACTGGCTCGACCGGGAGGGCAAGGGGCACCGCTCGATCAACTACCGCCTGCGGGACTGGCTGCTCTCCCGGCAGCGCTACTGGGGCTGCCCGATCCCGATCGTCCACTGCGAGCGCTGCGGGATGGTGGCCGTGCCCGACGACCAGCTCCCGGTGGTGCTGCCCGACGTCCGCGACTACGCGCCCAAGGGGCGCTCGCCCCTGGCCGCCGCGGAGGACTGGGTGAACACGAGCTGCCCGCGCTGCGACGGGCCGGCGCTGCGCGAGACGGACACGATGGACACCTTCGTCGACTCCTCCTGGTACTTCCTGCGCTACTGCGACGCGCTCAACGACCAGGCCCCGTGGGACCCGGAGGTGGTCGACGCCTGGGCGCCGATCGACCAGTACATCGGCGGGGTCGAGCACGCGATCCTCCACCTGATGTACGCGCGCTTCTTCACCAAGGCGCTCGCGGACCTCGACCTGCTCAGCGTGGACGAGCCTTTCAAGGCGCTCTTCACGATCGGGATGATCACCCGCAACGGCGCGAAGATGTCCAAGTCGCGCGGCAACGTGATCTCGCCGGCGGACTACGTCGAGCGCTACGGCGCGGACACCGCCCGCTGTTACATCCTCTTCATCGGGCCGCCCGACCAGGACGCCGACTGGTCCGACGACGGGGTCGAGGGCGTGCACCGCTTCCTGGTGCGCCTGTGGCGCCTGGGCGAGGAGGTGGCCGCCGCCGGCGGGCCGGGGCCGCCGCTCGGGCCGCTCGACGCGCCGACCGGCCCGGACCTCGAGCTGCTGCGCAAGGCCAACTGGGCGGTCGACAAGGTGACCAACGACATGACCGGTCGCTTCACGTTCAACACGGCGATCGCCGCGGTGATGGAGCTCGTCAACGAGTGCTACCGCCGGCGCGAGGCGGTCCAGGCGGCCACCTTGCACTTCGCGACCGCCACCGCCGCCTCGCTGATCTTCCCGTTCGCGCCGCACTGCGGCTCGGAGGTCTACGAGCGGCTGACGGGCGACCGCGTGTGGGAGCAGCCATGGCCGGAGGCGGACCTCGAGCTGCTCGAGCGCGACACGGCGGAGATCGTGCTGCAGATCAACGGCAAGGTCCGCGACCGCATGCAAGCGGACACCAGTACTTCGCGCGAGGAGCTCGAGCGGATGGCGCGCGAGCGCCCGCGGGTTCAGCAGCATCTGGGCGGCTCGGAGGTCATGAAGGTCATCGTGATCCCCGCGAAGCTCGTCAACTTCGTTCTGGGCTGATTTGTCGCAGTTCCTGCGCAGGATCGTTGCGATCCGTGCCCCACGGGTGACGCGGCGGGACCTAGCGTCCCCTCCGTGCCCGAGATCACCCGCACGCACCTCCTGCTCTACGCGGTCGCCGTCTGCGCGATCGTGTGGCTCGGCGCGCGGTACCTGAGCGCCGAGCCCCAGCCGGCGGCACCCGTCCGCGGCGGAGCGCCGCGCGGCGACGGTCTCGAGGTGCGACGGCAGGGCGGCGGCCGGGTCACCGTGCACGTCGCCGGTGCCGTGCGCCGGCCGGGCGTCTACCGGCTGCGCGAGGGCCAGCGGGTCGAGGCGGCGGTCGACTCCGCCGGCGGGGCCACCTCCCGTGCCGATCTCGACGGGCTCAACCTGGCCGGTGAGGTGCAGGACGGACGGCAGATCGTCGTGCCTCGCCGGGTCGAGGGCGGAGGCGTCGGCCCTGGACCGGCTGCGGCCGGCGCCGCGGATCAGCCCATCGACCTCAACCTGGCGACGCTCGAGCAGCTCGACACGCTGGAGGGCGTCGGGCCGGTGACGGCGCAGAAGATCCTCGAGTTCCGGGAGGAGAAGGGCGGCTTCGGCTCGGTCGAGGAGCTCGGGCAGGTCCCGGGGATCGGCGAGAAGCGCATGGCCGCGATGCGCGAGAAGGTCCGGGTTTGAAGCGCCTGAGCCGGCTGCAGGCGGGCTTCGCGGTCGGCCGGGCGGTGACGGCGGCCCATCCGCGCCACCTCGTCCTGCTGGGGCTGGCGGCCGGGCTGCTACTGGGTCCGCTCTCGGCGCCGGCGGTGCTCGGGGCCGCCGCCGTCGCCCTGCTCGCCGCCGGGCGGATCGGCGTCGGGCTGGTGGCCGCGACGGCGGTCCTGGGTGGGGCCGTGCTCGCCGAAGCCCGGCTGGCCGCCCGCGACCATGGGCCGCTCGCCGGCCGGGAAGGTGCGGCGCTCGACTCGCGGGCGGTGGTGCTCGAGCCGGTCCGCGAGCGACCGGACGGACGGCGAACAGCGCGCGTCGGGCTGCTCGACGGGGCGGCGGCCGGCGCCGACGCCGCGCTCCGGATCGACGCCGAGGCGGGATGGCCGGTGCGGGCCGACGTCGGCGCGATCGTCCGTGTGCGCGGGACGGTCGACCGGCTCCGTGCGTTCGAGGCGCACCAGCGGCGGCGCGGCGCCCAGGCGGCGATCGACGTGGCCTGGGTGCGGAGCTCCGGCGGGCGGCGCGGCGGGCCGGCGGGCGATCTCGACGCGGTGCGTCGCCGGGCCGAACGGGCCCTCGGGACCGGGGTACCGCCGCCCCAGGCGGCCCTCCTGCGCGGCATGGTGCTCGGCCAGGACGACGCGATCGAGGAACCGGTGCGCGAGGAGTTCCGGCGCTCCGGTCTAAGTCACCTCCTCGCCGCGAGCGGCCAGAACGTGATGCTCCTGGCGATCCTGGCCATCGCCGCGGCGGGGGCGCTCGGCGCCGGCCTGCGCGTCCGCCTGCTCGTCGCGATGGCCTTGATCGCCCTCTACATCCCGCTCGCGGGCGGCGGTCCCTCGATCCAGCGCGCCGGGGTGATGGGAGTCGCGGGTCTGGTGGCCGCGCTGGCCGGCCGACCCGCCTCACGGTGGTACGCGGTGCTCCTGGCGGCCGCGGCGACGCTTGCGGTCAACCCACGGGCGTCGGGCGAGCCCGGCTGGCAGCTCTCGTTCGCCGCCGTCATCGCGCTGCTCGCCCTCTCTCCGGCCCTCCGCGGCTGGCTCGGGGACCGCGGCTGGCCGCCGCCGCTGGCGGATGCCACGGCGATCACCCTGGCCGCCACGGCCGGCACGGCGCCGCTGATGGCCCTGCACTTCGACGCGATCTCGCTCGCCTCCCTGCCGGCCAACCTGCTCGTCGCCCCGGCGGTCGCGCCCGTGATGTGGCTCGGGATGCTCGCCGCAGGGGTGGGGCAGATGTCGGTCGCTCTCGCGGCGCCGCTCGCCGGGCTCGCGGCGTACCCGGTGGCCTACGTCGAGTGGGTGGCGCACGTCAGCGCCGGGTTGCCGGCCGCGAGCGTGGCGGTCCGGCTCCCGGGCCCGGTCGCAACGGCGGCGGTCTACGCGGCGCTCGGGGCCGTCGTCCTCGCGGCGGCGAGCCTCTGGCGCCGCCTCGGGCGCCGGCCGCGGGCCGAGCGTCGCTGGCTCGGGCTCGCGGCGCTGGTGGTGGTCGTGATGGGGGTGGCGGCGCTCGGTAGCGCGCGGCCGCCGGCCCGGGCGCCGGGGGAATTGGTGGTCTCGTTCCTGGACGTGGGTCAGGGGGACGCGACGCTCCTCCAGTTGGACGCGACGGCCGTCCTGTTCGACACCGGCCCACCGCGCGGACCCGTCCTCGAGCGTCTCCGCGAGTCCGGGGTCGATCGACTCGACGCGCTGGTGGTCACCCACCAGTCCGCCGACCACGACGGGATGACGGGAGCCGTGATCCGCGCCCACCGGCCGCGGACGGTCGTCAATGGAGGCGCCGGCTACGCGACGACGGTGCAACGGGCGCTGTCCGGACAGGCGAGCCGGGTCGGTGCGCGGGTGCTGGTCCCCGAGGCGGGGCAGACGCTCGCCTTCGGCCAGCTCGAGATCCGGGTCCTCTGGCCGCCGCCGGAGCTCGCCGGGGCGCCGCCGGGGGAGGGGGACGCCAATGACCGGGCCATGGTCGCCCACGTCTCGCTCGGCACCTTCGACCTGCTGTTGCCCGCCGACGCCGAGTCCAACGTGACCGGCGGGCTCGACCTGCCCGACGTGGAGGCGCTCAAGGTCGCCCACCACGGAAGCGAGGACGAGGGTCTCGGGGCGCAGCTCTCACGGATCCGGCCCGAGTTCGCCGCGGTCGAGGTCGGAGCGGGCAACTCCTACGGGCATCCTCGGGCGTCGACGCTCGCGGCGCTCAAGGCGGTGCCGACCGTCATGCGGACCGACCGCGACGGGACGATCCGGCTGAGGGTCGCCGACGGGCGGATGCGGGTCGAGTGACCGGCGGCGACCCTAGACTCGGCGCGACGATGCCCGCCTTCAAGCCCGCCTACCTGATCCACGGCGACGACCACGGCCGGATCTCCGAACGGCGCAGCCGGCTGCGGGCGATGGCCGAGGCCGAGAGCCCGGGGGCGGTGGAGCTGCTGGAGGGCGATGCCTGCACGCCCGAGGCGGTGGCCGGCGCGCTCTCGGCGATGACCTTCGCCATGGGG
>Ga0136612_10000320_pt1 | contig 16236 bp, 18 predicted proteins | sample AntDryUQ224A2306_2_FD_106644 | JGI IMG/M metagenome (GOLD analysis project Ga0136612, IMG submission 106644) | Polar desert sand microbial communities from Dry Valleys, Antarctica - metaG UQ224A (23.06) | ecosystem: Environmental > Terrestrial > Soil > Desert | place: Antarctica: Dry Valley... | reverse complement strand
CTTCTAGACATACAGGACTACTCCACTCTACTTTCGCCTACGAACGATGTACTTATCGCTAGGCTTCTTCTTGCGGGTCCGATAGCCCATCGCGGGCTTGCCCCAAGGTGTTTGCGGCTGGCCGCCGATGGGCGCCTTGCCCTCGCCTCCGCCGTGCGGATGGTCGCGCGGGTTCATTACTGAGCCGCGCACTTCCGGCCGCCTTCCCATCCAGCGGGAACGTCCGGCCTTTCCTATGGTCTCCAACTCGTGCTCCAGGTTGCCCACCTGGCCTATCGTCGCCATCCCCTCGACTCTCACCATTCGGAACTCGCCGGAGGGAAGCCGCAGCGTTGCGTAGCCGCCTTCGCGCGCCATCAACTGCGCTGATTGGCCGGCGCTCCGGGCGAGCTGTCCGCCCTTGCCCGGCGACATCTCGATGTTGTGTACTTGAGTACCCAGCGGTATTCGGCTCAACGGCAGCGCGTTGCCGAGGCGTATATCGGCGTTCGGACCGCTGCTCACAGTGTCGCCCACACGCAGCCCGTTCGGCGCCAGGATGTATCGTTTTTCGCCGTCGGCATAGAAGATCAGCGCGATGCGGGCCGAGCGGTTCGGATCGTACTCAATCGCGTTCACCTTGCCCGGCACCCCAGGCTTGTTTCTCTTGAAGTCTATGAGCCGGTATCGCTGCTTGTGACCGCCGCCCTGGTGCCTCACGGTTATCCTACCGTGCGAGTTGCGGCCCGCCTTGCTGCGCTTGGCCTCCGTGAGCCGCTTCTCCGGGTAGCTCTTCGTGACTTCCTCGAACGTCGAGACGCTCATACCTCTCCGGCCGGGAGAGGTAGGCTTGTACTTTCTTACAGGCATGACTTATCCACCTTCCCGTCTCTGCTACACACCCTCGAAGATGTCTATCGAGTTGTTCGGCGCCAGCTTGACCACAGCTCGCTTCACGCTCGGTGTGCGGCCCGGTATGGGCCTGCCGCCCCGGCGGCGCTTCATCCTTACTTTGCTGTGGGTCGAGAGCGTGTTCACCGTGAGCACCCGCACCTTGAATATCTCCTCGACGGCGTCCTTGATCTGGTGCTTCGTAGCTGTTGAGTGAACCTCGAACATATACTGGTCCTGCTCCATCAGCATCGTATTCTTTTCGGTAATCACCGGTCGGCGAATCAAATCGTGCGGACTCACTCTACTGTCTCCTTTGCGCGCTCACGCACCCCATCGAGCAGGGTGCTCTGCAGCGAGTCGAGTGCGTCGCTGTCGAGTATAAGGTATTCGTACTTGAGCATGTCCGCCACGCCCATATTCGACGCGAAGACGACCCTGCTATTCGTTGTGGCTCGGGCCGCCCGCTCGACGGCCTCGCTTCGTCCGTTGGTGGCGATCAGCGCGCCGCCGGAGCCGACTTGCAGAGCCTGAAGCAGCGCAATCGCCGCCTTTGTCTTTGGCTCGATCTCGCCGACGCCGTCGAGGAGTATGATGCGCTCCTCAAGCACCTTCTGCGAGAGGGCGGACCGCACGGCCAGCCGTCGCATCTTGCGCGGCATGTCCTGCTCGTAGCTGCGCGGGTGCGGCCCAAAGACCACTCCACCGCCGCGCCACTGCGGCGAGCGGATGCTGCCCTGTCGTGCGCGCCCGGTACCCTTTTGTCGCCACGGCTTTCGGCCGCCTCCTCGAACGTGGGCGCGAGTCAGCGTGTTGTGCGTTCCCGCGCGCGCGTTCGCACGCTGGCGGTTCAACGCCTGATGCATGACGGCCGTGTTCGGCTCGATGCCGAAGACAAGGTCGCTCACCTCAGCCTGTGAGACCGCCTCCCCCTGTAGGTTGTAAACTGATAGCTGCACTGGCACTCTCCGTTATCGCCGACCGCGCCCGGTCTTCTTTATCAGGAGCAACCCGTTGGCTGCACCGGGCACCGCGCCCTTCACCAACAGCAGGTTGCGCTCCGCGTCCACCTGGACCACGCGCAGCCCGCCGACCGTCACCCTGGTTCCGCCCATCCGCCCGGCCATCTTGTGACCCTTGAACACCTTGCCGGGGTATGTGCCCGCGCCTATCGAGCCGGGCGCCCTCGCTCGGTCCGACTGACCGTGCGTCTTCGGGCCGCCCTTGAATCCGTGGCGCTTCATTACACCGGCGAAGCCTTTGCCCTTCGACGTGCCCGTCACCTTCACTGTCTCACCCGCGCTGAAGATGTCCACGTTCACATTCGCTCCGACCTGCACATCATCGTCGGGCGAGCCCGGCACCTCGCGCAGGTGACGCATCGGAGGCAGGTTCTTCAAGTGGCCGAGCTCTGGCTTGGAGAGTCGCTTGGACTCATCAAACCCGAGCTGCACGGAGTCGTAACCGTCCCGTGCGGCCGTGCGCACGTATGTCACGACGCAAGGTCCGGCCTGTATGACGGTGACGGGTATAGCCCTGCCTCGCTCGTCAAAGACGTGCGTCATCCCGACTTTCTTGCCTAACAATCCCTGAATCATTATCTCGACCTTACAGCTTAATCTCTATGTCCACACCGGCGGGCAGGTTCAAATCCATCAAGTCCTGAATCGTCTTACGTTTCGGATCGAGCACGTCTATCAGCCGCTTGTGCGTACGCATCTCGAACTGTTCTTGCGAGTCCTTGTCAATGAACGGTCCCCGGATCACAGTGAACTTCTTGATCTGCGTCGGCAGTGGAACCGGCCCCGCCACTCGCGCTCCCGTGCGCTGGGCGGTATCCACGATCTGCTGCGCCGACTGATCGAGTATCTTGTGATCGTATGCCTTTAGCTTGATGCGTATCTTCTGTTTGGACACGCTTTTCTCCTGACGATTTAACGGCTGCTCAGTGGAGAGAGTTGATGCTCTCTCCCTCTGAGCGCCTTTGAACTTTCGTGCTAGCTAAGTATCTTGGTGACAACGCCCGCTCCCACCGTTCGTCCTCCCTCTCGGATCGCGAACCTCAGCCCTTCCTCCACCGCTACCGGCGTTATCAACTCCACTTCCATCTGGATGTTGTCGCCTGGCACCACCATCTCCACTCCCTCTGGCAACTGGATCGAACCCGTTACGTCCGTCGTCCTCACAAAGAACTGCGGCCTGTACCCAGGAAAGAACGGTGTGTGCCTTCCCCCCTCTTCCCTCGACAACACGTATACCTCTGCGTTGAACTTCGTGTGCGGGTTGATCGAACCCGGCGCCGCCAACACCTGCCCTCTCTCCACGTCCGTCCTCTCAACTCCCCTCAGCAACGCTCCTATGTTGTCACCCGCCTGCCCGTCCTCCAAGGTCTTGAGGAACATCTCTACTCCCGTTACCACCGTCGCCCGAGGCTGTGCACTCATTCCCACTATCGAGATCGTGTCCCCTACCTTCACTCTCCCTCTCTCCACTCGTCCCGTCACCACCGTCCCTCTTCCCTTGATCGCGAACACGTCCTCGATCGGCATCAGAAACGGCCTGTCCACTGCCCTCTCCGGCGTCGGTATGTACCCGTCCACCGCGTCCATCAACTCAAGTATCGAGGCGTACTCAGGCGACGTTGCATCCGTGCTCGCGCTCTCCAACGCTCCCAACGCGCTTCCTCGGATTATCGGTATCTCGTCTCCCGGGAAACCATACCGACTCAATAGCTCTCTCACCTCCATCTCCACCAACTCCAACAACTCCTCGTCGTCCATCACGTCCACCTTGTTGAGGTACACCACCATCGCAGGTACCTCCACCTGGTACGCCAACAAGATGTGCTCGCGTGTCTGCGGCATCGGTCCGTCGGGTGCGCTCACCACCAGGATCGCTCCGTCCATCTGCGCCGCTCCCGTGATCATGTTCTTGATGTAGTCGGCGTGTCCGGGGCAGTCCACGTGTGCGTAGTGCCGCTTCTCCGTCTCGTACTCAACGTGCGCGATCGAGATCGTGATGCCTCGCTCCCGCTCCTCGGGCGCCTTGTCAATCGTGTCGAACGCCCTCGCCTTGGCCTGCCCACGTAGCGACAGTACCTTCGTTATCGCAGCCGTCAACGTCGTCTTGCCGTGGTCCACGTGCCCAATCGTGCCCACGTTGACGTGCGGCTTCGTCCTCTCAAATCGCTGCTTCGCCAATTCTGTCTCCTATACTCGCTGCTTGTGCGGGGTGTGTCGCTTGTAAAACTGGAGCCCACGACCGGATTTGAACCGGTGACCTCATTCTTACCAAGAATGTGCTCTGCCGACTGAGCTACGTGGGCGCCCTGACATCGTCTCCCCGCTCGGACGATGTGGTGGGCCGGAAAGGATTCGAACCTCCGTAGGCTTACGCCGCCTGGTTTACAGCCAGGTCCAATTGACCACTCTGGCACCGACCCATGGTATTCTTGCGCTTCTGATAACGAGCAGGGACGACCCCGCCTATTCCAACGGCACGATGAACAGTATAGCAAATGGGCGCGGATTTGAGTAGTATTTTGGCGCCTTCGCGCAACCCTGCGAATCGTTCGACCCGCAAGCTGCGTGCGCGACTGGTGGGCATCGCCCGACAAGCGCTGCAGGGCGAGCGGGTGGTTGAGACGAGTAGCTGCGCCCTGACGACATGGACGGCGATACAGGCGTAGGCGGGCGCTCGGGAGAGTTCCCTTGCGCCCGCCGCCTCGTTGCCTTGTTCGCCTTGTTACTGCCCGGTGGGCACGCTCCCCCAGATCACGTTGAGCGCTGAGAGCGTTGCTTTAAGCGCCACCGGACGGTCCACGGCGTCGTACGTCTCTACGGTCCTACCACCGCTCGTTATGGTGTAGGTGTAGCCGTCCGCCGCGACTGGTTTGCCGTACTTGCCGTCGAGCGTCTGCCAGATCTTGCTCGATAGGGCGGTGCGGAGGGCGTTCAGGTGAGCCTCCGACGCCTGGCCGCTAGCGCGCACGCCGCCGGCGCCGTCGGAAACTTCGACCCAGCCGTCCGAGTAGACGGTCAGCGCCATCGTGTCGCCGGTCAGCCCGCCCGAGCGAACAAGGCTCACCAACTCATCTCTCGGAATCGTTGGAGTGGCGTCCGTATGGCACACGACCGCCCGCTTGCCGGCGTCGGTATGGACTTCGTACGTCCGCCCCCCCGCGCCGACAATCACCAGATAGCCGGGCGTTATCACCTGCAGGTACGACATTCCCGGCTGCGGGCAACCGAGCGACGAATCGCTCCAGTCACGCGGCTCTACGGAGGCGACGCTGGTCTGGTTCATATCCACGTTCGCCTCTTGAGCTGCGGCGCTCCGAGCTACGGCGACGGCCGCCTGCTCCTCAGTGTCTCCCATATCTCCTCCTCCATCCGGCGGCATCGTCGCCTCCGGTCCTGGGTCCTCGTCGCCACCCGCGTCGGGAGGTATTGTGCCAGCGGGCTCCGGCTGTGCGTCTGTCTTTATGCAGACTACACCCTTGCCGGCTGCATCCATGTGCATGGAGTATACAACTCCTCCAGACCTTAGTCGAATGAGGAAGCCGGGCGTAATAATCTGTGCGTACGCCTTGCCGGTCTCCGGACACCCAAGCGAGGCGTCACTCCACTCCCGTTGCGCAAGCGCGACCAGGTCGATCCCGTTCGCCGAGGTCTCGATCCTGTTCGCCAGCAACCGCTTTGCGGCGGCAATTGCCTCGGTCTCGCCGGGCATTGGTGCAGCTTTACCGACTACGGAGGTTGAGACCGGGCTGTCAGGAGGAGGACTGCCATCAGTGGCGCGCGTCGGTGCAATGACGGGACCGCCGTTCTTCCACGGAGTCGGCTCAACCGCAGACTCAGTCGGCGCGGAGACAGGCCCACTGTCCTTCCAGGGGGTGGGTTCACTCGCCGGCGCGGTCGGCGCCGAGCCGGGGCCGACGTTCGTCCCTTCAGTGGGCGCCTGGGTGGGTTCCGCACCTGATCCCGTCCCCCCTCCGCTGGGTGTCGCGGCGTCGCCGCACGCCGCCACGAACAACACGACCATGCAAGCCAACGCGACTACCGCCGAAACGCCGTACCGGTACACTAGTTTCCTCACTTCTGATAAGAGACACCGCTCACTCTGCTACATGAAACGCATCGGAGGCACTAAAGGTTCCAACGACGAACAAGGCCTTGCGACCGCCGGTGCTGAACACCCGAGCGCCCATACTTCCGGAGCGCGTCGCACACCGGTCGTTCAGCTCGGATGCACGAACCATCCGTAACGAATGGCGACGCCGGCGGCGAGCCGATTCGAGGGGAGGGCGCACGACTTGCGTGCACCGCTTGAGTGGGGCGCGTACAGCGACTTCGCTCGCGCTCCACCGAGTCGGTCGAGGCTGGCGCCCCCGCGAGCAGCCGAAACAGCATAGGAGGTGCTATGACAACTCTGCGCAGCCAAGCATCGGATGAGGATCAGATCCGCGCGCTTATTGACAATCGCGTGGAGGCGGTCCACGACAAGGACCTCGCTCGCATCATGTCCGACTACGCGACGGACGTACTGATGTTCGACGTCGTGAACCCGCTGCTCTACGCCGGCCCGGACGCGGTTCGAGACCGTGTAGAGGCGCGGTTCTCATCATACGACGGCCCGATCGGCTACGAGGTTCGCGATCTCGAAGTCGCTACGAGCGGCGATCTGGCCTACTGCACGTTCCTGTATCGGGTGAGCGGCACGTTGACTGTCGGCGCTGCGGTGAAAATGTGGGTGCGAGCGACGGCCTGCTTCCGCAGATTCGACGGAGCTTGGAAGATCACGCACGACCATGAATCCGTGCCTTTCAACCCGGAGAGCGGGGCGGCCTCGCTCGATCTCACTCCGTAGCACTTCGCGGAGATTAGTCGTCGGACGCCGAGGCGCACGGGCCGCGCACATCAGTTGTAGGCTTCGCGCTCCGGCCTTCGCTCGCCCGACGCTAAGCAGCCTGGCCGTCGTGCTCGACGGTACTCGTTAGCATGCTCAAGCGTCCACGCCGACGTTGGGGCGCAACTACCAGTGAATGTACACCTTGCGCCATACCGACCGGACCCAGCGCGGCGCACGCGACGACCGCTCGCGCTCATCAGCGGCCTTGCGCGCCGCCTCGGCCTCTTCGGGCGTAACGCGGCCCTCGGCCACAGCTCGTTCGAGCGCCGCCGCCGCCTGCTTCTCCGACACGAAACCCTTGTCCATACCGCTCCCTCCTGCTAGAGTCGCCGTTTCCCTATCGTACTGTAGCGGCGGCTGTACGTTCGCGCGAAAGGGCGCGCCGCCGCGAAGCCGTCAGCCCAGCCACTCGTCGAGCGTCGTACCGGCTCCGACCGACTCACCGCGCAAGATCTGCGCTCGAAGCTCGCCGAGCGTACCGAAGCCCTCGGCGACAGCGTCGTGCTTGTGGATGCTCTCAAAGCTAACCACCTTTGCAAGCACAAAGTCGTCGTCGGGGAGCTCAGTGAAGTTGTTTACCGCCGAGCGCAGCATCTCGCGCGCCACGTCCTCAACGAAGCGGGGGCGCCGGTGCGCCTTGTGAACCACGAAGAACTCGTCCGATCGCTTCAGCAGGCCGTAGTTCTCCGAGCTCATCGAGGACTCCGCGATCTCTACTAGGTCCTCGGCGCGGACCGCCGCATGTGTACCCACCAGCAGCGTGGCGCGGCTGCGCTGGTTGTGCGCGGCTGTGGGCACCGCCGCCAGCACTCGCTCGATCTCATCGGGACCGAACCCTGCCTCGGCCAACTGCTCGCGTGAGTGCTGCAGGATCATGTCCTGCGCGCAAGGGCAGGCGGTCATGCCCTCGGCCTCGATCCCCACCATTCGCCGCAACCCGCCGTGCTTGCAGACCGCAGACCCGAGCAGTGTGTACGTCTCCTCCGTGGGCAGGCCGGAGATCGGCGCGTAACGTCGGATCGAGAACGGCGCCCGAATATGCACTTCGCCTCGATCCGCCCCCTGGCTCGCCACGACCCGATCCGCGATCCGGGCTGCAAGCGACTCCACGTCGGGCGTCTCCTCGCGCACCGCCTCTTCGAGCACGTCGTCGAGCGAGTGGCTGAAGCGCGACATATGCAGCCCCTTCTGCTCGGCGCCGATGTCGGCGCTGAGGGTCAACTCCGCCTGCAGGAAGAGGGCTCCGGCGCCCTTGCCCAGCCGAATCGTCTTGCGAACCTTCTCGACGCCCACCCTGCCGAGCCGAACCGCAACCTCGGGCGCCTCGCTCTGCACGTCGCGCGCGAGCCGCATCGCCAGCCCCTGTCGGACGGGTCGTATTCCCTCGCGCCCCACCGCATTCAGCAGAGTTTGTACGCTCTCGCCCAGAACGGGGTGACGTAGATCGGGCGCGAGCTCTGCCAGGGGCGCGAGCACAAACGCACGCTCGTGCATCCTCGGATGCGGTATCGAAAGGGCGCCGTCGGCCTCGCCGTCGCCCGCCGCGTCGTCGGAGAGCTCGACCGAGAGGTCGTCGTACAAGAGGACGTCTATGTCTATCGGACGCGGCGCGTTGCGGAACGACGGCCGCCGGCCCATTCGATGCTCGACGCCCTTCACGAACGCTAGAAGCTCCTGCGGCGCGAGGTCGGTCTCACCCTCCGCAACGGTGTTGAGGAAGCGCGGCTGCTCGGTGTTGCCGACCGGCGCGGTGTCATAGAGGCCGGCCACGCGGATCACTCTCACCTTCGACCGAAGGGCCTGCAACGCCTCGGTGATGTTCGCGAGCCGGTCGCCCAGGTTTGAGCCAAGCCCGAGGTATATCCGATGGTTCGTCGTGCCGTGTTCACTCATCTTGTCGCCAAGTCTAACACACGGGCGCCGCCGGCTCGACCCGCGAGACGGTGTGCGCAGACCATGACAGCGAGTCCACCGCTCGGAGCCTATCCTCGTCGGTGGTTGTGAGAATAGAGACGGCGGCGCCAACCCTTGCAGACCGCAAGCAGCCAGGCTATGGATGCAAAGTTCCCATCCAGCTGGGACCGGTGTGCGAGCCGCCCGCCCCGGTATTTGGCATCCCGCTAGGCGTGTCTGGTGAGTTATTGCTAGTGCAGGGAAAGGTATAGACAGCTCCAATCACAGTGTCCTGGTTAAGTACCGCCGTGCCTGCGACAAATCTCTCGGACGCCTTCCTCCTGTTGAAGCGATAGTGGATAGTTGCGCCCTTCGGCAAACTCTGATCCACTACATAGACCGTCCCGCCTTCGCACGGCGAGTTGCCTCCCCGATCATGACCCAACTCGATGTCGACCCGGTCGTCGGCATCGTCATCGTAGCCGCACAAGAGTGTACCAGCAGGACTGCTACCGGGGGCGTAGTGGTCAGGGTACTCAAAGCCGAAGGCGATTCGCTCATTCTTCGGCACATCCCCCCTTCAGCGCGAGCCGTATGGTCACGAAGATCTCTTCATAGTCTTGAGCGTGGGCCGGACTAATGAGCAATACCGTAGCCAATGCCACGGCGAATAAGACTCTTGCGGCACTCATGTGCGACCTCCTCGTGGGGTCGAAGGGTGAGTTGATCCTCGCATTCGCCATCCTGTCGCTCCCTACCGGAGCGGGTCATCGGTCGAGGTGTCCGGGTCCAAGCCTATGCCCCGGGCGACCATCCGTCGGAGCCCCTCGACATCGGCGAGATCCCGTTGAGTCAGATAGGGCGCCGTCGTCTCCTCAAGCTCCTATATATCCAGGATTGTGGGTGGCCGGCGCCGAACGCATACAATTATGTATGCTGACGTGATTGTAACACGATCTCGGTGGACGTACAAGCGCAGCTCACGACGGTGCGAATCCTCGCGCGCGAGTGTGCTGTATAATGCTGTGCGCAGGGAGGATCCGTATCGCAGCCGTACGCGGACACCTCACACCGACGGCGCCGACCGGCGTCCACTGAAAAAACACCACCAGGGAGAATGTCCGAGGAATGTCCAAATCTAAGAAGATTCTTGCGCTCACCGTCACGTTGTCGCTGCTGATCGCTGCCTGCGGTGGGAGTTCCAGCGGCGAAGAGGCGGGCTCGCCGTCGCCGCGGGCCGTCGCGACGGCGGCGTCGATAGACGGGATGAAATCGCAAACCGCGATGCCGATGAGTTTCGACCTGATGTACATGGCCGGCATGTCGGAGCACCATCAGTCCGCAATAGATATGGCGGAGGCGGCACTACAGCATTCCGAGCATCCCGAGGTCAAGACGCTCGCACGCGCCATTATCGAGAGCCAGCAGGCCGAGCAGGTCCAGATGGAGCGATACTCACAGCAGTGGTACGATCGAAGCCTTGAGGATGTGAACCCAGGGTCAATGCCGGGGATGAACATGGGGCGCGCGATGGCCGTGTCCCCGGAGGAGCTGGCAAACGCCGACCCCTTCGACAAGGCGTTCCTGGAGGCGATGATCCCTCACCACAGGTCCGCCGTCGAGATGTCGGAGCAGGCACTGGACAGGGCCGAGCATACGGAGCTCAAGGGGCTTGCTCGCGCGATCATCAAGGCCCAGGAGACAGAGATCACACAGATGCAGGGGTGGCTGAAGGGGTGGTACGGCGCGTAGCCGACCTATCCACATGAGGCGGCAACTGGACCGCTGCACTCCAGATTCCAGTCGGACGGTTCGCGTCGAAGGGTGCGGAAACCGGGTCGCCGGGATCGTGGCTGGGCCGGTTCCGTCCGCACGGATCGGCACTCACAGTGACGATAAAGAGTAGCTCGATCCCTGCCGGAGGTGGACACTGAGCTCGATGAAGCCTAAGCTCTACGTCGTGACCGGGGCGCCCGGCTCGGGCAAGTCTGCGGCGCTGGACGCGTTTGTGCGGCTTCGCACCCCATACCTCGCGTTCGATATTGACTGGCTGGGGGTTGTCGCCTCGGACCTGGCGGGCAGGAGTATTTTTTTCGATCGTTCAAAGTGGGGACCCTACGGAGCGCTCTGGTTCGAGGTCCTTCACTCCGTGTTCCGCAACGGGCGAGTCGCGGTGTTCTTCACGCCGAACGACCCCAGCGACTTCGAGGCAATCGGGCTGCCCGCATGGTGCGGTGGCGTGGAGTGGCTGCTGCTCGATTGCGGCGACGTGGTCAGGTCCGACCGACTGCGGGCTCGCCCGGGATGGACGGAGGCTATGGTCGAGGAGGCGATCGAAGACGCGCGCTCCCTGTTGCAGGCCGTCGCCAAGATCGTTGATACCGCCGAACATACCCCGGCCCAGGCAGCGGGCGCTATCCTGGCTTGGCTTGAAGCGCTGACGTCGGGGGATCGGTAAACAAGCCTCGGCTCACCTGGTGCAGGATCAAGCGGGGTAATGCGTAAAGAGTCGCGGATGCGTGCACGCCGACCGTGCAAGCCCTGTACCGCTGCTAAGTTGCAGGGGCCGCTAACGAAGCGTCGAGGGGAGTATGCCGAGCTCGGCTCGGTATTTGGCCACGGTGCGCCGAGCCACACGAATGCCGCGCTCGCGAAGTCGGTCTCCTATCTGACGGTCGGTAAGCGCGTCGCTCTCTTTCGTGATGATCTCACGTATTACGTCCTTGACGCTCAGCGACGCGGTGAAGAAGTCGGAGAACGGCACCACTTTACGATTAGGCATCATCACGAATTTGCCTGCTGTCGCGCGGCTTACTGTGCTCTCGTGCACCCCTATGTGGTCGGCCAGCATGGCCCTGGTGAGAGGCTTGAGATGTCGAACGCCGTTGCGGATGTACTCCTCCTGTAGCTCGACGAGCGAGTTAGCGATCTTGTGGATCGTCTTACGTCTCTGGTTGACGTTGGAAATAAACATCTTGGTACGGGTCACGTACTCGCGCACATGCCGACGCTCCTCATCGGTGAAGGCGTTGGGCGCGGACTCGAGTTGTGCGGCTATGCGGAGATATGAGGGGCTCAGGCGCAACTCGAACTGTCTACCCTCCATAATCTCCACACTCAGCGAACTGCCGTTCTTCCCGGTGATTACCACGTCCGGTGAAACATACACCGAGCGGGACGGCGAGCGCCACGTCCGACCGGTACGCCCTTCTTGAGAGGGATAGGGAGTCAGGTGTTCTTTAATGAACGCCCGGGCCTCAGAGACCTTCTCGGGGGTGGTGTGCAGGCAGCGAGCGATGTACCCGAACTTGTGAGCGCCGAGCTCATCGAGATAACAATCTACGATCTCTCGCACAAACGTAGGGGGTTCGACCTCTGCCGCGAGGAACTCCACTTGCAACAGCAGGCACTCTCGTAGGTCGCGGGCGCCCACTCCAACCGGCGCCACCTCCTGCAAGCGCCGCAACACCCACTCGACACGCTCTACGGTCGCCCCAGTCTCCTCGGCGATGCACTCAAGTGGGTGGTTGAGGTAGCCGGTCTCGTCAATGCAATCAATGAGATAGTCCGCGACTCCGGCGTCCTCGTCCGGTAGAACGGCGTGTAGGTCGGCGCGCAACAAGTCCTGCATGCGGGCCTCGGATGCGATAAGCGAGAGGGGGTCGAAATCGTCCTCGTCGTGCAGCACCGACGAGGCGGTGGGTGCGGTGTAGTTCTCGTAAAGCGCTTCGAGGTCTTCGCGGGTGAGGTCGAGTTCCTGCTCGTCCTTTGAACAGGAGGTGCAGCGACCGCCGACGAGCGGCTCGCCGCACACCTGACAGGTCTCATGGTCGAGTATCTCCAGCGCTGGATTCAGGTTGATCTCGTTGCTGATGGTCTGCCGAAGCTCTTGTAACGAGAGGCTGAGGATGTGATTGGCCTCGATCAGGGAAGGTGAGACGCGTACCGACATCTCCTGGCTCGTATCGTAAGACATCTCCATAAGGTGTAGTCTCGCCTCCTCGATTATTTTCGATTGATCGTAGCTTGTGATCGTAGCTCCGCAGCGCTCGGCACGGCGATTGCGTATGCACACCACCAGGTCGGCCCAACACTCGGATTATATCATCGTTTGAGGTACAAGACAACCAGTACAAGCTTGTCATGGCGCCGTCCTTGCTGGTTTGTCGCGTGCCACAGTAGGTTTCGGGTCTCCGCGCCCGCCTTAATACGGGAAATGCAGGTTGAATACCCTATGTTCAACGCCGAGGGCGCCTGGTTATATCGGGCAATGCAGCTTATGCCGGCGGCGGTACTCGCGGTCGGCGGCGCGGATGTGGACACCGTCCCAAACTCGCGAGCGGCCGCTTTACTTGGGGTGGCTGACGATCAGTCGCTCTCGCCCGTAGTTCTCCGCGCCGTACTTCCTCACACGATTTCAGATGCGCTCGACCGCGTCCAGACCCGAGAGTCCAACTACGAGGAGGGCGAGGCGATTATCGGTGGACGCGCCGTCGCGTACTACATTGCGAGCGTGGACGATGCGCCGGGCGTCGTTGCGAGTCTAATCCTATTCCCTCGCGTCTCCACCTCCGGCGGCGAGCACGCCGACTTTCTCTCCTTCGCCGCCCACGAGCTGAAGACGCCGCTCACGGCGATCAAGGGAGGGGCGCAACTGCTTCGCCGCAGGTTCAAGGGTGGAGCGCGTACACTCGAAGCCCGCGACCTGCAACTCTTCGACATGCTCAGCGAACAGGTGGACAGGCTCGCCGGCATGGTTGACAACTTGCTTGAGACCTCGCGCCTCAGCGGAGGACGGATACACACCGTTGTGCGTCGCGAGGACATGCGAGAGGTTGTCGCCGCCGCAGTCGCTAGGCACTCGGAGCGGCGGCGCACGAACGTGGTGCGGTTCTACGACAAGGTCGCCGCCCCCGTGACGTGCGACCGTACGCGCGTCATACAGGTAATGGACGCACTGTTGCAGAACGCCGCAGACCACTCGCATCCGGGAGACCCGATCTTAGTTGAACTCAAACTCGCGCCGCACAGCGAGGTGCAGGTCTCTGTGTGCGACCGAGGGCCCGGTATCTCGCCGAGCGACCAGCCGCACGTCTTTGAACGTTTCTATAGGGGGGCCGGTTCGTCGCACGGGCTCGGGCTCGGGATGTACATCGCAGCCCAACTGGTCGCCCTGCAGGGGGGCCGCATTTGGGTAGAGAACGATCCCGGCGTGGGTACAAACGTCAGCTTCACGCTGCCCGAAGCTTGACTGCGGCGCCGGCCGTCCGAACTTCGCGAGCGCTGCGAAGCTTCGAGGGATGGACAAATCACCTCACGAGACGATATGATACCTCGCGCGACTCAACAGCAGACATCCGCCTTGCGCGGTCCGGACAGAGGGAGTCCTGAATGAACCTACACGAATACCAGGTCCGCGAGCTGCTCTCACGCTACGGCGTACCCGTTCCGCCCAGCAAGGTCGCCCACATTCCCGACGAGGCCGAGGCGGCCGCTGAGGAGTTCGGCGGCGAGGTGGTGGTCAAGGCGCAGGTACACACCGGCGGCAGGGGCAAGGCGGGCGGAGTTCGGCTCGCCAACAGCCCCGTCGGCGCACGCGAGGCCGCCGACCAAATACTGGGGATGCAGATCAACGGCTTACCCGTGAACATGGTGCTCGTCGCCCCCGCAGCCGACATCGTGCGCGAGATCTACCTGGGGTTCATACTCGATCGGGATGCAAAGACGATTACGCTGATGGCCAGCGCCGAGGGCGGGGTGGACATCGAGGAGGTCGCGGCTCGCACGCCTGAGAAAATTATCCGCATACATGCCGACCCAATGATTGGCTTCCAGCCCTACCAGGCTCGGCAGGCGGCCTTCGAGCTCGGGCTCGACGGCGCGCACGTTCGACGCTTCGCCGACATCGCCGTCCGGTTGTACTTTGCGTTCGTTGAAAACGACGCCTCCCTTCTGGAGATCAACCCGCTGGCGATAGTGGGATCTGGCGAGATACAAGCGCTCGACGCCAAGATGGCCGTTGACGACAACGCGGCCTTTCGCCATCCCGAGTGGACGGAACTACGCGACAACTCACAGGAGGACCCGGCGGAGGTACAGGCTTCGACGGACGGCATCACCTACATCAAGCTCGACGGCGAGATCGGCTGCATGGTAAACGGCGCGGGCCTCGCAATGGCGACGATGGATACAATCAAGCTCTACGGCGCAGAGCCCGCCAACTTCCTCGACATCGGAGGCGGCGCGCAATCCGAGCAGGTAGCGGCAGCGCTCAACATCATCCTCGCGGAGCCGAAGGTGAAGTCGGTACTGATCAATATCTTTGGGGGGATAACGCGGTGCGATGTGGTGGCGCGCGGCTTACTCGACGGGCTCGCACAGGTGGAGCGTCGAGTGCCGATGGTAGTGCGCCTCGTGGGCACGAACGAGGAGGAGGGTCGCCGCATCCTCGGCTCCGCCGATATGCCCTCTGCAACTTCTCTCACCGAGGCTGCCGAGATCGCCGTGCGGCTGGCAAGGGGTGAGTCGCTTCCCGCGCCGGCGCCCACATCGGACAAGTCGAGTTGATCGCCCTGTCGTCAACACCTTCGAGAGGCTGCTGCACATACACTGCAAGCTCGAGCCGACGACGCGAGGGATGCTGCCTGGACGCGATCGAAGGGAGACAGCCAGAGTAATGTACGGAGTAGGTCCAGTCGGGATAGCCATTGGGGTTGGGCTCGTGCTATACGTATCCATCATCGGCCTCGCGTTGGCAGGGGTAATCCTTGCGATCGCAGGACGCAAGTAGGAAGTAACGTGGGCGAACGCATAGAGACCATAAAGGCCATAGATCGGGCGCTGAGCATCGTGCTCACGCTCTTCTCAATAGCGGTGCTGGTTGAGTTCGTTATCTCCATGACGAACAACTCGGCGCGCGGCAGTTCGGCGCTTTGGTTTCTACTCGGCGTCACAAGCTGTATGTACGGCGCCGAACGCATGTACTTTCGGCAGGAGTTAGCTGAGTTGGCGCGCCAGGACCCACGGAGCGGCAGACGCACGCGTCGAGCAAACGTCGCGCTCACCCTCGGGCCGCACCAGATATTTCGGGGCGGCCTCATCAGCTTTGTACTGGGACTGTTCGTCATGGCCATCAACTGGCCCGGCGCCTGATGGCCGATGCGCAGACCCCCAGCCGCAACTCGAAACGACTGAGTCCGAAGAAGCGCCGACAAAGGAGACAGCATGAGCATCCTCGTTGACAAAAACACTCGCCTGCTTGTGCAGGGCGTTACCGGACGAGAGGGCGGCTTTCACACGGAGCAGATGGTCTCGTACGGCACGCCGGTCGTGGCGGGTGTGACGCCGGGCGGCGCGGGCAAACGGGCCTCGGGCGTGCCTGTCTACAACACCGTGCGGGAGGCGGTACACGAGACGGGCGCGAACACGTCTGTTATCTTCGTGCCTGCGTCGTTCGCCGTGGACGCCGTCTATGAGGCCGTCGCCGAAGGCGTCGGGCTGGTAGTATGCATCACGGAGCACATCCCCGCGCTCGACGAGGTGAAGATGTACCACCACGTACGT
>Ga0136612_10000319_pt1 | contig 16236 bp, 13 predicted proteins | sample AntDryUQ224A2306_2_FD_106644 | JGI IMG/M metagenome (GOLD analysis project Ga0136612, IMG submission 106644) | Polar desert sand microbial communities from Dry Valleys, Antarctica - metaG UQ224A (23.06) | ecosystem: Environmental > Terrestrial > Soil > Desert | place: Antarctica: Dry Valley... | reverse complement strand
TGCAGGTTCGGCCCCCGCCGGCCTGCCAGTTGCTTGATCAAGCCCGGCCAGGACGAGGCGAAGGGCCAACATGGTGCGCGACAACTCTCCCCCTGAAGCCACTTCGTAAGGTGGCTTCAGGGGTTCGCCCGGGTTGGTGGAGATCAGGAACTCGACCTCGCTCCCCCCATCGCCGGCGACTTGGATGCGGACCTCCGCTCTGGGCAACGCCAGCGTGCGCAGGGCGGCCTGAACCGACTCGGCCAAGGGAACAGCAGCTTTCCGGCGCGCTGCGGCCAGGCTGACCAGAGCGGCACCAAGCCCTTCATTGGCGGCCGCTATGTCGGCCTCGAGGTGAGCGCCTCTCTCCTCAGCCGAGGCCAGGGTCTCGAGCCGGGCGCTGGCCTCCTCGCCGAAGCGCCGTACCTCGACCAGAGAGTCGCCGTACTTTCGCCGCAGCTCGCGTAGGAGACGCCGACGGGCTTGCACCTCCTCCAGTCGCTCCGGATCCTCGCCGAGCAGGTCATAGCGGCGGGACAACTCCCCCGCCAGGTCATCCGTCTCTGCCGAAATGGCCAGAGCGCGCTCCGACAAGCCAGATAGGGGTGTCTTGCCTGCCAGCGCAGCCAGGACCGCCCCGAGACGATCGGAAGCTCCGCCATCGGAGGAGATTGCCTCCCGCGCCGCGGCCACCGCCTCGCGTAACGCACCCGCATCTGCGAGGAGCGCCTCTTCCTCGGCGAGCGTCAACCCCTCGTCCTCACCCGTCAAGGCAGCTGCCTCGATCTCGGCCACCTGGTGGCGGAGCATCTCGATCTCTCGCAGCCGGGTAGCTGCGTCGCCCCCCAGGGCCCGCATGGCGGCCCGCACACTCGCCACCTGAGCCCTGGCGTCGTCGACCTCCGCCGTGCTGATTTGTCCGAACTTGTCGAGGGCGGCGCGCTGGTTGGCCGCTCCGAGAAGGGCCTGGTGGTCATGTTGCCCGTGGAGGTCCACCAAGTCAGCCGCCGCTTGACTCAGGGAGGCGGCGGTGGCCGGGGCACCGTCGACGTAGGCGCGGGAACGACCCTCTGCCGGTATCACCCGCGACAAGACCGTCTCGCTGGCTTGCAGCTCGAATCGACCGTCCACTCGGGACTCTGTCGCGCCGGCCCGCACCAATTCGGAGCCGGCCCGACCCCCCATCAACAACTCGATGGCACCAACGACAAGGGTCTTACCTGCGCCGGTCTCTCCGGTTACTGCGGTCAGGCCCGGGCCGAATGGCAGCGCCAGCTCAGAGATCACGCCCAGGTCGCGGACCCGAAGCTCAGAAAGCACGGGTCACCGGTCGGACAGCCCAAACTTCGCCTTTAGTCGGCTGTGGAAGTCCCGCTCCGAGAAGGTCACCAATCGGGCGGGGTGAGCGCCGACCCTGCAGTCGATGGCATCGCCGGGCTCGACCATCAGCGCACTCTGGCCGTCTATGACCAAAGCGGCCGCGGAGGGCTCTCGTACCTCGATCCGGATCGACCCGGTGTCGGGCAGCACAAGGCTCCGGTCGAACAGCATGTGAGGTGCCACCGGGGTGAGGACGAGCCCCCGAACCCGGGGCGACAGAATCGGGCCGCGCACCGACAAGTTGTAGGCGGTAGAACCAGTCGGCGTGGCCACGATCAGCCCGTCGGCGACATAGGTCGTGAAGAACGATCCGTCGATTTCCACTGCGAGCGACACCGTGTGGCCCGAGTGGGGCTTCTCCAAGACGGCCTCGTTCAAGGCCGTCCGCCGTATCGGATTGGTCCCGGAGACCTCCACCTCCAGCACGATCCGCTCCTCCACCGTGTATTCGCCTTTGACCAACCGTTGGAGGGCGGCCTCCAAATCGTCCGGGCCGACCTCGGTCAGGTACCCGAGCCGACCCACGTTGACGCCCAGCACGGGTGCGCCCGAAGGAGCCACCAGGTCCACGGTGCGCAACATGGTGCCGTCGCCCCCCAGGCTCACCGCTATATCGGTGGCTGCTCCGAGATCGGCGTCGTCGGCCCCCCATGCATCGAGCCCGCAAGCCGACGCATCATCCTTCGGAATCCTCACCTCGTGACCCGCAGCCTCGAGCCAGGCGATGGCTTCGACAGCCAATTCGGGGGCGCGGGAGCGCCCGTGGTGGACGACGATGGTGACCCGGCTCACCCCTCAACGGTAACTTCGCCCGGTGCTGCCGATAAGGGACGACAACCCGACACGCCGTGCACCCGTGGTCACCATCGCCCTGATGGCGCTCTGCATCGGGGTATTCATCCTGGTCCAGCCCCGTGGCGGAGGGTCGCAAGCAGAGCAGATCCGCGAAGCCGAGTTCACCTTTCAGACCGCAGCCATTCCTTGCGAGATCGTCAAGGGTCGTCCCCTGGCGGAGGAAGAAGTGATCGACACGCTGGCGACGGGCGACGACACCGCTTGCACCTCCGATCCCGGTACTCCACCAGCGTTCCCCGGCAAATCCGTCTTTCTGGCCATCCTCTATTCGATGTTCTTGCACGGGGGATGGCTCCACCTGGGCGGCAACATGCTGTTCCTCTGGGTGTTCGGCAACAACATCGAAGACACCCGGGGTCGCTTCCGCTACCTGCTCTTCTACCTTCTGGCCGGTTTAGCGGCCACCGCCGCGCACATCGCCATCCAGCCGGCTTCCACCGTTCCCGTGGTTGGAGCTTCCGGGGCCATCGCCGGAGTCATGGGGGCGTACCTCGTCCTCTTTCCGAACGTGCGCATACGGACGCTGGTGATCTTCTTCTTCATTACCTCCATCCAGATCCGGGCCAAGTGGCTCCTGGGGTTCTGGTTGATAAGCCAGTTCTTCGTCAACCCGAACGACGGAGTCGCGTGGATGGCGCACGTCGGTGGTTTCCTCTTCGGGGTGGCGGCGGCCCTCCTGTGGAAGGCGCGCGGGGAGCAAGCCGAACCGGTGGATCCCGAGCCATACGGGTCACCTGCCTGATGTTGCACCCCGAGAGCCCCGACAAGAGCTGCCTGGCGGGCTGCTAGGTCTGAAGGGTGCCCCGCTTCGAGCCCTTCGCCGCCCTCCGCTTCTCTCAGCGCGGTGACATCACCCACCTCGTCTGCCCGCCCTACGACGTCATAGACGACGACCAGCGAGCCGAGCTGTGCTCCGCCGACCCGCATAACGCGGTTCGGATCGAGTTGCCCCGCTCCAGTGCGCCGGGGACGGACCCGTATGAAGAGGCGGCCGGGCTGGTGGAGTCCTGGCAGGCCGACGAGGTGATCACGACCGAACCGGCGGCGCACTTCTACGCCTACCGCATGACGCCCCCGGAAGGACCGGCCACGTTCGGCTACCTCGGAGCCTTGGGGGCGACCGACGGAGACGGGCTGCTCCCCCATGAGTTCACGACCCCCAAGGCGAAGTCGGACCGCCTAGACCTCTTGAGAGCCACCCGACTGAACCTTTCCCCAATCTGGGGGCTGTCGCTGGCGAGCGAGCTTGGGTCGGTCTGGCGGCCCTCCGGTGACCCGGAGGCGTTCGCTCGGGACCCCGAAGGGGTGCTCCACGAGATCTGGACCGTTCCCGCAGCCTTCGAGGCACCCCTCTCAGCCGCGGTTGAATCGGCCGCGGTGGCGGTGGCCGATGGCCACCATCGGTGGGAAACGGCTCGGGCCTACGCCGCCGAGCACCCCGGGGAGCGCCCGGCGGAGTTTCTGATGGCCTTCGTGGTCGAGCTCTCACCCGACGAACTCCAGGTCCGACCCATCCACCGGCTCGTTTCCGGCCTGAAGGATCCCGTCGCCGCCCTGAGTCCCTGGTTCGATATCCAAGCCGTCAATCAAGCGGGTGGCCCTGAGCCGGCGGGTGGCCCGGTGCTGGTCACCGGTGCCGGTGACTTCACCCTCACCGCCCGGGCTGAGACCGCCTCCAAAGCACCGCACGACGCCGACGCCGAGCGTCTGCAGGTGGCCCTGGACTCTCTGGATCTGGACTCTCTGGATCTGGACTCTCTGGATCTGGACTCTCTGGATCTGGACTCTCAGGAGATGGCGACCGTCACCTACATGCACGATCCGCGAGCGGTGCGGCGGGCTGTAGACGAACAGCCGGGGTCAGCCGGTGTTCTGCTGCGGCCGGTGTCGATGCAAGAAATCGCCCTCGTGGCCCGCGTCGGAGAGAAGTTCCCACCGAAGACAACCTTCTTCTGGCCCAAGCCGCTTACCGGATTCGTCATCCGGGCCCTGGACTCGGCAGCTTTAGGGGATCAGGACGCTTAAGCGCCCTCCTTCTTCGCCTTCTTGGCTTGGCGCTTCTCCTTCAGGGATTTGCCCTTTTTCTTCGTTTCGGGCTTGCGCGGCACTTTTCCTGGCATGACCCCACGGTAGGTGGCCGGAGGCGGCGGACGCTTTCAATTGCTCCAAACCCCCCTAGAGCGAAGCGCACGGTGCCAACCGCCTATGTCGCCTTTCCGATAGCTTCGATTACATGTTCCGGCGCATTGCAGTGCCCTTGCTCATGGCGGCCGTTCTCGCGGTCATCCCCTCCCCCGGATCTGCGGCCGGGGCCGATGTGGGTAACGAGGCGGTCGCGGCCGACAAGACCGGTTGGTGGAACAGCCTGCAAGGAGCGGAGAGTGGAACCCCAGCCGCCCCGCTCGGCGGCGTCTCCCCCGGCTTCCCCGCTCAGCTCACCGGCGCACCGGCCGGTACGTTCGCCTCCGGGCTTCGGGGGGGCACGGTCGACAAGGTGGCAGCCATCGGCGTGGTGGTCGAAGCTCCCACCGGAGCCACGGTCCAAGAGTTCTCCATGATCCTTTCGGAATCCGTCGATCCGGGAGCCAACAACGGGAGCGCGGCTGTGGCGGAAATCATCGCCTGCCCCATCAAGGCCTTCTGGGTAGGTGAGGAGAATGCCCGGTTCAACGGGCGCCCAGAGGCTGACTGCGCGATGCTGGCCGTCGCCGGCGTGCGCAGCGCCGAGGGTAAGTGGACCTTCGACCTGAAGGCCTACGGGCAGAAGCTGCTCGAGGAAGATTCCCCGCTGCAACAGAACGGTCTGCTCCTCGTGCCGGTAGGTGCGGCGCCCGAGACCTTCCAGGTCACCTGGGCAGGTATTGCATCGAAGACACCTCCCACCTTCACCTTCAAGGCAACCGGTGGAGAGGCGGCCGGCGAGGATTTCGGCGGCGGATTCGACACCGGTTCGCCCGGCACCGATTCGTTCGGATCTGGCGGGAGCTTCGGCAGTAGTGACGGGGACTTTGGCGCAGTTACCTTCGGCGACGACATTCGCTCCGACTCCTTCGGAGACGAGGCCGTCGGCGGTGATTTGGCGCAGGAGCCTGAGGCCGAAGCCAGGGACACCGGTGCAGGCACCGCCGGACCGACCGACACTGGCCTGGGAGCCGAGATCGGCAACCTGGCGGGCAACCTCCCGCCGTTCGCTCTCCTCGGCTTCTTGGCCCTTCTCGCCGTCTTTGCTCTCGTCGGGCTCGCCCTGAGCCGACCACCAGCCGCTACGGAAGTTCTCACCCGACGTGGTGGAGTGAGCCGGGCCCTTGCGGCCCGACGCACCGCCCGATCCCGCACCTTGGAGACAACGTGAACTCTTCCACCCGCAAGTCCGGACGGCTTCGCGTCGTAGCCCTCCTCGCCCTGCTGGCGCTGGTGGCGGCCGCCTGTGGACAGAAGGCCAACGTCTCGACGGTGGCCGGCGGAGAAGGTGGCTTCACCGAAGGCACCGACAACGGCGCTTTCGGTGATCCCGGGGAGGGCGGCAGTGGTGACCTCGGTGGTGGCACCGGTGAAGCCGGCAGCGGCGACCTGGGTGGAGGCGACCTCGGTGGGGGTGGCGGGGCTGGCAGCGGCGGCGGAGCCGTCGTAGGTGGCAGTTCCGGCGGAACTGCGTCAGGAGGCGGGTCGTCAGGAGGCTCAGGAGGAGCCGGCCGACGACCCGGTGGGGGCCAGGCAGCCGCTGGCGATCGCACCGGAATCACCGGCGACACCATTCGGATCGGCCTGCATGCCCCTGTCACGGGAGCGGCCGCCATACCCACCGAGACCTTCCGTCGGGGCGTGCCTATCTACTGGACCCACATCAAGGAGGTGTTCGGTAAGAAGGTCGAGGTCGTCTTCCGCGACGACGAGTTCAGCCCCACGACCGCGGTTCGAGTCTGCCGGGAGATGGTGGAGAAGGAGAAGGTCTTCCTGCTCATCGGCGCCGCCGGGGGAGACCAGATCACCGCCTGCGCCAAATACGCCAACAGCGTGGGCGTGCCCTACTTGTCGGCCGGGGTCAACCAGGCCGAGCTCGACAAGCTGCGCGGCTACTTCGCCCTGTCACAGACCTACCTGCAACAGAACATCCCGCTGGCCCAGCTGGCCAAGAAGTCGACCAAGTCCAACAAGTTCGGCATCGTCATCCAAGACACCCCGGCCTTCCGGGAAACCAAGACCTCGATCGAGACCCTCGCCAAGCAGCAGGGCCTCGAGGTCGTCTACTCCAAGTTCATCTCCAAGCAGCCGAGCCAGTCCGAGATCCTCACCATCAGCCGTGAGCTTCAGACCTCGGGGGCCGACGTTGTCTATGTCCTGTTCTCCCCCACTCCGTTCATCTCTTTGGCCCAGCAGTCCAACAGCCAGGGCTACAACCCGACCTATATCGGCCCGGGCCTCTCCAACGGTCTGAACCTGGTCGCCCAAGCCGGGTGTCCCGGAGTGGCCGGTTCGAAGTTCCTCTCGCCGTTCCCGCAGCTCGACGCCATCGACCGTCTCGACCCGGCCTACAAGCAGGCCTACCGCTCCCAGACCGACGCCGAGCCCGACGACTTCGGTTTAGCACTGTGGGGGCTCAACAAGAGCGTCCATCAGATCTTCCTCGCCGCTGGATCGGGGATGAGCCGCCAGAGCATCGTTTCGACGATAGAGAGCGGCAAGCTGTTCGAGTCCAACGTCTTCCCCAAGCAGAAGTACTCGGCCCAGAACCACTTCGGGGCCCAGTCGGCCCACCTGCTCGAAGCCGATTGCGCTTCGCAGAAGTTCAAGACCATCGCTCCATTCGCCACCGGCTTCTAACCGGCGACCGGCGACCCCATAGCGAACCCGGGTTCTAACGACGCGCGCTGCCTAGGCTGACCAACATGGCGTTCAAGGGACTTCTCGACCCCGTGAAGCGACGCCTCGGCGATCGCTACGGAATGACGCTTGGCGTCCTCTGCGGCGCGGTACTCACCCTTGTCCTGTTCGCAATCGGCCAGAAGGAGGCGCTGGTCCTCGGGATCATCGCCGGGGCCAGCTACGGACTGCTGGGGCTCGGCCTGGTGCTGGTCTACAAGTCGAGCGGCGTGTTCAACTTCGCCCAGGGGGAATTCGGCACGGTGGCGGTCTTCGCCCTCTATCTGGCCACCACCAACGGGGTGCCGTACGTCTTCAGCGTCATCATCGCCCTCATCGTTGCCGGTCTTCTGGGCCTGCTCACCGAACGAGCTGTCATCCGGCCACTGGCCGGCGCCCCTCGGGTCACGCTCCTTGTGGCCACGGCTGGTGTATCCCTGCTGTGCATCGGTCTCGAGTTCTGGATCGCCCAGCCGGAGCCCCGTCAAGTGGCGGCGGCCCTGACCCGAAACGACCGGGTCTCCATCTTCGGGATCTTCATCTCCGACCAACGGCTGCTCATCTTCGTCGCCATTGCGGTGATTGCGGCCGCTCTGGCCTACTTCTTCAGCCGGACCAATCTGGGCCTGGCCGTCCTAGCCGCCAGCCAGGAGCCCACGGCCACCAACTTGGTGGGCATCTCCGTGTCGCGGATCTCCACCCTGGTGTGGGTGCTGGCCGCAGTCCTCGGCGGCGTGGCCGGCGTACTCACCGCTCCGCTGTTCGGCTTCACCCCGGCCTTCCTGACCAGCACGGCCTTAGTGCCCGCCTTCACCGCAGCCGTGATCGGAGGGTTCACCTCGCTTCCCGGGGCGTTCCTCGGGGGCGTGATCGTCGGAGTAGTTCAAGCAGTGGCCTCCAGCCTCAACCTCTTCGATTCCGTTCCCGGTCCGCAGACCGCATCCCTGTTCGCCCTGCTGGTTCTCATCCTTCTGGTCCGGCCCCAGGGTCTACTGGGACGCAGCTAATGGCCCGGACACTCACCCGCCTGAAGAAGAGTCCGGTAAAGGCCGCTCCCTCAGAAGTCGTCTCCACTCCCGGAACCCCCAAGCTCGACAACCCCGAGTTCCGGCCTTCGTCGGGTGGATGGCTGGCGAGAGGCGGGGTGCTGGCCTTCGTCGCGGTTCTCGTCCTGTGGCTCGGCCCGGTCGTGCTGCTCGGCAGCGAGGAATGGTTCGCCCTTTCGCTGGCAGCCGTGTACGCCATCATTGGCCTCTCGCTGAACGTCCTCATCGGTTACACCGGCACCATCTCGTTGGGGCACCAAGCCTTTGTGGGGATTGGCGCCTTTGCCTCCGCCTACGTGGTGACCGAACTGGAGCAGCCCTTCCTCATCGGGGTTCTCGTGGCCGCCCTCATCGGGGTGGCGCAAGCCATGCTGCTGGGCGGCCTCGCCCTGCGGGTCACCGGCTTGTACTTCGCGTTGATCACGTTGAGTTACGGACTCTTCGCCCAGGACACGCTGTTCGGCATCCAGTCCATCACCGGCGGCGGGTCGGGTCGGGAGGCGCCCCTGCCCACCGGGCCCGACAACTTCGCCCCCTACTACTTCATCTGCCTCGCCTTCCTCGCGGGCGTTCTCTTCATCGACTGGCGGCTGATGCAAACCAAGGGCGGGCGGGCCCTGCTGGCTATCCGAGAGAACCCGCGCGTGGCATCCACCTTCGGCATCAACGTCCGGGCCTATACCGTGTTGGGGTTCGGCGTGGCCGGCCTGTTCGCCGGCGTGGGGGGCGCGCTGTTGGCCCACCTCAACGGCTTCGTGGACTCCACCGAGTTCAGCTTCTCCCTCGCCTTGGTCTTCGTCCTCATGACGGTGGTGGGAGGTCTCCGCAACCGCACCGGAATCGTGATCGGTTCGGCCTTCTTCGCCCTGCTCGATCTCCTCATCCGCAAGATCCCTGGCCTGGATTCGCGCCTCGAGAATCTCGACACGACCATTCCGGTCGTGCTCCTGGTGGTTGGCCTGATCGTGGCCGTCACCGGCGGCCTGAAGAAGGCTTGGATTCGTGCCGGAATCGGCGCGGCGGTGGCGCTGCTGGCCATCCTGCTGATCTCTCCGGTCGAAGTGCCCCTTATCGAGCCTCAGATCGCCGGGTTCCCCCCGCTCGTGCCGGAGACCTTCGCCCTGGTGGTCGGGCCCGTGCTGCTCCTTGCGACCCTGGTGCTCTACCCCGGCGGGATCGGTCAGCAGATCCGGCCGATTCAGCACTGGCTCGCCGGTAATCGCCTCGACCTCCACGTCGGCGGCGAGGCTGACGTTCAGATCACGGACGTGCGCGCATGAGCCTGCTCGAGACCAACAGCCTCTCCATTCGCTTCGGCGGGGTGCAGGCCGCGTCTGACGTTTCGGTGAAGATCGGCGAGTGGGAGATCGTCGGCATCATCGGCCCCAACGGCGCCGGTAAGACCACAACCTTCAACATGATCACGGGCTTCTACAAACCCAACATCGGACGGGTGCGGTACCGCGGCGAGGACATCACCGACCTGCCGGTGCACAAGCGCGCCGCCCTGGGCATCGGCCGGACCTTCCAAAACGTCGGCCTCGTGAAGGGCGCCACCGTGCGGGACAACCTCATCACTGCCCAGCATCTGCAGGCCTCATACGGGGCACTGCCCGCCATGCTCGGGTCGCCCGATGCCTTCGCCTCCGAGCGGACGCTCAAGGCGCAGGCCGACGACATTCTCGAAGTTCTGGGCCTCGCCCGGCTGGCCGACACCCGGGTGGCCGGTCTTCCCTACGGCGACCTGAAACGAGTGGAGGTGGCCACCGTTCTGGCTACCGACCCCGACCTGCTCCTGCTCGACGAGCCCACCTCGGGCATGGGACCGGAGGAGGCCCATGCCTTTGGCGACACCCTCCTCGCCCTGCGGCGCGACTTCGGGTTGACGGTCTTGATGATCGAGCACCACGTGCCGCTGGTGGTCTCGGTCTGCGATTACGTCTACTGCCTCAACTTCGGCCAGATCCTGGCCGAAGGCCTTCCCCAGGAAGTTCGCAACCATCCCGAGGTCGTACGGGCCTATCTCGGTGAGGACCCCGACGAGCTGGAGAACTTGGTCTGATGGCACTTCTCGAAGTTCGCGATCTTCAGGTGGGCTACGGCTTCCCCGTCCTCATGGGCATCGATTTCGATGTTGAGGAGGGCGAGACGGCAGTTCTGTTCGGACTCAACGGAGCGGGCAAGACCACCACAGTGACGACCATCGCCGGACTCCTCAAGCCTGATGCCGGAACGATCACCTTCAAGGGTGAGGAAATCGGCGGTCGGACCCCGTCGGCTCTCGTCGCCAAGGGCGTCGCCCTGGTGCCGGAAGGACGTCGGGTGTTCCCCGCGCTGAGCGTGGCCAACAATCTGCGCATGGGAGCTTGGGTCCGCCGGCGGCACCAGAAGGAGAACAACGAGCGCCGCGAACTGGTCTTCGACTACTTCCCCCGATTGAAGGAGCGCTCCGAGCAGATGGCCGGGCTCCTCTCGGGGGGCGAGCAGCAGATGCTGGCCGTGGGGCGGGCTCTGATGTCGCAACCCAAGCTGCTGCTCATCGACGAGGCTTCGCTGGGCCTCAGCCCGGCCATCGCCAAGACTGTGTTCGAGGTGGTCCGCCGCATCAACAAGGACGGGGTCACTGTCATGATCGTGGAACAGAACGTCGGTGTACTCCCCTACGCCGATCGGGCCTTGATCATGGAGAAGGGGACGCTGGTGTTCAACGGAGTTGGCGACGAGATCCGCAACGCCAATCTGAGAGAGACCTACCTGGGAGGCGATGGCGAGTAATGGAACGATTCAGAGGACTGTGGGGCAATGTCTCCGGGAAGCTCGGGCTGGGTTTCTGCCTGGCCGGCTTCGTGGCGATCTTCTTGGGATGGAACGGAGCGGCCAGCTACGACCGTGTCCCGGCCCAGTTCCCCTGGCTCATCTCGGGAGGGGTAACCGGCCTGGCGCTGGTGTTCATCGGTGGAGCCCTGCTCATCGTGGAGAACAACCGCCGCGACCGAGCCACCCTCATGGCCCTCCTTGAGGAGGTGCGCGCTGCCCTCGAGCACGCGCCGTCAACCGCGGCCGCTTCCAACGGCTTCGCCCGTCCCTCCCAGCCGGTCGCCGCCATCGGCGCCGACATGGTCGGCGCCGACATGGTCATCGCCGGCTCGAGCTCCTACCACGACCAGGGTTGCCGCCTGGTGGCCGACAGGCCCGATCTCGACCCCATCAGCCTGGATGAAGCCGAGGAGCGGGATCTGACTGCGTGTCGCATCTGCAACCCAGGTCGAGCCACCCGTAAGACCACCAAGAAGTCGGGCTCCAACGCCCGCGCCAAGTCCCGCCGCTAGCCCCCCCCCTCAAGCCGAGAACCCAGCGGCGTCAGGAAACCTCCCAGATACCCCCGGAGCGCAGTAGGCCGGCCAAGTCACCAGCGCCGGCGGACTGTTGGGCATCGAGGATCTGATCCTGCACGGCGGCGCTGTACTCCAAGCGCTCAACGGCCCGGAAGACTCCGATGGGCGTCGGCTCGGTGGGCCCGCGGGCAATGCGGGAGAGCATGAAGGCCAGGCTGGTGTCGTGGAGCGATTCGTCGTGCACGAGAAGGCGCTCCTCCCCCACGGAGGCCACGTCGACCACCTGGGGTATCCCCCGGCCGTCGATGGCTACCCCCTTCTCGTTCTGGGCGCCGAAGCGGATGGGCTGGCCGTGCACCAGTGGGATCAGGTTCGCAGGGCGGGCCTCCCGAGCCAGAATCTCCTCGAAAGCGCCGTCGTTGAAGACGTTGCAGTTCTGGTAGATCTCCACGAAGGCGGCTCCCTTGTGGTCGTGGGCCCGCTTGAAGATCTCCATCATGTGCTTGCGGTCCATGTCGTGGGTGCGAGCCACGAACGACGCCTCGGCCCCCAGCGCCAGGCTCAGGGGGTTGAAGGGGTAGTCAAGCGATCCGAAGGGGGTCGACTTGGTGACCTTGCCCACCTCGGAGGTGGGCGAGTACTGGCCCTTGGTGAGCCCGTAGATCTGGTTGTTGAACAGCAGAATGGTGAGGTTCACGTTGCGTCGCAGGGCATGAATGAGGTGGTTGCCCCCGATGGACAGACCGTCGCCGTCGCCGGTGATGACCCAGACCTTCAGATCGGGACGGGCCACCGCCAGCCCGGAGGCCACGGCCGGCGCCCGACCGTGGATGGAGTGGAGCCCGTAGGTGTTCATGTAATAGGGGAACCGACTGGAGCAACCGATTCCGGAGACGAACACCGTCTCCTCCCGCTTCGCCCCCAGCTCGGGCATCAGCATCTGCACCGCGGTGAGGATGGAGTAGTCGCCGCAACCAGGGCACCAGCGAACCTCTTGATCCGAGGTCCAGTCTTTCTTGGTGGTCGTGGGCGGGGCCAGATCGGTCATGACACCTCCAGGTAGGCCTCGATGGCGGCCTCGACCTCGCTGGAGCGAAAGGGCAGGCCCTGCACCTTGGTGAACGAGCGGGCGTCGACGAGGTACTCGGCCCGTATGAGCCGGGAGAACTGCCCCAGGTTCATCTCCGGTACCAGCACCTTGGGGTAAGTCCGCAGTACATCGCCCAGGTTGCGGGGGAAGGGGTTGAGATGGTCGACGTGGGCCTGCGCCACCCGCCGACCCTTGGCCCTCACGGATCGGATGGCTGCGGCGATGACGCCGTAGGTGGAGCCCCAGCCCACCACCAGCAGATCGGCCCCTTCTTCATGGTCGACCGCCACCTCTTCGATATCGTCGGCGATCCGGGCGATCTTCTCGGCTCGGAGCCGGGTCATCCGTTCGTGGTTGGCCGGGTCGTAGGAGACGTTGCCGGTGCCGTCGGCCTTCTCCAATCCGCCGATGCGGTGCTCCAGGCCGGGAGTCCCGGGAATAGCCCACGGCCGGGCGAGGGTCTCCTCGTCGCGAAGGAAGGGCCAGAAGACCGCGGTCCCGTCAGGCAGCGTGTGATTGGGCCCCGAGGCGAAGGGGACGGAGATGTCGGGCAGCGTGTCCACATCCGGCAATTTCCACGGTTCGGCCCCGTTGGCGATGTACCCGTCGGACAGCAGAATTACCGGCGTGCGGTACTTCACCGCCAGCCGGGTGGCCTCGATGGCGACCTGGAAGCAGTGAGCCGGAGTGCGGGCCGCCACGATGGGCAAGGGCGACTCCCCGTGCCGGCCGTACATGGCGAGCATGAGATCGGCCTGCTCGGTCTTGGTGGGCAGGCCCGTTGACGGCCCCCCACGCTGGATGTCGACGATCAGCAGCGGGAGCTCGAGGCTGATGGCCAGCCCGATCGTCTCCGCCTTTAGATCAAGCCCGGGCCCGCTGGTGGTCGTGACGCCGAGGTGCCCGCCGAAAGCCGCCCCCAGGGCTGCTCCCACGGCGCTGATCTCGTCTTCGGTCTGAAGTGTGCGTACGCCGAAGTTCTTGTGTCGGCTGATCTCATGGAGAACGTCGGAGGCGGGCGTTATGGGGTAACTGGCCAGGAACAAGGGGAGCTTGGCCTGCTGTGCGGCGGCAATCAGCCCCCAGGCGAGAGCGGTATTGCCGGTGATGTTCGTATACGTACCCGGGGCGAAGTTGGTAGGCCGGATCTCGTAGGGCGAGTCGAAGAGCTCGGCGGTTTCGCCGAAGTTCCAACCCGCCTTGAAGGCCAGCGTGTTCGCCGCCACCACCACCGGGGTCTTGGCGAAGCGCTTGGCGATCCAGGCCAGCGTGTCCTCGGTGGGCCGGCTGTACATCCAAGAGATGAGCCCAAGGGCGAAGAAGTTCTTCGACCGCTCGGCCTCCCGGGGTTTCGCGCCGGTCTCCTTGGCGGCCTCCAGGGTTAGGGAGGTCATAGGGACCTCGAACACCCGGAAGTCGGCCAGCGACCCGTCGTGCAAAGGGTTGGCGGTGAACCCGGCCTTGGCCAGGTTGCGCTCGTCGAAAGAGTCGACGTTGATGAGCAACGACCCCCCCGGCGCCACGTCGGCCAGATTGGCCTTCAGGGCGGCCGGGTTCATGGCCACCAGCACGTTGGGGGCGTCGCCCGGGGTGAGGATGTCGTGGTCGGAGATGTGAATCTGGAAGGCCGAAACCCCGGCGAGCGTCCCTGCCGGGGCCCGAATCTCGGCTGGGAAGTCGGGCAGCGTCGCCAGATCGTTGCCGAAGACCGCGCTTGTCTCGGTGAAGCGGGTACCAGTCACCTGCATTCCGTCGCCCGAGTCGCCCGCGAATCGGATCACGACCCGGTCGAGCTGATTGGCCCCCCTGGGGAGCTCGGCTACGTCAGTCACCGAACGTCACCCTACGCCTGCCCCCCACTCAATGCCGGGTTCACCCGATTCCGGCTGACCCTGAGTGCGGGCTCTCCTGGGTATTCGGCTCACCCGGTGGGGCTGGCTATCAGGTCGTCGAGGGAGGAGGCCGCTTCGGTGAGTGCCCGCCGCACCCGACTCCGCTGACGCGCCCTGACCACGAGGTCTGCGGACACCTCGGTTCGACTCTGGGTGGCTCCTCCGGCCCGGAAGAAGCGCCGGTGGACTCGGCCCACCACGACGACCTCGTCTCCCACGTCGAGGGTCTCGGCGGTAGACGGCGGATCCAGCCAGGCCACGGGCACCGAGGCGGACCCGCGATCTTCGGGACCGCTCGGCGACACCTCGAGTGAAAGGACTCGATGCCCGTCGTTCAGTTCCCTAAGGGCACAAGGGCGCACGAGCCGCCCGGCGACAACAGTCAGATTCAAGACTTCTCCGATCACTCCGGCCCACCGGGGGGTGGACCGAATCAATACGGCCCACCAGGGTGAGCCGAACCGCGATGTCGGGGAAGCGACCCCCAGATCCAACCACGACCCGGTGACAGATCTAGCGGAGGCTGGACATATCTCAGCGCAGGCTGCGGAGCCGATCCTCGACGTCGGCGTACTCGGAGTCGTGGCGGGCAACGGCAAGGAACCAACGGCGGGCCTCGGGCACCTCGCCAGCCCTCTCGTAGAGGTCGGCCATGACGTACCACTGACGCAGGTGGTCGAGCCGAGGATTCTTGAGTTCCCGGCCGGCAGCACCACGGAGCAGGTCGATGGCTTCGGTCAGCTTGCCCTGATCGCCCAGAGCTCCGGCCATCACGATCCTTCCTTCGGCCAGGAGATCTGCGGAGACGCCCTCCTGTCGGAGCTTCTCGAAGGTCTCGGCCACCTTGCGGTAGCGCTTGAGGGCGCGGTAACAGTCGGCCAGCACGGGAAGCTGATCGGGCGAATCCACCAAAGCGGTGGCTTCGTTGAGCTCCTTTACTGCAGCCCCCCAGCTGCCCATACGGTAGAGAACTAGCCCGTAGAGCTCCCGCACCGCAGCCACTCCAGGCAGGTCGCGAGCGAGCCCCCGCAGGATTGCCCGGGCTTCGGGGTAGCGGTCCCGGGAATAGGCCGCCGTGGCCCGGGTGAGGCGGTCGTTCAGGGCCTCGGCCCGCCGGCCCGACGCCTTCTGCACATCTCGTCTGACATCGGACGGCAGCGGTCGGCCCCGTCGGGCGCGAGCGGGAGCGCTGGAATCCGGAGATGAGGCTGGCTGGTCGACCGGCGGTTCGGGCGCGGCAGCGCGCCCTCGGTGCGCCGGACGTCGCGACGCCAGCGGCGCTCGGGTGCGGGCGGGTGGTCGGTCCCCAGTCCTCGGCCGCCTTTCGGGACGCTCGGTGCCTTCGGGGGGCTCTTTCCAATCCTCGCCCTGGACCACCCGTCCACCACGTCGAGCCACTCCCCCCCAGGATTTGGGGAGGGCCTTGGCCGCCTCTCGACCCGGACTAGAAGAACGACGCCCTCGATCGGAGCTACTCGGGCCCCTCCCTACGGCTCGGTCGGAGCCGTAGGCGGGGCGACGGGGCCCATCTCCCGTTCGGGGCGCACCGCGTTCGGGCCGGGGGCCGCGAGGCCGCTCGGGCCAGTCCCCTCCCCCAGTCCTCGACCCTCCCCCGGTTCTCGGCCGGTCGTCGGGACGACGAGAGGTCGATCCGGGGGGGGCACCCCGGCGTGGCGGGCCGGGTCTGCCTCCAGAGGGCTTACCGGCAGCTGGTCTACCGGCAGCTGGTCTACCGGCAGCTGGTCTACCGGCAGCTGGTCTACCGGCAGCTGGTCTACCGGCAGCTGGTCTACCGGCAG
>Ga0136612_10000318_pt1 | contig 16256 bp, 14 predicted proteins | sample AntDryUQ224A2306_2_FD_106644 | JGI IMG/M metagenome (GOLD analysis project Ga0136612, IMG submission 106644) | Polar desert sand microbial communities from Dry Valleys, Antarctica - metaG UQ224A (23.06) | ecosystem: Environmental > Terrestrial > Soil > Desert | place: Antarctica: Dry Valley... | reverse complement strand
TCCAGGAGGTGCGCAAGGACCGGCCCCAGCTCGGCGTGCTGGCCATCACGCACTACCAGCGCCTGCTCGACGAGCTGCACCCCGACCGGGTCCACCTGCTCATCGATGGGCGCATCGTCGAATCGGGCGGACCGGACCTCGCCCTCCGTCTCGAAGAGGATGGGTACGCCGCATGGCAGCAACCAGCGTGACCCCGCTCGACGTGGAATCCATCCGCAAGGACTTCCCGATCCTGCAGCAGCGCGTCGGTGACAACCGGCTGGTGTACCTCGATTCAGCCTCGTCGTCGCAGAAGCCGAACGCCGTCCTCGACGCCATGCAGCACTACTACGAGACGACCCACGCCAACGTGCACCGTGGCGTCTACGGCATCGCCGTGGTTGCCACCGAGCGCTACGAGGCGGCCCGCCAGACGGTCGCTCGTTTCATCGGTGCGCCATCAGCGCGAGGGGTCGTCTTCACCAAGAACGTCACCGAAGCCATCAACCTGGTTGCCTTCACCTGGGGCCGGGCCCACCTGGCTGAGGGTGACGCAGTCCTCCTCACCGAGATGGAGCACCACGCCAACCTGGTGCCGTGGCTCATGCTGCGTGAGGAGCTGGGCATCGAGCTGCGCTACCTGCCGGTGGCCGAGGACTATTCGCTCGACCTCGACGAGCTCGACCGGTTGATCGACGGGGTGAAGCTGGTCAGCATCACGGCCATGTCGAACGTGCTCGGCACCCTCACGCCGGTTCGCCGGCTCACCGACGCAGCGCACGCGGCCGGCGCCATCTGCATCGTGGACGGCGCCCAGTTCACGCCGCACATGCCGACCGACATCGCCGAGATGGGGTGTGACTTCTACGGCTTCACCGGCCACAAGCTGCTGGGCCCCACCGGGATCGGGGTGCTGTGGGGCCGCGAGGACCTCCTCGAGTCGATGCCTGCGTTCATGGGCGGCGGCGAGATGATCCGTGATGTGCGGCTCGACGGATGGACCCCGAACGAGATCCCCTGGAAGTTCGAAGCCGGGACGCCCCCGATCGCCGAGGCCATCGGTCTGGCCGCGGCCATCGACTACCTCGGTGCCCTCGGCATGGACGCCGTCCGGGAGCACGAGGTGAGCCTCACCGCCTACGCGCTGCGCTCGCTCACCGAGCGCTTCGACCAGACCCTCACCATCTACGGGCCCTCCGAGCCCCACCAGCGCGGTGGTGTGCTGTCGTTCGCCTTCGGCGACCTCCATCCCCACGACATCTCGCAGGTGCTCGACCAACGGGGTGTCTGCGTGCGGGCCGGGCACCACTGCGCCAAGCCGTTGATGCGCCGCCTCGGCGTCGGCGCCACCGCCCGGGCGTCGCTCTATGTGTACAACGACACCGACGATGTCGACGCGCTGGCCGACGCCCTGGGCGCCGCGTCCGACTTCTTCGCCTTCTGATCCCACTGCGAGAGACGACATGCCCGGCCTCGAAGACCTGTACCGAGAGATCATCCTCGACCACTACCGCAACCCCCGGAACCGGGGCGAGCTCGACGTACCCCCGGCTCATCGGGTCGAGGGTTTCAACCCGCTGTGCGGTGACGAGATCGTCGTGTTCCTCGATGTCGACGATGAAGGTCGTCTCGACGACATCCGGATCTCCGGCCAAGGGTGCTCGATCAGCCAATCGTCAGCATCCATGATGTCCTCGGCGGTCAAGGGCCGGACCGTGGCGGAGGCCCGGGCGGTCACCCGGGCGTTCAAGGCCATGATGTCGATCCACGAGTCGTCCCTCGACGGCGACACGACCGGGGACGAGTTCGACCCCGAAGCCGCAGCCATCAAGCTGGGTGACCTGGAAGCGTTGCGAGGCGTGGTGAAGTTCCCGGTGCGCATCAAGTGCGCGACCCTGAGTTGGAACACCCTCGTCCAGGGTCTCGACGAGGTCGCCACCCTGCGGTGACCCTACGCCCTCAGGTCAGATACCTGAGGGCGTCGACGTGGACGTCCTGCGAGTCACGTGGAGGCGATGCGCTGCTCGATGCTGTTGGCACCGTCGGGGCCCAACAGGTAATCGACGGCCCACTCGGAGTTTCGTCCGTGGGGAGCCACGGCCGGGGCCGACTCCGCGGTTGCGGAGTTGGCGACGGGGAAGCCGCCGTTGTCCAACAGGTCACCCTTGGTGGTCACCCGGGCGCCGTAGATGTCCGGCGCTGTGGTCCCGTTGCGTTCGTCCCGCCAGGCCACGAAGTAGTACCCCTGGAAGGTGACGGCTGGGTCGGACTGGATGCCGGGCGCACTGGAAACCTGCGTTCCGCCGAGCAGGGTGCCCATGTTGTCGAACCTGAACGCGAGGATCTCACCGGGGTCGCCGGAGAAGGAGGCCTTGACCACGACGAGGAAGTTCGTGCCGTCCGAGGCCACCGCGGGGGTGAACGCGTCAGCGTAGAAACTGAACGCCACCACGATCTCAGGTTCTTCGACCATGAGCCCGGTGAGGCCCGGCGTGACCCGCCGGGCGAAAACGCCACCGCGGTTGGCGACCGGCTCGATCTGCCAAGCCACGAGGAAGCTGTCCCCGTTCGCCGCGAGATCGGGCACGATCTCGGCGAAGGTGCCAGTCGAGATCGGAACATCGTCCAGGTCGATGGGCGTCCCGGTGGTCGCGAGCTGTCGGCCGTAGATGTCGGACGACGTTGTGGTGTTGTTCCTGTTGTCGCTCCAGACGACCACCCAGGTCGACCCACCCACGGTGTTCGGGTCCAGCGCCGCCACCGTCGGGCTCGTCTTGATGCTCGTGGCGTCGTTGCTGACGGGGAACTCGCTCCCGGAGGGCACACCCGCCGCGGTCACGAGCCGGCCGGCGATCACCTGGCCCCCGATCGCGGGGAGGCTGTGGTACACGACGAGGAAGTTGCTGCCATTCCAGGCGACATCCACCAGGGTGTCGGTCGGGTCGGTCGGCGAGGGGTCGGGCACGGTGTTCGCGGGGTCGGAGATCTCGAACGCCGGGCCGGCGCTGGAGTTGTCACCTTCGACCCGGGAGCCGAAGATCTGGGGCGTGCCGGTGACCGGGTCGGGCTCCTGCCACACGACCAGGTACTCGTTCCCGCTGTAGGCGACGCTCGGACCGGTGTGGTCGCCGGTGGGCGCCACCTCGACCGGGGCGCTCACGGTCGGGTCGATGGTGAGCGGATAGGAGGCCCCGGCCAGCACGGCACCCGGCACCACCAGGTCGATCTGCGAACCGTGGACGGCGGGGAGGGCGCGGTGCAGCACGGCGTCGTGGGCGTCCTTCACGACCATCTGGTCGAGCTGCACGCTCGAACCACCCGTCAACCCGAAGCGCCAGGCCGGTCCGCCCTCGGTCTGCACCCGGGTGGCTGCGCCTTCGATACCCCGGAGACGAGCACCCACCACCAGGTCACCGCTGCCCTTCGGAGGCGAGGCGAGGAGCACGTCCCACTCCACCTCGCCGTTGCGGGCCGTGACCCGCTCCAGGACCCCGGCGGCGGCGGAGCGCTCGGCCACATTGGCCCTTCCCGCCCAGGCTCCCGGCGCGACAGCGGTAGGCGTGTCGCCTCGCACCAGCGAGTCGAGCGAGACGCCGAAGGCGCTGGTCGCCTCCCGTGGCGTGTACGAGAACCCGGAAGCCTCGAACCGGGCGTTGTAGGCGTCGTCGCGCACCTCGAAGGTGCCGGCTCGCCCGGCAACCGGCACCACGCTGTGGGTCACCCGTTCCAGCTCGGGGGTGGCCGCCGCCTCCGGTTGGGCCTGCGACCTCGCCAGGCTCGGCTCCGCTTGGCGGTGGAGTCCGAGCTGCGGCGTCCATCCCTGCAACGCGACCACGAGCAGCACGGCCATCACCACGCCGACAGCCGCCACCCGGCGAGCCGGCCGATCTTCCAGCGGAGTCGCGGCTGCTCCGTAGGACAGTGCCAACGTGTCGGTCATCTCACACCCCGTGCATGAACAGTGGGACGACGGGATCCAACCACGCATCGCACGATCGCACTAGAGCAACGGCTACTCATCTTCGGTCGGGCGTCGGGCGGAAGCGATCGACCGTCAGATCAGGCGGTTGATCTCCTCGGCCAGTGACCGGTCCCGGTCGGTAATGGCGCCTGCGTCATGGCTCACCAGGTCGATGGTCACCGTGTTCCACGAGTTCGACCAGTCGGGATGATGATCGGCCTTCTCGGCGAGGAGGGCGACCCGAGCCATGAACCCGAACGCCTCGCTGAAGTCGGTGAAGCTGAACTCCCGGTGCAGCTTGTCGCCCACCGTCGTCCATCCCTTCGGAGCCTGGCCGATGTCGTTCACGGGGCACCCTCTCCTCGATGGCACGGCGGCCGGTCGGTCGGCTCGCGGGTTCGGCGGGTTGACGGGTTGACGGGCCGGGCGCACCACCTCGAACTCGTCGTGGTTGTTGTCTCATGGCGGCGACACCACGACAAGTTCGGGTTCAGATGCGGTCAGCAAAGGGGCCGGGCCCGAACGGATCGAGCTCGGCTGCACCGGTCGTGCCCGAGGGATCGTCGTCGAGCTCTCCCTCCGACACCCAGGCTGCGTAGCCACTGCTCTCCAGCTCGGTGGCCAACTCGGGTCCGCCGCGTGCGCGGATCTCGCCCTGAACGAGGATGTGCACGACATCGCAGCGCAGCTCCCGGAGGAGGCGGCTGTAGTGGGTGATGGCCAGGACGCCGAGCCCCGTCTCCTCGGTGGCCTGCTCCACCCGCCGGGAGCAGGCCCGGAGGGCGTCCACGTCAAGGCCGGAGTCGAGTTCGTCGAGGATGGCGAACCGAGGTCGCAGCACCCCGAGCTGCAGGGTCTCGTTGCGCTTCTTCTCGCCGCCGGACAGGTCCTCGTTGAGGGGACGGGTCAGGAACCGGGCGTCGAAGCCGATGCGCTCGGCCTCGGACGTCACGGCCGCAGGGACCTCGTCGGGGTCGCGGCCGGCGGCGACAAAGGCCGCTGACAGCATGTCGTGCAGCGAGACGCCGGGGACCTCGGTCGGGTACTGCATGGCGAGGAAGAGACCAGCCTGGGCTCGGCGCCACGGCTCCATGGCCAGCACGTCCTCACCGTCGAGGGTGACGGTCCCGCTCAACACCTCATAGCCGGGACGTCCCATGATGACGTGCGACAGCGTTGATTTGCCCGAACCGTTCGGTCCCATGACCGCGTGGACCTCGCCACTGCGCACGACCAGGTCGATACCACGCAGGATCTCCTTGCCGCCCACCCCGGCCCGAAGACCTTGCACCTCGAGCTCGCTGTACCTGGAGTCGACCATCAGGGCATCTCCACGAGCAGGTCGTCGCCGTCGCGATGGATCGCGAAGACCGGCACGGCGCGGGTGGCGGGTAGGGAGTTGGGGGCCCCGGTCTCCAACGAGAAGGCCGAGCCGTGCTTCCAGCACTCCAACTCTCGGGTGTCGGTGTGCACCTCGCCCTCGCTGAGCGAGATGTGCTGATGGGAGCAGATGTCGCCGATGGCGTAGAAGTCGTCGCCGATGCGCACCACGGCGATGGGGTGGGTGTCGACGACGAACCGACGGGCCTCACCCGGAGCGATCTCGTCGGCGGCACAGAGTCGCTCGGTTCGGGTGGCGGTCATGATGCGGCCAGCTCTCGTTCCCGGCGATCGAGCTTGGCCGCGATGGCGGCCCGGAGGGGACCGGCCAGGCCGGGCACCGGGATGCGCCCGATGACCTCGTCGAAGAAGCCCGACACGATCAGGCGCTCGGCCACCTGTGGCGGCACGCCTCTGCTCTCGAGGTAGAAGCGCTGGTCGTCGTCGACCGGGCCGACGGCCGACGCGTGACTGCAGTGCACGTCGTTGTTCTCGATCTCGAGGTTCGGGACCGACTCGGCCCACGCATGCTCGGAGAGCTTGATGTTGCGGTTGGTCTGGAAGGCGTTCGTGCCCCGTGCCTCCTTACGCACGCGGATGAGACCGGTGTACACGGACCGGGAGTGGCCGCCGACCACCCCCTTGAAGAGCAGGTTCGAGGAGGTGTCGGGGGCCCGATGGTCTTGGAACGTCCGATAGTCGAGGGTCTGGTGGGCCTCACCGAAATATGCGGCCAGGAGGTCGCCGCTGGCGCCGCGACCCTCCAGTCGACAGTCGCTGCGCAGCCGGGCGTAGTCGCCTCCGAGGCCAGCCGACGCGGCGAGGAAGGTGGCCTCCTGACCCACGCGCGACACCTGGTTGGCGATCTGCCACACGCGGGGTCCGAGCTGCTGCACGGCCACGTACGACAGTCGTCCGGCCCGGGCGACGTCGAGCTCGACCACGGGTACGACGAGGGCGTGGATGTCATCGGAGCGGTAGTGCTCGACGACGGTCACCGAACTGCCTTCCCCCGCTTCGACGACCACTCGGGGAAACACCGCGGCACCATCGGCGGTGATGAGGTGCCGCACCAACACGGGATGGGCGACGGTGACTCCCGCCGGCACGCGGATCAGCAGCGCAGAGGGGTGGAACGCGGTGTTGAGATCGGCAAAGGCGTCGAGGCCGTCGCCGGCCACCGCGCCGAAGGCGTCGGCGCCGACACCTTCGGACCCTTCATCGGCCACCACCGCGATCTCGAGCTCGGCGGCGCCGGCGCCGATCCCTCGTTCGACCGAGATCACCCGCCCGTTGCCCACCACGACCCGGGCTGCGGCGGCCGCAAGACCATCGGCGTCGTGCTCCTCGGGTGCGGCGGCGCGATCGTCGGCGGCATCGATCAGGCGGAACTGGTCGAGATCGAGCTCGTCGATGCGGCTGTAGCGCCACACCTCTTCCTCACTCTTGGGGACACCGGTGGCCACGAAACGCTCGGCCGCCGACCGGCGTCGGGGGCGGAGCCAATTCGGACCGCCGAGTTCGGCAGCGGCGTCAACGGTGAACGTGCTCAGGGATGGGCCTCTCGCATGGGCGGGGCTGGTCGGCCCGCTCCAGAACCGACGTAGCCTACCGGCGCGCCGACACCGCCCCGCTGGTCAGCGTCGGCGGCGACGGAAGAGGCGCTGCCACACGCCTCTGCGGGACTGCTGAGCCTGAACCTCGGCAAGGATCGTGGGTCCGGCGGCGTTGACGATGTTCTCGGCCTCGTCGAGCAGCGCGGCGATCTCGTCGCCCCGCTCGTCGAGGCCCTCCGGCTCCGGCGGGGTCTCGGGGGTGACCAGCGTGCCATGACGCCAGTCGACGTCGACCAGGCGACGTTGGAAGGCCTTGCAGTCCGATGGGCAGCGCCACGGAGCCTCGGGCGCGAGGTCGAGATCGCACTTGCGCACCGTCTCGCCGTTCCCGTAGGTGCGAGACTCGAAGAACTTGCATTCCTGCCGCATCGGCATCGGACCAGTCTGCCAGCCCCATCGTCGACCGCGACCGCGCGTCGACCGGTCGAGCGAAGAAACGGCGGACCTGGGTCATCGACGTCGGCAACTGATGTACGCCATTTCGGACGGCTCAGACGACGCTGCCTTCCACGTCCTCCGACCCCACCCGCCACCCTGAGGGGGTCGGCTGAGCTGCGCTCAGCCGACGCTGCCTTCCATCTGGAGCTCGATGAGGCGGCTCCACTCGACGGCGTACTCCATCGGCAGGGTGCGGGTCACGGGCTCGATGAACCCGTTCACCACCATGCCCATGGCCTGCTCCTCGGAGAGGCCACGGCTCATCAGGTAGAAGAGCTGCTCATCCGCCACCTTGGAAACGGTGGCCTCGTGGCCGATCACCGCATCCCGGGCGCCCACCTCCATGTAGGGGAAGGTGTCGCTCACCGAGTCCTCGTCGAGGATCAGCGCGTCGCACTGGACGTGGCTCTTGCAACCGTAGGCATCGTCCTCGACCCTGACGAGACCCCGGTACGAGGTCCGGCCGCCGTCCTTGGAGATCGACTTGGACACGATCTTCGACGTCGTCTCCGGAGCGGCGTGGACCATCTTCGCTCCGGCATCCTGGTGCTGACCGGCGCCGGCGTACGCCACCGACAGCACCTCGCCCGATGCCTTGGGACCGACCATGTAGACGGCCGGGTACTTCATCGTGAGACGGCTGCCGATGTTGCCGTCGATCCATTCCATGTGGCCCTCGGCCTCGACCCGGGCCCGCTTGGTGACCAGGTTGAACACGTTGTTCGACCAGTTCTGGATGGTCGTGTAGGTCACGCGGGCGCTGGGCTTGACGACGATCTCCACGACCGCGGAGTGCAGGGAGTCCGAGGTGTACACGGGAGCCGAGCAGCCCTCGATGTAATGCACCTGCGAACCCTCGTCGGCGATGATCAGCGTGCGCTCGAACTGGCCCATGTTCTCGGCGTTGATGCGGAAGTAGGCCTGCAGCGGCATCTCCACGTTCACGCCCGGGGGCACGTAGATGAACGATCCGCCCGACCAGACGGCCGTGTTGAGGGCGGCGAACTTGTTGTCGTTCTTGGGGATGATGGTGCCGAAGTACTGCTTGACGAGCTCGGGGTACTCCCGGAGCGCGGTGTCCATGTCGGTGAAGATGACGCCCTGCTTCTCGAGGTCGTCGCGGTTGCGGTGGTACACGACCTCGGACTCGTACTGGGCCGTGACGCCGGCGAGGTACTTGCGCTCGGCCTCGGGGATGCCCAGCTTCTCGTAGGTGTCCTTGACCGAGTCGGGCAGTTCGTCCCAGGCGTCGACCTGATGGTCGGTGGGCTTGATGTAGTAGAAGATGTCGTCGAAGAAGATCTGCGACATGTCGCCGCCCCAGTTCGGCATGGGCCGCTTCTCGAAGTGCTGGAACGACTTGAGCCGGTTCTGGAGCATCCAGTCGGGCTCGCCCTTCATCCACGACATCTCGTTGAGCATGTCGAGGTCGAGCCCGCGCTTGGGCTTGAACACGTAGTCCTCGGCGTCGGACCAACCGAGCTTGTAGCGACCGAGATCGAGATCCTGGACGGCCATGTTGCTTCCTTCGGTGGAGGGCGAATTTCTCCTACGGGCATAGTAACAACTCCCGTGGCCCGAGCCACCTCGAGCGACCCGGCCGGACCCGGCGAGCTGGCTGGGGCGCCCAGCCCGAACCCCTAGAGTCGGGCGCGCCGTGCTCGTGCTCGTCCTACGTCATCACACCGAGGATCACGTCGGGTTCATCGGCACCGGGTTCCGGGTGAGGGGCGCAACGCTCCACGACGAGCTGGTCACGGCCACCAGCCGCTTCCCCGATCCGACCGGGTACGACGCCATCGTCGTCCTCGGGGCGGCCGACGCCGTCTACGACCCGCACGCGCTGTCGGGTCGGGTCGACGACGAGCTGAGGTTCCTGCGGGACGCCGACGCAGCCGCTGTCCCCGTGCTCGGCATCTGCTTCGGGGCGCAAGCTCTCAGCGTCGCCCTCGGAGGTGCCGCCGAAGCGATGCCGGCCATGGAGATCGGTTGGTATGACATCGCCACCTGCGACCCCGATCTGGTGGGGGCAGGGCCGTGGCTCGAGTTCCACGGCGACCGCTGCCTGCCACCGGCTGGCGCCGACGTCGTCGCTCGGACCGCGGCGTGCGTCCAGGCCTTCACCCTCGGACCGCATCTCGCCGTCCAGTTCCATCCGGAGGTGGACGCAGCTCAGATCGAAGCCTGGTTGGAGGCAGGCAGCGATGACCAGGTCGCCGCCCACGGCATCGACCGCTACGAGCTCCTGGCCGACACCGCCGCTCAGGAGGAAGCCGCCGGCCTGCGAGCCGAGCGGCTGGTCGGCGCCTTCCTCGGCCACGCCGGTCTCACCCGCCCCTGAGACCGCAGAGGCGGCCCGAACCCTTCGAACGCGTCGTGGTTGTTGCCTCCATGCGACAACAACCACGACAAGTTCCGGCTTTGGGGGCTTTCAGCCGTCGTCGCCGCCACGGGCCAGCTCGACCAGCCGGGACCGTCCCTCCGGGGCCAAGGCCTCGATGGCGTCGACGAAGGAGTCTCCCCGTACAGACGCGATCGCACGACCGAGCGTCGAGCGGGGCGGAGGCAGCTCGGAGGTGAGCAGGACGAGACGCTCGATGCCGGCGGCCCGCAGCACCGATGCCCGCCCGAGGGCGGCCATGGCCGCATCGGCACGGGCAAGGCCGGCATCGCCGATGGCGAAGGAGCCCACGACGTCGAAGTGCCATCGGCGGCCCCTGGAGTCGTCGGCCACGAGGGTTGCGGTGAGGCCGGGCCGACCGGTCGGTCGGGCGATCCCGGTGAACCCGGCCTCGGCCAGAACCCGGGCACACAGGTCCCTCACGCCGAGCCCGACGGACCCGGCAACCGCACGGCCGGCGCGGCGCTGGTCGGGGCCGGCCGCCAGTGCGGCGCCCTCGGCGTGCATCCGCCGGCGGGCGATCTCGATGTAGGCCGGATCGGTGTCGTACCCCGCGACCTGACGGCCGGTGCGCACCGCCGCCACCGCCGTGGTCCCCGACCCGAGGAACGGGTCGAGAACGAGGTCGTCGGCAAACGTGTACAGCTCGATCAGGCGTTCGGGCAGCTCGACGGGGAACGGCGCCGGGTGTGACACACGTCGTGCGCTCTCCGAGGCAAGCTCCCACACGTCCAGGGTGGCGGCCAGGAACTCGTCGCTGGTGACGGTGGCCCGATAGGGCAGGCCGACCGACTCCCGGTCCTCGACGGACACAGCTCGGTCGAAGCGTCCCTTGCTGGCGATCACGACCCGTTCGGTGATGTCGCGCAACACCGGGTTGCGGGGGCTCTTGAACGAACCCCAGGCACAGGACCCGGTCGAACCGCGGGCCTTCTGCCAGATGATCTCGCCCCTCAGCAGGAGCTTGAGGTCGTCCTGCAGGATGCCGACCACGTCGGCCGCGAGGCTGCGGTACGGCTTGCGACCCAGGTTGGCGACGTTGACGGCGATGCGCCCGCCGGGCTCGAGCTTGCTGCGACACTCGGCGAAGACGTCGCGCAGCATGGCGAGGTACTCGATATAGCTACCCGGTACGTGACCCTCTCCCAGGTCCGCCTCGTAGGCCTTGCCGGCGAAGTAGGGCGGTGAGGTGACGACCAGGGCCACCGACGCGTCCTTCAGCTCGGTCATCGAGCGCGAGTCGCCCACCATCAGCGGCTCGGCAGGCAGGTAGCGCACCACCGTGGCGTCGTCGTTCAGCTCCGGCAACGGGAACCGCTCGTAGAAGCCGGTCGCATCGTGGGCCTCGCGCCGGCCCACGCCGAAGGCGGACGTGGAGGTTCCCCGCCGGCGCTGCACCATCACTCGTCACCGTACGTCGCCGCTGCGCTCGCGCTCGGCCTCCCCCGATCGTTCTGCTTGCACCGGAGCCTCTCTGGGGTGCAGATCTGCAAGCAGCATCGGGTGGAGCGGCTGGTTCGGCCGTTCTGGTAGCACCGGAGCACCTCAGCGGTGCAGATCTGCAAGCAGAAGCGGGTCGGGGCGGGCGGCTCCTCCTCCGGGTCAGGTGCGGACCAGGCCCCGAACCCACGTGTCGTAGAGGTCGGCGTAGTGGCCGCCGCCGGCGCGTAGTTCCTCGTGGGTACCGAGCTCGACGAGCCGGCCGTCGTCGACCACCCCGACGCGATCGGCTCGTTCCGACGTGGACAGCCGGTGGGCGATGACCACGACCGTGCGACCGTGCATCAGCCGTTCCAGCGCCCGCTCCACCAGTGCCTCGGTACCAGGATCGAGGCTCGAGGTCGCCTCGTCGAGCACCAGCACGGCCGGATCGGCCAGAGCGGCCCGGGCCAGCGAGACGAGCTGCTTCTCCCCTGCGGACAACCGGGTACCCCGCTCACGCACCTCGGTGTCGAGCCCGTCGGCCAGCTCGGTGAACCGCTCCCGGGCCCCGATCACCTCCAGGGCGGCGTCCACCTCGGCATCGGAGGCGCTCATGCGGGCGATACGGACGTTGTCGCGGATGGTGCCGTTGAACAGGAACCCCTCCTGGGGCACCACCGTCATGCGGGCCCGCAACGACGAGAGCGTGGCATCGCGCAGGTCGACCCCGCCCAACGTGACGCGACCGGTGCTCGGGTCATAGAGGCGGGCGATCAACTTGGCGAGGGTCGACTTGCCGGCCCCGGTCGGTCCCACCAGGGCCAGCCGTTCGCCCTCGGCGATCACCAGGTCGACGTCGTGCAGGACCGGCGCGCCGCCGGCATAGGCGAACGAGACACCTTCGACCCTGATCTCGCCCGTCGAGGGCAGGTCGACGGCGTCCGACGACTCGGAGACCTCGACCGGCGTGTCGAGCAGGCCGAACAGCTTGTTGAGGGCGGCACCGGCCGACTGGACCTGGTTGAACAACTGCGACAGCTGCTGGACCGGCTCGAACAGGTTCGAGAGCGAGAGCACGAAGAAGGCGATCGTGCCGACCGTGATGATGTCGCGCGTGACCATCCACCCGCCCAGTCCGATGACGAGGGCGGTGGTGCCCATGCCGGCGAACTCGATGACCGGCAGGTACCAGGCCTGCAGTCGCACCGAGCGCATGTGGGCGTCGTAGAGGGTGCGGTTGCGGCGGCCGAACCGGTCGACCTCGATCTCCTCCCGGGAGAAGGCCTGGATGACCCGCACCCCGGAGATGCCCTCCTGCAACGTCGACAGCATGGAGCCGATGCGGTCGCGCACCGTCAGGTAGGCCCGGTTCGACTCGCGCTGGAACTTGAGGCTGGCCAGGATGACGAACGGCAGGGGGATGAGGCAGATGAGGGCGAGTTGCCACGACACCAAGGCCAACACGAGCACCGACAGCACGACCAACAGGGCACTGGAGATGAACTGGAGCAGGCCCATCTGCACGAGCTCCTGGAGCGAGTCGACGTCAGAGGTCATGCGGGACACGACGACGCCGGCCTTTTCCTTGTCGTAGAAGGGCATGGAGAGGGCCTGGAGGTGGTCGAAGACCCGAACCCGCAGATCGCGCAGGAACCCCTCGCCCACCCGGCCGATGAGCATCACCTGGGCCCGGTTGATGACGAACCCGCAGATGGCCACGACCACGTAGGCCGCCACCGTGAGGTTGAGGGCGCCGGCGTTGCCCCGCTTGATGCCCCGGTCGATGCCGAGCTTCACCAGGAACGGCCCGGCCAGGGTGGTGAGCGTGTAGAGGATGACGAGAAGGCTGGCCAGGCGGAGCTGGCGGCGGTAGGGCCCGAGCGTCCCCCATGCCCGGCGCAGCACCTTCGCAGCCGCGTCGCGGTCGAGCTGGTCCTCCTCGGAAACGCCGGCCATGGAGAACATCAGGCCACCGGCTCCGAGTCGATGACGGTGTCGGCGCCGCTGCCGTCGCTGGCCTGGGAGGCGGCCGCCAGCACCCGGCGGTACCGGGCGCTGGTGGCGAGCAGCTCTCCGTGGGTGCCCGTGGCGGCGGCGCGCCCCTCGTGGACGAGCACGACCCGGTCGGCCAACGCGATGGTGGCCGGACGGTGGGCGATCACGATGGTCGTCCGCCCCTGCATGGCGACGGTGAGGGCGTCGCGGATCTCGTGTTCCTTGGTCGGGTCGACCGCCGATGTGGCGTCGTCGAGGATGAGCACGCGCGGGTCGGCGAGGATCGCCCTGGCGATGGCGACCCGTTGGCGCTGACCACCCGACAGCGAGTAGCCGCGCTCACCGATCAGGGTGGCGTACCCGTCGGGGAGGTCGGTGATGAAGGTGTGGGCCCCGGCCAGGCCGGCGGCCCGCTCGATGGCCTCCATGGACGCCTCCGGGTCGGCGAAGGCGATGTTGGCGGCGATGGAATCGCTGAAGAGGAAGGTGTCCTCGAACACGATGCCCACCGACCGACGCACGTCGCGCACGGCGGCGGTGCGCACGTCGATGCCGTCGATGCGCACGGCACCGGCATCGACGTCGTAGAAGCGGGGCACCAACTTCGCGACCGTGGACTTGCCGCTGGCGGTCGCTCCCACCAGGGCGACCGACTCGCCCGGGGCGATCATGAGGTCGAAGTGATCGAGCACCCGGGCGCCGTCGCGGTACCCGAAGCTCACGTCCTCGAACCGCACCTCGCCCCCGCCCGGCGCCAGTGACACGGGGCGGTCGGGATCGACCACATCGGATTCCGTGGCCAGGATCTCATGCACCCGTTGCGCGGAAGCACCGGCGCGACCGGCCTGGGCGATGATCATGCCCAACATGCGCAGCGGCCAGATGAGGAGCACGACGTAGGCGTTGAAGGCGATCAACTCGCCGAGCTGCAGCCGTCCGTCGAGCACGAGGTGCCCGCCGTAGGCCAGCACGGCGACCAGACCGAGGTTGGGCAGCAGCTCGAGGGCGGGCCAGTAGCGCGATCGGATGCGGGTGGCCTCGATGGAGACGCCGTAGAGGTCGTCGGCCTCGCGACGCAGCCGGGCCTGCTGGGTCGACTCGGCGCCGAACCCCTTCACGACCCGCACCCCGGACACGGTCTCCTCGACGACGCTCGCCAGCTCGGCCGACTCCTGCTGGATGCCGAGCATGGTCGGGTACAACCGCATCGAGAACCGCTTGGCCAGCACGTTGACCAGCGGCAGCATGCCCAACGCGAGCACGGCCAGCAGCCAGTTCGTGGTCACCAGGATGATGGTGGTGGCGGCCACGGTGACGGCGTTGGAGATGGTGAGCGGGATGAGGACGATGAAGTTCTGGACCTGCTGGAGATCGGTGTTGGCCCGGCTCATGAGCTGACCGGTCTGAGCCTCGTCGTGGAACGCGAAGTGCAGGCGCTGGAGATGGGCGAACAGGCGGTCGCGCATCGCCGCCTCCGCCCAGCGGGCCTCCCGGAAGGCGATGTAGCGACGGAGGCCGGTGAAGACGGCGGCAACCAGTCCAGCAACGCCGATCATCGACGCCCACAGGGTGATGGCACCGCCGTTGCCGGCCTCGATGCCGCGGTCGATGGCCAGCTGCACGAGCTTCGGGACACTGACCTTGCCGAGCGTCCACATGAGCCCGACGACCACGCCGGCGGTGATCCCCCGCCGCTGGCTGCGCATCTGGGCACGGATCAACCGCCACCCGTCGCGGGAGGTGGACGGCGCCGGCGGTACGACCGACGACAGAGCACCATCCGGATCCTGCTCGATCGGCGGCTCAGTGGTGGCGGTGGTGACGGTGATGGTTCCCCTTCAGGACCGGCTCGGTCGGTCGCTTGACCCGTCGGTCAGGGTACCGGCCCTCGAGCGGGGCGAACCAGGCAGTTCCGGCCGCGCTCCGACCCGACCGAGGAGGCTGGTCGATCGGCGCACCGGGAGGCCGGGTAACCTCACGAGGATGCTCGCTTCGGACCCGGCGCCCGCCCTCCCGGCCGACGTCTCCGGAACACCTTGCCCTGTAGTCGACCCACCTCACGGCGGGCGCGAGGCGACCCCCGAACGCCGATCGTGGCTGGCGCCGGCCGGCCTCGGCGCTGCAGCCCTTGCCGCCACCACCTACGTAGCCGTACTCGACCCGAACACCAGCCACGCCTTCCCGATCTGTCCGCTGCGCTACTACACCGGGATCGATTGCCCTGCCTGCGGAGGGCTCCGGGCCGCGTTCTCGCTGACGAGGGGCGACGTGCTCCAGGCCGCCGATCACAACCTGTTGTTCGTCCTGGCGCTGCCCGTCCTCATCCTGGTCTACGGCTTGTGGCTGGCCCGGTCCCTCGGCCACCGATTTCCCCGATCGGCACTGAAGGCGCCGCCCCACACGGCCATCGCCCTGTCCGCGGTGGTCATCGTCTTCACCGTTGCCCGCAACCTCGACCTACCCGGCCTCGCCTTCCTCGCCAGCAGGTAGGTGTCGCTTCCCTCTGGACCAAACCGCCAAGCGCCGACGATCAAGCGATGCGGTGCAGGGATTCTCGATATCTCTGGCAGCGGGCTCGGTAGCTGGTCACGCCGGGGCGGATCATCGCTTCGGCGTCGACCACGCCCAGACGGATCCTGGCCGGGACACCGAGGGCCATGGCGCCCGACGGCACGACCAGGTCGTTGGTGACCACCGCGTTGGCGCCGACGAGCGCCCCGCTCTCGACCACGGCGCGATGCAACACGATCGAGCCCGAGCCGACGAGCGCGAGATCACCGATGGTGCACCCCTCGAGGTGGGCGACGTGGCCGATGACGCAGTCGTCTCCGATCGTCGTCGACCAATCGGGCGTCGTGTGCACGACGGTGCCATCCTGGATCGACGTCCGGGCGCCGATGGTGATGCCACCGTCGTCGCCTCGCAGTACCGCCGTCGGCCACACCGACGACTCCGGGCCGATCTTCACCGCACCGATGACGACTGCATCGGGGTGCACATAGGCCTCCGGATCGATCTCGGGTTCCAGGTCACCCAGCGCGTAGATCGCCACGGAGACCGACCG
>Ga0136612_10000317_pt1 | contig 16261 bp, 15 predicted proteins | sample AntDryUQ224A2306_2_FD_106644 | JGI IMG/M metagenome (GOLD analysis project Ga0136612, IMG submission 106644) | Polar desert sand microbial communities from Dry Valleys, Antarctica - metaG UQ224A (23.06) | ecosystem: Environmental > Terrestrial > Soil > Desert | place: Antarctica: Dry Valley... | reverse complement strand
GAAGCACCTGCTGGCCGACCAGCTGCGCTACGGGATCCGCTCCTGGCCCGGCTCTCTCGCCGAGCGTCTCCAGTTCCGTGCCGACCTCTTCCTGGTCAACGCGCTGGTGGGCGTGACCGCGACTGGTGTCTATTCCGTGGCCACCTCCGTGGCCGAGACGCTGTGGTACATCCCGGCAGCGCTGGGTGTGGTCATCTTCAGCCGCGTCGCGGCGGGCGGCCTGGATGCTGCGCCGCTGACGAGTGCCGTGACTCGCGTGACGCTGGCCTTCGGCCTGGTGGTCGGGGCAGCGGCCCTGGTCATCGCCCCCATGGGCGTGGAACTGCTGTACGGAGCGCCCTTCCGCGACGCTGGCCCGGCCCTCCAGTTGCTGCTGCCTGGCATCGTCGCCTACGGCGTGGTCTCCGTGCTCTCGCAGTTCCTGCTGGCGGCGGGGGCGCCCGGCCGCTCCACCCTGGTGCTGCTGGCCGGACTGACCATCAATCTGGTGGCCAACGCCCTGCTCATACCGCGCTTCGGCATCATGGGTGCGGCCATGTCTTCCTCCATCTCCTACACCATCACCGCCCTGCTCATGGTCCTCGCGTTCCATCGACTGACCCATCAGCCCCTGCGGGACACGCTGCTGGTGCGACGCAGCGATGTGCGCCGTCTGGTGGAGCGCTTGGGCAGTCGATCGATGGGGAGCGCGGCTCGTGGCGCCTGAGGCCGGGGTGGCAGAGCGAGGGAGCGGCCGGGCGAGGCGCCAGCGCGGCCCGGTCCGGCTGACCATCATCGACGACAACCCCTTCCTCCGTGAGCCTGACGGGCAGTTCCGGCCACGTGCCGCGACCTTCCACCGCTTCGCCGAGGCCGTGGTGCGAGCGGGGCCGTTCGGCGTCGCAAAGTACGTCATCCCGGTGAGCGCAGACGCGCGTGACGGCACGGAGCAGGCGACCGCACTGGGCACGGTCGACGAGTCCCTGCTGCATATCGTGCCCAGTGCCCCCTTCGAGGGTGCGGCGGGCTACCTGCGCCGCCTGCCCTGGATGTGGCGCCACAACCTGCCCCTGCTGCGCGGGGCCCTGCACGGCGAGCACCTGGTCTGGATCAAGGTGCCGGGTTCCAACGGCGCGGCAGCCGCCCTGGTGGCGGACGCGCTGGGCGTGTCACGTTTCGCGTACGTCGTGGGCAGCGTCAGCGAGGTCGTCGCGGCGAGCCCGCGCACGGGACTGGCACGCACCGCTGCCTTGGGGGCCGCCGCTCTGCACGATGGCACGACCACCATGCTGACGCACACTGGACCCAGCCTGCGCCTGGGCCCGGAACTATTCACGAGCGCCATCGATGAGGTCGAGCTGCTCCAGGCGGTCGGTGAGCGGGACCGTCGCACGATGGATGGGCCTTGGCGGATCGCCTGGGCGGGGCGGATGGCGCCGGAGAAGGGACTGTCCACGCTCCTGAGGGCCGTCACGCTGCTCGTCGCGACCGGTCGGGACGTGCGACTCAGCCTCATCGGTGACGGACCCGAGCGACCACGCCTGGAAGCTCAGGCACGCACGCTGGGCATCACCGATTCGATCAGCTGGGAAGGGTACGTCGGCGAGCGGGAACGCTTTGTGGCGATGCTCCGCGAAAGTGACTTGTTCGTGCTGCCATCACTGACCGAGGGTGTGCCCAAGGTCCTGCTGGAGGCGATGGCCTGCGGCCTACCGGTGGTCGCCTCGGCCGTGGGAGGCATCCCCGCCGTGCTGGGTGACGGTGACCGGGGACGCCTCCTGCGCGCGGGCGATGAGATCGACCTGGCCGCGGCCATCCGCTCGGTGCTGGAGGATCCCTCCGTCGCCCGAACGTTCCGTGAACGCGGCGTGGCCTGGGCCGCCGACCACACCGCGCAGCGACAGGCGGAGCGAATGGTGGACTGGATGCGCGCCACCTTCCCGGCACTCCCCTGGCCCGCCGGGGAACGGACCTGATGGCCCGTCGGCTCTTCTGGGCAGCCACGGGGCTGCTCGGCTGGGTCTATGCGGGCTATCCGCTGGCAGCCTACGCGGCCGGACGCGTGCGGCCGGTCATCGTCACCGCCGTGGAGCCGCCGGTGGCCAGCGTGACCGTGGGCATCGCCATCCACGACGAGGCCGAAGAGATCGCCGCGCGCATCGCCGATGTGCTGGCACAGGAGATCGACGCCTCGCTGGAGGTGATCGTAGCTTCAGATGGCTCCACCGACGGCAGCGACGAAGTGGTCCGAGCGCTGGCCGCGGCCGACCCCCGCATCAGGCTGCTGTCGCTGGCACGTGCCGGCCAGACCGCGGCACAGAACCGGATACTGGCCGAAGCGCGTTCCGAGATCGTGGTGCTGACCGATGCCGAGACACGCTTCGAGCCCGGTTGTCTTGCGGCGCTGGTGGAACCGTTCGCCGACCCGCGTGTGGGCGCCACCACGGGGGTCTTGCTGTGGCGCAACCTGGGCGACACGCAAACTACCCGCCACGAGGGCATCTACTGGCGTTACGAGCAGTCAGTGCGCGGCGCGGAGAGCCGCGCCGGCTGGCTCACGGCCGCCACGGGCGCGCTGCTCGCCCTTCGCCGCGAGCTGATCGGTACCGTGCCGGAGCACAGCTCCTTCGACCACATCGCGCCCCTCCAGGTGCGTGAGGCCGGTCGTCTCATCCTGGCTGTCCCGGAGGCTCGGGCCACGGACCGCGTGGTGGCCGGTCTGGGTGATCAATTCCGTGCCCGTTCGCGCACCGCCACGCGAGGCATCGCCGCCAACCTGGCCATGGCCCGTCGCCTGCCACCGTGGCGCAGTCCCAGCGCGGCCATCGCCATCTGGTCGCACAAGATCCTGCGCTGGGCGTCGCCCTGGGCCGTGCTGCTCGCCTGCGGCGCAGGGCTGTTGCTGACCTTGCGGGGCCAACGCCGGTACGCGGTGGCGCCGGCAGGCGCGGCTGCGGCCGTCCTCACGGCTACCTGGGAGTACCGTGCCAGGAAGGCGTCGCGGCCGGGTACTCGCATCGGGACCGCAGCCCTGGCCATCGTCGCCGTCAACGCCGCCTTCCTGCGAGGCTGGCTCAACCTTCTGGCACGTCGGCGCATCTATGTCTGGCAGGGCCATCACTGGCAGGCTCAGGGTACGCCGAAGCAGCCCTAGTCCATGTGCGAGCCGACCCAACCCCGCACGGCCCTGTTCTTAAGCTTCGATGAGTCCTTCGGGTACGTCAGCACCCTGGCGTAGGAGGGCGGCACGAACACGATCCTATCCGAGCTGTAGGCGATGGCACCAGCGAGCTTGCTGCGCAGCCACGAAACGTCCTCCCAGCCGGTCGGCAGGCTGGTGGTGACGTGGCTGAGAGAGGCGGAGCGAAGGCTGCTCAGGTCAGCCCCACCGGAAGCCACTTTGCGTATGGCGGCGAGGACCAGGCCCTGCTGACGGCGCACACGTTGCGCGTCGCTGTTGGCGGCACTGCCTACGGTGCCCTTGCGGCTGCGCACATAGACGATGCCGCGCTTGCAGTTCATGGCTGTGCCCGAGCAGCGCTTGGCTGCCCATCCCCGCAGGTTCCAGCCGTATGCCGTGGGGAACTGGATGCCGAAGGGCGGCGAAGCTGAGTCTTGATAGTTCGGATCGACGATCCGCGCAGGGATGTCCACGGACACTCCACCGACGTTGTCCATGAGCGCATCGAAGCCGGAGAATCGCAGGTAAGCGTAGTAGTCGATCTCCATGCCCAGCGCGAAGGCGACGTCCTTCCTGAACTTGTCCAGAGCGGTGCGCTCGATGACGCCGTCTGCCTGCCGCTTGTACCGGTCATACAGGAGGTTGACGCGCAGCGCTCCCGAGTCCTTGGCCGTCCCACTGCGGTTGTCCGGATGGACGGGGAAGTAGGCTACGTCACGGGGGATGCTGGCCATGGCCAGGCGCTTGGTGGCCAGATCGAGGGACGCCACCATCATCACGTCCGTGTGTTCCGTGTAGCGATAGCCCGTGCGGTAGTCCGAGCCCAGCAACAGGACGGTCAGACGGCCGTCGCTGCCGGCACTGACCGCGGACGGCGAAGCGGCGGCGGCGGCGATATCACCGAGCGCGCGCGAGATGTCACTTCGCAGCGCCTCAGCTCCCTGAGCGAGCGATGCCCCGAGAGAAGTCCCTGATGGTCTCAGCGCAAGCGCGTCTTCGGGAAGCGGGCTGCCCGATGAAGCCGGGGCGCGCTGAGCTAGCTCCGCCTCCGAAGCCGTGACACCCATCCCCGGCAGCGCTGCGACCAGCAGGCCAGCCAGGAAGACGCCACCGAACCGTGTGCGCGATCCGGTCATCAGGGCACCTCCACAGCGGCCATCTTCTGGGCGATCCACGCTCGGACATCCTTGAGGAGAAGTCGGGCCGAGTCCTTGGGCACGGCCAGATCGGTGGCCCAGGTGGGCGGTGCGAACACCACGCGAGACCTGGCCGGCGACCTTGCCCCGGCGAGGCGGTCGCGCAGCCAGGCCGCATCGGCGGCGGTGCGCGGCATATCAGTCGCGATGTGCGAGATCGACCCCAGGCGGAGCACCTCCAGATCCGCCTCTCCTGCCGTGACCTTCTGGATGGCCGCAAAGATGAGTCCTTGCTGGCGTCTCGCGCGCTGGTAGTCGCTGTTCGACGCGCTGCCGACCTTGCCCTTGCGACTCCGGACGTAGACGATGCCGCGCTTGCAGTTCTTGGTCGTGCCAGCACAGCGTTTGGCGCTCCCACCTTTGAGCAGCCAATCGGTGGCGACCGGGAAACGAATGCCCGGCGTGGGCGAGTCCTGGTAGGACGGGTCGACGATGGCGGCGGGGATGTCCACGGCGATGCCGCCTGCCATGTCGACCAGGGCATCGAAGCCGGAGAAGCGGATGAGGGCGTAGTAGTCGATCTCCACGCGCAGCGCGTGTGCGACGTCCATCCCCACGCGCTCCAGAGCCCGTGCGTCGGCTTCGCCGTCACCGCCCGTTCGTCGATAGCTGTCGTACAGGAGATTGACGCGCAGATCACCGGAATCCTTGGCACCGCCCGGAGGTCGGTTCTCAGGATGGATGGGGAAGCGGACCATGGAGCGTGGGACGCTGGCCATGGCCAGCTTGCCCCTCACCGGGTCCAGCGAGACGACCATCATCACGTCCGTGTGTTCCAGGTACTTGTAGTCGGCGCGGTAGTCCGAGCCCAGGAGCAGGATCGTCAGGCGCCCGTCCGCCCCGTAGCTGATGGTCGGCTCCTCACCGGTGGCCAGCCCGGCATAAGCCAAGGCAAGTTCGTCAAGACCCGAGCGCAATCGCTCGCCGGCCCCCGATGCGCCACGCAGCAGCGCACCCAGGGTGTCATCCGGCGCAGCGAGCGGCGGGTTCGCTCTGGCTCCCGGGCCTGCCGCTGCGTCTGGCGTGGGGCTGGCGGCGACCCCGGGAAAGGCGGCGACCAGCAGGGATGCGGACAGCGCGAACGATCCAAGACGACGGCGGATGACGGACACCGGCTCACTCCCCCTCGCGGGATCCCTTGATCCCGTCACCCGCAGCCTAATACCTCTGGCAAGGGGGGGTTCCAGCAGGCACTTCAGCGGGACCCCTCAGGACCTTATCCGGACGATCGTCCCGCCACCACCTGCTCAGGCACCTACCTGGAGCCCACCGGGCACCGGGCCGCCGCCGACGCCGCGGGTGGGCGGTGGCGGGACGGGGATGGGGGTCAGTGGCACGGGCGGCATGTAGCGGTCGATCCAGCCGCGCACCGAGTCCAGGTACAGGACCGTGCCATCGCCGGCGACCTCACGTCCGAAGCCCGGCGACGAGAAGACGGCGCGACCACCCGGCGCGAACCGGGCGCGCCGCAGCATCTGGTACAACGACGGCGCGGCGCTCAACGGGATGTCCGTGGTCAAGTGTCGGGCCGCGCTGACCAGGAGGGTACCCAGCCGCTCTCCGTCGCCGCGCTGGATGACGCGCCTGACGGCTGCCAAGACGAACTCCTGCTGGCGGCGAGAACGCTGCTCATCGCTATTGGAAAAGCCGCCCACATATCCCTTGCGGCTGCGCACGTAGACCAGCGCCCGCCGGCAGGCGGTGGCGGTATCCGGGCAACGCGCCGCCGAGAAGCCGCCGAGTCGATAGCGGGAGACACCACCGGGGAACACGATGCCCCGAGGCGCGCTGCTCTCATCGGAGTAGATGTAGTCCACGATGCGCGCCTGGATCGAGACGGGCACGCCGTTCATGGCATCCACCAGCGCGTCGAAACCGGAGAACCGGACATACGCGTAGTGATCGACCTCCACACCCAGGGCGTGGCTGACGTCCTTGCGGAAGCTCTCCAGGGCCGGTCGCTCGATGACTCCGTCGGCCCGGCGCTTGTACGTCTCATACATCAGGTTGATGCGCTCCGATCCGGAGGTCGACCCACCAGGATTGTCGGGATGACGCGGAAAGAAGACCACGCTGCGCGGCACGCTGGCCATGGCCACCCGGCGAGTGTTGGGATCGAACGAGACGAGCATGATCACGTCGGTGTGCTCGCGGTACCGATAACCCTCGCGATAGTCCGAGCCGAGCAGAAGGATGGTCAGGCGTCCGTCCTGACCCAGGCTGAGGCCATCTCCGGGTGCATCGACGTGGCCGGTGGCTACTCGCTCCGCGATCTCCCGGCGCAGGCTCGCCACGCGGTCGCCCAGCGAGGTGAGCAGGGAGGGCGCTTGATCCCTTGCCGTCCCCGCGGAATCGCTGACGGCCGCCGGCAGGAGCACGCTTTGACCCAGCAGCGCGGTGGGCACGAGCGAGCCGGCCAGGGCGAGCGAAAGCGCCATGGCCACCCATCGGTGGCGAAGTAGAGACACGGATAGGACCCCTATGCCTGTTGCGATGGACGCGCGCGGCTGGCTCGTCCGACTGGCAAGCCTAAACGGCGCAGCGCGAACCCGCCATGGGCCGAACGTCCCTACATCATCACCAGGCCGCCATCGACGGCCAGTACCTGCCCCGTGATATAGGCGGCTTCGTCGGAAGCCAGGAAGCAGACGGCGGCGGAGATATCCTCCGGCGTCCCGAAGCGGCCCAGTGGCGTCCGGTCCGTGATCTGTGCCTGGAGCTCCGGCGGGAGATCCTTGGTGAGCTCGGTGAGCACGAAGCCGGGCGCCACGGCATTGACCGTGATGCCCCGACTGGCGAGCTCGCGGGCGCTCGCCTTGGTCAGGCCGATGAGGCCCGCCTTCGCCGCGGAGTAGTTGGCCTGACCGGTCTGCCCAGCCTGGCCGGACACGCTGGTGATGTTGATGATGCGCCCGCCGCGTGCCTTGAGCATGGGCCGCGTGACCGCCTTCAGCGTGTAGAAGGCACCGAAGAGGTTCGTCTCCAGGACCTCCCGCCAGGCTTCCGTGCTCATGCGCATGATCAGGTCGTCGCGCGTGATGCCCGCGTTGTTGACCAGGATGTCGATCTTGCCGAACTCGCCCGTGGCGGCCTTGATGAGCGCCTCGGCGGCGGCCGGGTCCGTGACGTCGGCCTGCACCGGCAGTGCGTGCCGGCCCAGGGCTGTGATGGCCGCGGCGACTTCGTCCGCGGCGGCCTGATCACGGCGGAAGCTGAAGCAGACATCGGCGCCCTGTTCGGCCAGCCGAGTCACGATGGCCCGCCCGATGCCGCGCGAACCGCCCGTCACGACGGCGCTCTTGCCGGATAGGTCGATCACACTGGCACCTCCCGGCGGGCATGCTCAGGCTCGCCGGGCACGACATCATCGAGCGGGACCTGCGGCCCTTCACGGTCCTCCAGCACGGCCGTGAGGCGCGCCGGCATGGGGTCCACGGAGTCCCAGTCGACCGGCGCGCGGACGGAGGCGACCGGCTCCACGCTCGCCGAACGACGTCCGTTGGCCGGGTCAGCGGTCCATTCGACGGCCGCGGCACCACTGGTGAAGCCGGCCCCGAAGGCCACGAAGACGATCTTGTCGCCCACCTTCACGCGCCCGAAGTCGACCGCCTCTGCCAGCGCGATGCCCACCGAGGCGGCCGAGGTGTTGCCGTAGCGGTCGACGTTGACGAACATCTTGTGCATGGGCAGATCCAGCCCCTTGGCCACCGATTCGATGATGCGGATGTTGGCCTGGTGCGGGATGAAGAGGTCGACCTCGGAGGGATCCCAGCCCGCCCGGCTGATGGCCTTGAGAGCGGAAGTGGCCAGGGTCTTGGTCGCGTAGCGGTAGGTCTCCTTGCCCTCCATGCGCACGAAGTGCTCGCCGCGTCGCACGGTCTCGTCCGAGGGCGGGCTCTTGGAACCGCCCGAGGGCAGCCAGATCATGTAGGCACCGTCGGGGTCGGTCGTCATCTCCATACCGGCCAGCCCGCCGCCCTCCTCGTCCGAGGCGGAGACGACCACCGCGCCTGCTCCATCGCCGAAGAGGATGCACGTATTGCGGTCACTGAAGTCCAGGAAGCGCGTGAGCAGCTCCGCGCCGATGACCAGCACGTGGCGGTACATGCCGCTGCGGATGTAGGCGTCGGCCGTGGCATAGGCGAAGACGAAGCCGGAGCAGGCGGCCATTACGTCGAAGGCGGCCGCCTTGCTGTTGCCGATGGCCTCTTTGACCAGCGCCGCCGTGGAAGGCATCCAATAGTCGGGCGTGAGCGTGCCCACCAGGATAAGGTCGATCTCCTGGGGATCGAGTCCGGCCACGGCGATGGCGCGCTTGCCGGCGATGGCCGCCAGTGTGGCCGTGGTCTCGTGAGGCGCGGCCACGCGACGCTCGCGGATGCCCGTGCGGGAGCGGATCCACTCGTCATTGGTGTCGACCAGCTTCTCTAGGTCGGCGTTGGTCAGGATGCGTTCAGGGGCGTAGTGCCCCCAACCCGTGATGCGAACACTGCGCGGCACCATCCTCCGTCCCTCCACGCTCATGACGGCTCGACCTCGATGAGGGTCTGCTTCTGCTTTACGAGCGCGCCGCTTTCGGCGGCGAGGCGCCGGACCGTGCCACTGACGTCGCTCTTGATCTCATTGAAGAGCTTCATGGCTTCGATGAGACCGATGACCTGCCCCGCGCTGACGTGGGCTCCTTCCTTGACGTATGGCGCGGCGTCCGGCGAGGGCGAGGTGTAGAAGATGCCCGTGAGCGGTGCCACCACGGCATGAAAACGGCTCTCCGGCTCGTGCGCGCCGTCCGTCGGCGCGGCGGTGGCTGAGGGCGGTGGCGTGGCCACGGCCTGGCTCACTGGCGGGGCTGTGGGCCGCAGCGCGGCATGCTTGGCGAGGCGCAGCATGGTGGGACCGGCCTCGACCTCGAGCTCGATGAGATCCGAGCGCTGGAGAAGCGCCTCGTACCGGTCGATGAGCGCCAGGAGCTCGCCCGCTTCACTCCGCTCGGACGGTTCAGGCACTGCACAGCTCAGGCATCGGCCGGCTCAGGCATCCCAGCGCCGCATCACGAGGCACGTGTTCTGGCCACCGAAACCGAAGGCGTTGATGATGGCCACGCGGGCATCGCGGCGCACAGCGGACAGTGGCGTGCAGTCCAGGTCCCCTACCTGTGCATCCGGATCGGTCAGGTTGAGGGTGGGCGGCACACAGCCCTCGAGCAGTGTCCGCACGGTGACCACGGCGGCGATGGCGCCCGCCGCGCCCAGCGAGTGGCCGATGGAGCTCTTGGTGGCCGTGATGCTCACCTTCGGTGCTCGCTCACCCAGCAGGGAGCGGATGGCCTGGAGCTCGGCCACGTCGCCTTCTGCGGTGCTCGTGGCGTGGGCGCTGACCACGTCCACCTCGGAAGGGTCGATGCGCGCCTTCTCCAGCGCTCGCCGGCTGGCCCGCAAAGCGCCCGAACCACCCGGGGCGGGCAGCGTGATATGGCTGGCGTCAGCGGTGGCGCCGTAGCCGCACAACTCGGCCAGGATGGTGGCGCCCCGTCGCTCGGCCTGGCCCAGCTCCTCCAGGATGACCACCGCGGCACCCTCGGCACAGACGAAGCCATCGCGGCCCTGGTCGAACGGCCGGCTTGCTCCCGCCGGGTCATCGTTGCGCGTGGACAGCGCGCGCATGGCCGCGAAGCCACCCACCGTGGCTTCGTGGATGGGCGCCTCCGAGCCGCCCGTGATCATCATCTCCGCGTCGCCGCGCCGGATGGTCTCGAAGGCTTCCCCGATGGCATGGCCCGACGATGCGCAGGCGCTCACGGCGGCGTAGTTGGGCCCCTGCGCTCCGGTGCTGATGGCCACCTGACCGGCGGCCATGTTGGCGATGACCATGGGGATGAAGAAGGGGCTCAGGCGCTCAGGTCCGCGCGTCGCCCAGAGCTCGACCTGATCCATGAAGCTGCGCGTGCCGCCCAGGCCGGAGCCGATGAGCACCCCCGTCGACTCGCGCATCTCGGGCGCCAGCTTTTCGGGCAGGCCAGCCTGCGTCATGGCCTCGCGCGTGGCCACCAGGGTGAACTGCGTGCAGCGGTCGTTGCGCCGCATCTCCTTGCGATCAAGGACGCCACTGGCGTCGAAGTCGACCACCTCGCCGGCCATCTGGCTCTGCACCCGGCCGGGGTCGAAAGCCTCGATGCGGCGCACACCGGACTCCCCGGCCACGAGTCGTCGCCAGGTCGTGGACACGTCGCTGCCCAGGGGCGTCACGGCACCCAGGCCGGTGATCACCACACGGCGCGGCTCGCTGGTCATCGGATGAGCCTCCCTGTGCGCACCGTGGCGGCGCGATAGACGTCACCCGGCAATCCTCGCGCGGACAGTTCGTCGGCCACCTGCTGCGCGTCGAAGGCGGCCCGGAAGAGTTCCGCCTGCGGTTCGTCGCCTGCCACGGTCAACATCGCCCAGCCCGCGGTCGGTTCGCCGTCGAAGGCGTAGCCGCACGAGCCGGGGTTGCAGATCAACTTGCGGCCCAGTTCGCGGACCTCCGCCACGTGCGTGTGGCCACAGACGATGACGCGCGCGTCGGTCCGGGTCACCCGCTCGACGGTCACCGACGGATCGAGGTCCGCCGCCAGGCCGCTGGTCTGACTGCCGGGCGAGGCGTGACAGATGAGGACCATGTGCTCGCCCAGCATCACGCGACGCTCGAACGGCAGCCGGCGCAGCCACTCCACCTCGTCGTCGGCCAGCTCGTCGTGGGCCCACTCCGCGGCAAGTCGCTGCGCCTCGGGCACCTCGTCCAGCCAGGGGAATGCGGCCGCATAGTCGGCGTCGGCCACGGCCACATCCGTGTTGCCCTGGATGACCAACACGCCGCCAGCCGCTTCCATCTCACGCAGTCGAGCCACCACGGCCGATGGCTGCGGGCCGTTCATGACCAGGTCTCCGGTGACCGCCACGAGCTGGGGCTCCTTGCGCTTGATGTCCTTGAGCGCCGCCTCGAGGGCCGCCACGTTGCCGTGGATGTCGCCCAGCACCGCGATGCGATCAGCCATCAGGCCAGCGCCCCTTCGGGTGGGATGACGAAGGAGAGCAGCGCTTCACAGGCGACCTCACCGTCCACCGTGGCCAGCGCGCGACCCTTGCCGAAGCGACGACCCAGCTTCTCCATGGTGACCTCCAGCGAGAGCCGATCGCCGGGCTGCACGATGCGCTTGAAGCGGCATCCCTCGATGCCCGCGAAGAGCCCGATGCGATCACCGAAGCCAGGCTGGCGTGCCACGTACACGGCCATCGTCTGCGCCAGAGCCTCGACCTGGAGCACGCCGGGCATGACGGGCAGACCCGGGAAGTGGCCCTGGAAGAACCACTCGGAGGCGGTGACGCCCTTCTCGCCGCGGATGTAGCCGCGTTCAGGGTCGTACTCCATGATCCGATCGACGAGCAGGAACGGCCAGCGATGCGGGATCAGGTCCTGGATCGCCCGAGAGCTCAGCAGCGGCCCGGCGGCACTGGCGGTCTGGTCGGTCATCGGCTCCTCATGATGCTCATGTTCGCGCGTTGTCAGGACTCGGCGCCGGCGGCCGCGGCCAAGAAGGCCGCGCTGCCCACGCGATCGAGCAGGTTCGTCGTGAAGCGGCCCTCCAGGAACGTGGCGTCCTCGATGAGCGCGCGATGGAAGGGGATGTTCGTCTTGAGTCCGTCGACCACCAGCTCCCCCAGCGCCACACGCCCCCGGTCGATGGCCGTGGCTCGGTCGGGACCCCACACGATGAGCTTACCCAGCAGCGAATCGTAGTAGGGCGGGACCTCATAGCCCGCATACAGGTGCGTGTCCATCCTGACGCCCGGGCCGCCGGGCTGCGTGAAGGCCGTGACGGGTCCCGCCTGAGGCCGGAAGTCGTGCTCCACGTCCTCGGCATTGATGCGGAACTCGATGGCGTGCCCGCGCAGCGAGACGTCCGCCTGCGAATACCCCAGCGGCTCGCCCGCCGCGATGCGGATCTGCTCCACCACCAGGTCGATGCCCGAGAGCATCTCGGTCACGGGATGCTCCACCTGGATGCGACAGTTGATCTCGATGAAGTAGGCATCGCCCTTGGCATCGACCAGGAACTCCAGGGTGCCCACGTTCTCGTAGCCTGCCGCCACCACCGCCCGCACGGCATCCTCGGCCAGCGCCGCACGCTGCGCTGCGTCGAGGGCGGGCGTGGGCGCCTCCTCCACGACCTTCTGGTGGCGCCGCTGGACGGAGCAGTCCCGCTCACCGACGTGGACACCGTTGCCGTAACGGTCGACGATGACCTGGATCTCCACGTGGCGGTTATCGTCCAGCCACTTCTCCAGGTAGAGCGAATCGTCACCGAAGGCCGCCCGCGCCTCTGAGCGGCAGATGGTCAGCGCCTGCTGGAGTTCCCGCGTAGAGCGGACCAGGCGCATGCCCCGGCCGCCGCCGCCGGCCGAGGGCTTGATGAGCACGGGATAGCCGATCCGCTCCGCCTCGGCCAGGGCGTGATCATCGTCGCGCAGCATGCCGTCCGAGCCGGGGATGGTGGGCAGGCCCTGGCGACCCAGCAACTGACGCGTGCCGGCCTTGGAGGCGAAGCGCTCCAAGACCTCGGGCGGCGGCCCGATGAAGGTCAGGCCGTGTGCCCGGGTCATCTCCGCGAAGGTGTCGTCCTCGGACAGGAAGCCGTAGCCCGGGTGCACAGCGTCGCAACCTGTGACCACGGCGGCCGACAGGATGGAGGCCACGGAGAGGTAACTGCGTCGCGCCTCGGCGGGTCCCACGCAGATGGCTTCGTCCGCCATCTGGACGGCGCGAGAGTCGCGATCAGCCTCGCTGTAAGCGACCACGGCGCTGATGCCCATGCGTCGGCAGGCGCGCAAGATACGCAAGGCGATCTCGCCGCGGTTGGCGATCAGCACGCGGCTGAACATCAGGCCTGCTCCGGCCGGCTGGGCGAACCATCGACGCGCGCGAGTTCCTGGCCGTATTCCACGGCCTCGCCGGCCTCCACCACGATCCGGCCCAGCATCCCATCGGACGTGGCCACCACGTCGTGGCGGATGCCCAGCACATCGACATGGCCCAGCATGTCGCCAGCGCGGACACTGCGCCCCACATCGAGTCCCTCCCCCGGCTGGAAGTAGCCCACGGCGGGCGACGTGACCATCGATCGGTCGGCGTGACCACCGTCCCCTTCGGCACGGCGCTCCTTCTCCGCGGCGCGGCCGTCGCGCGCTTCGCGGGGACCGACCGTGCTAGCCACGCCGTCGGCTCGACGGAGACGCACGCGCCAGTCCCCATGCCGGACCTCCAGCTCGCCCAGGCCGCCGCCGCTGAAGCGGGCGATGAGGGCGGGCAGCACGTCGTCCGCGACGCGCCTCAGCTCGCGCTGCGCGGCCTCGCCGTCCAGTGGCGCCGGCGGGGACTCGTGGGGCACTACACGTCCTCCCGCAAGGGCGGCTCGTCCTGATCATCAGCGGCTTCGGGACGGAGCGGACCCTGCTCCGCGCCCAGGATGCCGCGGCTTGAGCCGAGCAGCATGCGCAGGCGGTCGGCCAGGCTCTGTCGCTCGGGCCGCGGCGTCACCATCGAGCCGCTGTCGGCGAAGGCGCCCATCCGCCGGAAGCGGTCGTAGCGCTCCTGAAGCAGCTCGTCCAGGTCGCGCCGCATCAGCCTGTCGAGCTGCGTCACGATCTGGGCTCCCAGCCGACGGGCCGTCTCCTCGGGCGCGGCGTGGGCGCCCTCTGTCGGTTCGCCGACCACGACATCGATGACACCCAGTGCCTGTTGTTCGCCGGCCGTCAGTCGCATGGCGACTGCCGCCTGCTGGGCCGCCTCGGGCGCGCGCCACAGGATGGAAGCGCAGCCTTCCGGGGAGATGACCGAATAGATGGCGTTCTCTAGTGCGATGACCACGTCACCTACGGCGATGGCCAGCGCGCCGCCGGAGCCGCCCTCCCCGGTGATGACACAGACGATGGGCGTGCGCAGACCGGCCATCACGCCGATGGAGCGGGCGATGGCCTCGGCCACACCGCGCTCCTCCGAGGCCGCGCCAGGATAGGCACCGGGTGTATCGATGAGGGTCACCACGGGCAGGCCCAGGCGTTCGGCCAGCTGGAAGAGCCGCATCGCCTTGCGGTAGCCCTCGGCATGGGGCATGCCGAAGTTGCGCCTGACGTTCTCCTCGACCTCCGAGCCTTTCTGCTGGCCGACGAAGACGGCGCGGTGCTCACCGATGCGGCAGAAACCACCGACCAGCGCCGGATCGTCCCCGAAGAGCCGGTCGCCGTGTAGCTCGATGACGTCGGTGGCCATCATGCCCACCAGCTCCAGCGTGTGCGGCCGCTTGACGTCGCGTGCCTGCTGGACCCGCGCCCAGACCGCTTCGCGCAGCGCCTCATGGTCCACCCGATGAGGCTGGACGAATCCGCCCTCGGCGGGCGGCATGTGCGTGGCCTCAGCCACGGGTCCGCTCCGGCTCGCGGCGAGGATCGGGCCGCACGTCCACGAAAGCGGCCAAGGGGCGAGACAGCAGGCCATTGCCGGAGGTGCCGTTCTCCGACCCGGTGGGGGCGGCGCGGGGCCGCGGACGGGGTCGCAGGTACTGCAACAGCCCGGCCAGGGTATCGCGCAGGTCCGCCCTCTTGACGACCTGATCGACGAAGCCGTGCTGGAAGAGGAACTCAGCGCGCTGGAACCCCTCGGGCAGCGTCTCGGCGATGGTGCCTGCCGAGACCCGTGCGCCGGCGAAGGCGATGAGCGCGTCGGGTTCGGCCAGATTAACGTCGCCCAGAGCCGCGTACGAGGCGAACACGCCGCCGGTGGTGGGATCGGTCATGACGCTGACGTAGGGCACGCCCGCGTCAGACAGCCGGCGGAGTGCCGCCACCGTTTTGGCCAGCTGCATCAGCGCCAGCGTGCCTTCCTGCATCCGCGCGCCGCCCGAGGCACTGACCACGATGAGCGGCAGGCGGTCGGCCAGGGCCGCCTCGGCGGCGCGCGTCACCTTCTCGCCCACCACCGAACCCATGGAGCCGCCCATGAACGCGAAGTCCATGACGCAGATGGCCACGCGCTGGCCGCCGATGGCGCCTGTGCCCCACAGGGCCGCGTCCCGGATGCCGGTCTTGGTGCGTGCCTCAGCCACGCGATCGGGATAGGGCTTCTGGTCCACGAAGCCCAAGGGGTCGACCGACTCCAGGCCTGCGTCACGCTCGCGAAACGTCTCGTGGTCGAGCAGCTGTCGCAGCCGCGCGTCGACGCGCAGACGGAAATGATGGCCGCACGTGTCACATACGCGCAGACTCTTCTCGAGCTGCTTGTTGTAGAGCATCTCGTCGCAGCCGGGACACTTGGTCCACAGATCGGGCGGGAAACTCTGGCCGCGTGGCCGGAAGGGCAGTTTGATGGGCATCAGACAGCGCGCCCACCGGTCAGGCCGGACGGGGCGGTTGCTCCCCTGCCCCGGCGCCAGGCCAGCAGCGCGGCGCCCGCGATGGACACTCCCGAGGCGATGGCACCACCCACCAGCAGGCTGCGCGCACGCCGGTCATTCGAGTCGACGCTCGCGTCCGACAGCGGAGCCGCGCCGGGGAAGGCCACCAGCTCGCCGGCCGACAGGGTCGCACCGTAGCCGGCAGCCTCCGATCGCAGCCGGCCCGCCAGTCGTTCCTCGAAGTGGAAGGAGGGTCGGAAGCGGGGTAGCACTCGGTCGAGCAGATCGGCCGTCAGGCGGAGGGAGGACGCCAACTCGATCGAGGACACCGGCGTGAGCTCGGTCGGTCGTGAGCCGGAACGCCTGGCCAGCAGGCGCTCGAGATAGATATCCGTAGCCATCGCCTGCCGCTCGCCCATCACGAGGATCGCGAAGGCCGCGCCGGCCGCGATCCATCCATCTGCTCGGCCACGCTGTGCAGGG